>Ga0209550_10005200_pt1 | contig 12213 bp, 12 predicted proteins | sample LauGreSuBDMM15SN_2_FD_187567 | JGI IMG/M metagenome (GOLD analysis project Ga0209550, IMG submission 187567) | Freshwater lake microbial communities from Lake Michigan, USA - Su13.BD.MM15.SN (SPAdes) (version 5) | ecosystem: Environmental > Aquatic > Freshwater > Lake | place: Lake Michigan... | reverse complement strand
GGTACGAATACACAATAGGCACAATCGAAATCACTACGGTAATGCTAATAAAAAAGTAAAAATTGATGTTTTCAGGCAAAACTAAACTACAGATTACAATTACAATTCCTCCAATAACCCACATTTTTCCTGCTAAAAGATGCGTCAATTTCCATACTTCTTCATTCTCTAATGTCCACGGAGTTTTGATACCAATGAAATAATTTTGCTTGATAACCTTGAAATAATTACCCATAAACACGAATAATGTTCCAACCAAAATAACAATCATATTGGGATTTGACAGCTTTTGATTGTTCGAAATATACATGATCACAAGTGCCAAAGCCGACATAAAACCTACAAGGATAAACTTGAATTGGTAGTTCTTTTTTAATGTTTAGTTCATCGTTTTTATTTTTTAAAAGTTAAAATCCACTGCAAAACGTCTTCCATAATGGTCGTATTTATGGAATAAATAACGAATTGCCCTTTTTTTTCAGAAGCTATTAAATCGGCACGTTTCAAAATATCCAAGTGATGTGAAATACTTGGTTTTGAAATGTCAAAAGAAGCCGCAATATCACCTGCGGTCAAATCTTTCTCCTTCAAAAGCTCCAAAATCTCCCTTCTTGTTACATCGTTCAACGCCTTGAAAATAGCATTCATTTATTTTCATTTATATATTTAGACAAATATCTAAATACTTTATTGATTAACAAAATAAAAAAGGATTTTTTTTTAAACCATTTTAAAACTTATGCTCCTTTTTAGAAATAAACAATAAAGAAATAAACGAAATCGTGGCAGCAAGGGTTAGATAAAATCCCACAAAATCAATTCCGTAGTTTTTAGCCAGCCAAATGGCAATCATTGGCGCAAAAGCAGCTCCAATAATTCCTGCAAAATTAAACGTTAGGGAAGCGCCTGAATACCGCACTTCGGTAGGGAAAAGTTCAGACAAAAAAGTACCCAAAGGGCCGTAAGTCAATCCCATTAAGGTCATTCCTACAATTAAAAATAAGGAAATCAGGCTGGTGTTTCCAGAGCCCAATAGCAAAGAAAATAGTAATCCGAAAATTGCAATTGCTGCTGATATTGCCATTAAAACGAAGCGTCTTCCAAATTTATCGGCTAAAAGCGCAGACACGGGAATTGCGATTCCGAAGAATACAACCGAAAATAATTGCATAATTAGGAAATCTCTTCTTGTGAATCCTAAATCGGTGGTTGCCCAACTCAAAGAAAAAACAGTCATTAAATAGAAAATCACAAAGGTTGCCACGGCTGCTAAAGTTCCGAAAACAAGCTCCCGTCGGTACGATTTTAGCAAGGTGAACAAAGGGATTTTTACGCTTTTTTTGGTTTCTAAAGCATTTATAAATGAAGGTGTTTCGGTAATTTTCAACCGAATATAAAACCCCACAAGTACCAAAACAGCACTCGAAATAAAGGGGATTCTCCAGCCAAAATCAAAAAATTGTGCTTCGGTTAAGGTGTCATTCAATAAAAGAAAGGTTCCTCCAGAAAGTAACAAACCAATAGGTGCTCCCAACTGCGGGAACATTCCGTACCACGCTCGTTTTGTTGGCGGTGCATTTTCAATTGCTAGTAAAACGGCTCCGCCCCATTCACCGCCAAGTCCCAAACCTTGACCAAATCGGCAAAGCATCAATAAAAAAGGGGCCGCAATTCCGATTGAGGCGTAGGTTGGTAAAAAACCAATGGCTACAGTAGAAATTCCCATGGTTAATAAGGCAAAAACCAAAGTTGTTTTTCGTCCAATTTTATCGCCATAATGTCCAAAAACTGCGGAACCAATAGGGCGTGCAAAAAATGCTATTGAGAAAGTTGCCAACGATTGAAGAATCGAAGCTGTTGGATCTGAACCTGGAAAAAACAATTGTGGAAATACCAAAACCGCTGCATTGGCATAAATATAAAAGTCGAAAAACTCAATTGAAGTACCAATTAAACTTCCAAAAAGAACGTGTTTTGTAGAATTTACTTTGTTTAAATTTGGAATTTCATTCATATAAATGCTTTTTAAATTGGGTTTAAACTGGTTTGAATTTTTCAAATATAATGAATATTTATTTCCTAAAAATACAACTTCGGAAGCATATTGAAATCCTGATTAATTTTGAAAATGTTATATTTGTGACTTATTGCAACAGCTAAATAATAGAATGTGCAACACTTTCAACTAAAATAGTATTTAAAGATATTTTAAAGAAAGACTAATTACCCATTTTTTTTGGTAATTTTACTCCAAATAAATTTCCCTATGCCAACGGACTGTATTAGCTATCAAAATTCTGGATATTTCACTCCTTTGATGAACGATTATTTAAATCAGAAATCAAATTTACAGGCACTTTACAACCATTTTCCAACTATTAAAAATTTCGAAAAACAACTGATTGAAAAGCAACTAAACTACAATTCCAATATTCGAAAAATCGTAGTTTCCGTATTGAACAAACAATATGAATCGGTTACAATTTCTCATTTAACCAAGAAGAATATCGCTTTACTTTTAGAAGAAAATACCTTCACGATTACTACGGGACACCAGCTCAATTTATTCACAGGACCTCTATATTTCCTATATAAAATCATTTCAACTATAAATTTAACAAAAGAATTAAAGTCAAAATATCCAACGTATAATTTTGTTCCTATTTATTGGATGGCGACAGAGGACCACGATTTTGACGAGATAAATTATTTTAATTTTAAAGGAAAAAAATTCCAGTGGAACAGAGAAAGTTTGGGGCCCGTTGGGAGATTATCTCCAGAAGGTTTAGATGATTTTCTTAAAGTTTTTGAAATGGAATTGGGTTCGGGAACTAATGCAGATGCAATTAAAAAACTTTTTTATGACGCTTATGCAAATAACGATTCGTTAGCCGATGCAACTCGCTATTTAGCAAATGAGCTTTTTGGTAATTATGGACTAATTGTTTTAGACGCTGACAGTTCAGAATTAAAAACTGAATTTATTCCCTATATTAAAGAAGAATTAGTACATCAAACAGTTAATAAAACGGTTTTAGAAACGCTTGAAAAGTTAAAAGAATATCCTGTTCAAGTAAATCCCCGTGAAATAAATCTGTTTTACATTGAAGATAATTTGCGAGAACGTATCCTTTTTGAAGATGGAAAATATAGAATTAATAGTACCAAAATAACCTATTCTGAAAATGGTATTTTAGATTTAGTTGATACAAATCCCGAAAAATTCAGTCCAAATGTGTTGCTTCGTCCGTTATATCAAGAAGTGATTTTACCCAATTTATGCTATATTGGAGGCGGTGGAGAAATTGCCTATTGGTTAGAATTAAAAGCAACTTTCCAAGCATACAAATGTACTTTTCCGATACTCTTATTGCGAAATTCAGCACTTTTGGTAACACAAAAACAATCCGAAAAATTAACAAAATTAGGACTAACTTGGATTGATTTGTTTTCAAAACAAGAAGAATTAATCAATAGAAAAGTCTTGGAAATATCAGAGATTCCAATCGATTTCTCAACTCAAAAAAATATTTTAAAACAGCAGTTTTCTGATTTATATTCGATTGCAAATCAAACAGATAAATCTTTTCTTGGTGCTGTAAAAGCACAAGAAGCCAAGCAAATTAAAGGTTTAGAAAATTTGGAAAAGCGACTTTTAAAAGCACAAAAAAAGAAATATGTTGCCGAATTACAACGGATTATTAACTTGCAAAACGAGTTGTTTCCGAATCACAGTTTGCAAGAAAGAAAAGCCAATTTCTCTGAATTTTATTTGGAAAGCGGAAAAGTTTTGATTGAAAAATTATCGGCAAAATTGAACCCTTTAGAGTTTAATTTTACGATTCTAACATTATAAGGCACTAATAATTGGATATCGATTAAAAAACCTTATTTTTGCAAAAAATTTAAAACCTATAAAATGGCTACTAATAGAACATTTACAATGATTAAACCAGATGCAGTCACTAACGGACACATCGGAAACATTTTAGCAATGATTACAAACGGCGGTTTCAAAATCGTTTCTTTGAAATTAACGCAATTGACAATTGCAGATGCACAAGCTTTTTATGCTGTTCACGCTGCAAGACCATTCTACGGAGAATTGGTAGAATTTATGTCAAGAGGTCCAATTGTTGCTGCGATTTTAGAAAAAGAAAATGCAGTTGAAGACTTTAGAGTTTTAATTGGCGCAACTAATCCAGCTGATGCTGCAGAAGGAACTATTAGAAAAGCGTATGCAACTTCTATTGGAGAAAATGCAGTTCACGGTTCAGATAGCGACGAAAATGCAGCTATTGAAGGTGCTTTTCACTTCGCAGGAAGAGAGCAGTTTTAAGTTGCTTTTTTACACATAAAAAAATCCCATTTCTATAGAAATGGGATTTTTTTTATTCAAGAAATACTAGCTCCTATAATTAATTCTACTTGGAAAGTATTAGAATAAAAAAGCTCCTGAAAATCAAGAGCTTTAATAATGTGTAAGGTAATTACTAATTACAGTTTCGCAACGTGCTTAGTTAATTTAGATTTTAAATTTGATGCTTTGTTATCATGAATGATATTTTTCTTAGCTAATTTATCGATCATAGAAATAACACTTGATAATTTAGATGCAGCATCAGTTTTATCCGTAGTAATTCTTAATGCTTTGATAGCATTACGAGTTGTTTTGTGTTGGTATCTGTTTAATACTCTTCTTTTTTCGTTACTTCTAATTCTCTTTAGAGCTGACTTATGATTTGCCATTTGACTTGTTTTTTTTAAATTATTTATAAAATATCAGTTAAAAAAGAAAAACCTCCCACAATTATTGACATAATCACTTTGGTTTTAACTAATAAAATAAAAACCGAGACACCAGTTTGAATTTTACAAAACTTATTTACAACTAATTTGTAGTCCGTGGGAGAATCGAACTCCCATTTCTTGGATGAAAACCAAGTGTCCTAACCGGTAGACGAACGGACCAAATATATTACATTAATTTCAAAAACTTGTAGTCCGTGGGGGAATCGAACCCCCCTTTCCTGGATGAAAACCAGAGATCCTAACCGATAGATGAACGGACCGAGCTTTTGTAATGCGGATGCAAAAATACAACTATTTTTTATTCGAGCAATAGCTGATGTATATTTTTTTTTCTTTTTTTAATACGCCTTCGCAAATAACACTCTTCCAACCGATGGACTACCCGTAAATACACAAATTCCCGTCTCTTCTGGTCTACCCAAAGGAATGCATCTTATGGTTGCTTTGGTTAAATCCTTAATTTTTTCTTCTGTCTCAGGTGTTCCATCCCAATGTGCTGAAACAAAGCCACCTTTACTGTCTAAAATCGAATTAAACTCGTCAAAACTGTTAACTTCTGTAATGTGGGTGTCCCTATAATTTAACGCTTTATCGAACAAATCTTTCTGAATTTGCGCCAATAAATCGCATACATAGATTTCTATTCCGTCTTTCGAAACAATTTCTTTTGTCAAAGTATCTCGTCTTGCCACCTCAAAAGTTCCGTTTTCTAAATCTTTTGGACCTACTGCAATTCGAATTGGCACTCCTTTCAATTCCCATTCGGAAAATTTGAAACCTGGTTTTTGAGTAGTTCGATTATCAAACTTCACAGAAACATTCAATTTCTTTAAAGCCAACATTACGACATTTACAGCAGTAGAAATTTCCTCTAATTGCTCGTCTGATTTATAAATTGGAACAATAACCACTTGAATTGGTGCTAAATTCGGTGGCAATACCAACCCTTGATCATCAGAATGCGTCATTACAAGCGCACCCATCAATCGGGTTGAAACCCCCCAAGACGTTCCCCAAACATATTCTTGCTTCCCTTCGGCATTGGCAAATTTAACATCAAATGCTTTGGCGAAATTCTGACCTAAAAAGTGAGAAGTTCCCGCTTGCAGTGCTTTTCCATCTTGCATCAATGCCTCAATACAATAGGTTTCATCGGCACCCGCAAATCGTTCTGTTTCCGTTTTTAGCCCTTTTATAACTGGAATTGCCATAAAATTTTCAGAAAATTCTGCATAAACATGCATCATTTTTTCTGATTCTTCTAACGCTTCTTCACGAGTTGCGTGTGCCGTATGTCCTTCTTGCCACAAAAATTCGGCAGTTCTAAGGAACAATCTCGTTCTCATTTCCCAACGCACTACATTTGCCCATTGGTTAATTAATAATGGTAAATCTCTGTACGATTGAACCCACCCTTTATAAGTTGACCAAATAATCGCTTCACTTGTAGGACGAACAATAAGTTCCTCTTCCAATTTTGCATTTGGATCTACCATTAATTTTCCCGGTTTATCAGGATCGTTTTTTAATCGGTAATGTGTAACAATAGCGCATTCTTTGGCGAAACCTTCTGCGTTTTTCTCTTCTGCCTCAAACATACTTTTGGGAACAAACAAAGGAAAATAAGCATTTTGATGCCCTGTTTCTTTGAACATTCGATCTAATTCTGCTTGCATTTTTTCCCAAATTGCATAACCATAAGGCTTTATAACCATACAGCCTCTTACGCCTGAATTTTCGGCAAGGTCGGCTTTGACTACCAACTCATTATACCATTTTGAATAATCCTCAGATCGTGTTGTTAAGTTCTTGCTCATGATGAAATAGTTTGGCACTAAAATTGTTTAACTTATTTTAACTAAATAGTTCAGCAAAACTAACTATTTTTGTAATGACCAACAATAAAAATGCATAGATATGAAAACTAATTATTTTTCTCCGGCAAAATCGCTCTCCATTTATTCAATAATTGGGCTGATAAGTTTTGTAATAGCTTCCTGTAGCTCTTACAAAAACAGCACTTATTATGACAGTGATGGGATTTATAATTCTAATGAAAATGGAAAAGAGTTCAAAGAGTCAAAAGCAAATAACTCTAGTGAAAATAGCAACAAATACAAAGATTATTTTAGTTCTTTGAGAGAAACTAACGAACAAGAAGATACTTTTACTGATGTTGAAAATTATTCTTCCTACCAAGACACTATTAATGGTTATAAAAACATCGGAAATAACTCTGAAAGCTATTCTTCTGGATATTCTGGTTGGGGAAACAACCCGCAGCCTATAAACGTAACTATTTATGATAATAATTGGGGTTGGAATAATTATGGATATGGTTCTTTTTGGAATTATGGGTGGAATTGGAATTTAGGATGGAATTCTTGGTACGGACCGAGTATTGGTTATGGTTGGGGTTGGAATAATTGGTATGGCTCGAATTATGGCTATTATGGTTGGGGATATAACAATTACTATAATGGGTATTATAACAATTATTATGATGGATATTATAATTACTCGAACAGCAATGGCATTAGAGGAGGTCGTTACAATGGAAGAAATACTATTGGCAGAAGTAATTTGAATGACAATAGTGCAAATTCCAATTCTACAGGACGAAGAAATATTACCAACGTAGTTCGAAATTCTAATACCATAACACCTCGAAGAAACGACTTTCGAAATGAAACAATAAGCCCAAGAATAAACTCTCCAAGAAACGAAAGTGAAACTCCACGAAATTACACTCCAACTCCAAGAGGTGAAAATACGACACCAAGAAGTTATACTTCAACAAGAACAGAAACTACCTCTCCAAGAAGTGAAAGTTCTACACCGAGAAGTTATACTCCCGCACGAACGGAATCTTCAACACCAAGAAGTGAAAGTGTAAGCCCAAGAAGTTATACTCCAAGTTCAAATTTCGGAAGTGGTTCGGGTGGTGGAAGATCAAACAGTTCAGGCGGTAGAAGATAGTACAATTCAATACTGTTATTCATAAATCTGAAAAATGTTTAACCCTAATTCTCTAAAAATGAAGAAATATATAACGTTAGTTCTATTCGGATTAACATTAACAACGATGCAATCGCAGGATATTACTGATGCGATTCGATTTTCTCAAGAAAATCTAAACGGAACGGCTCGTTTCAGAGCAATGGGCGGAGCTTTTGGCGCACTTGGAGGTGATTTCTCCTCTTTAAATGCAAATCCCGCAGGTTCTGCAATTTTCGCCAATAACCAAGTTACATTTACTTTGAATAACTTTGGAACCAATAATAAATCGAATTATTTTGGAACAAAAACTGATGAAAACAGTTCGACATTCGATATAAACCAATTTGGAGGTGTTTTCGTTTTAAAAAACACAGACCGTTCAAGTGATTGGAAAAAATTTAGTTTTGCAATGAACTACGAAAATTCAAATAATTTTGACAATGCTGTTTTTTCTGCTGGGACAAACCCAACGCATTCAATTGGAAATTATTTTACCTATTATGCCAATATAAATGGTGGGGAATCTTTATCAAATTTACAATTACAAAGTGGCGAAAATATTACGGATTTGTATGATTATTTAGGTTCTAATTATGGTTTTGGATCGCAGCAAGCATTTTTAGGCTATCAAGGTTATATTATTGATAAAGCTTCAAACTATAATGAAAACACCAACAGAAATTATGTTTCATTAATTCCTTCTGGAGGTAATTACTACCAAGAAAACTATTTTGAATCGAATGGTTATAATGGAAAACTAACTTTTAATGCCTCTGGACAATATAAAGATAAATTTTATTTTGGAGTCAATATTAACACCCACTTTATAGACTACAAACAATCAACTAGTTTTTACGAAGAAAACACCAACAACCAGTTTTCTGGCGTGCAACGTTTGCGTTTTGACAACGAGTTGAACACTTTTGGGAATGGTGTTTCATTTCAATTGGGTGCAATTGCTAAAGTCACAAAAGAAGTTCGCTTAGGATTATCCTATGAATCTCCAACTTGGTACGAAATGAATGACAAACTAACTCAAGGATTGGCGGTTGTTAGTGCCGATGCTTTAGGAGAATTACCAACAGATTATGTAAATCCAAGAATAATAAATGTTTATGAACCCTATCAACTACAAACACCAGGTAAATGGACTGGAAGTTTAGCTTATGTTTATGGAAAATCAGGTTTATTAAGTATTGATTATTCACTTAAAGATTATGGTAACACAGAATTTATTCCAAAAGATGATTACATATACGCCAATAGAGAAATGAATAATTTACTTGGTTTGTCAAGCGAATTGAGAATTGGAGGTGAATATAGAATAAACGAATTAAGTCTAAGAGCAGGATACCGAACAGAACAAAGTCCCTATAAAAATGGGAAAACCATAGGCGAATTAACAGGATTTTCGACAGGATTTGGATATAATTTTGGAGGAACACGCTTAGATTTAGCATATTCTCACACTCAAAGAGATTCTCAAAAACAATTTTTTTCAATAGGAATGACTGATAGTTCAAAAATTACTACTAAAACCAATAATATAACAATGACATTGTCATTCGAATTATAACATTTAATTGTACAAAATAAAATGGGCTGTCTTTTGACAGCCCATTTTAATTATAACTAATTCAAACAACAAATTATTTTGTGTTTAAAAAATTGCGCATTTCTTTAAACCAAACGAATAACACCAATAACCAAAGAAATACCAAATATATTGGAAATATTAAGTTCAAAAGCTTCAAAATTATCATTCTCACTAACTAACAAAATATGATCTGAATCTTTTCCTTTTTTAATACTTTTTATTAACGAACCTTGAGAGGTATCTAAAACATATTCCTTATCCCATTGAAAAAACTAACCATCAACAGTTAATTTCTTACAAGCAACAATATCGCCATTATTGTATTTAGGATACATTGCATCCCCTTTTACTTGAACCAAATAATCCGATTCTTTAAATGTTGGAATTACAAACTGTTCGTTTTCGAATTCCAATATTTTATAAAATTCAGAAATTAACCCCCTTGATGTATTTGATGAATCATAGTTAACACCTTTCGAATGTTTTGCTTTAGAAATGGACGAACCGATAACCATCGAACCGTTTCCAGTTAACAACCATTCTGGGTCAACATCAGCGCATTTGTCAAATACTAACTCAGTATCAAAAGTATTTCTAGCTTTCCAGTTGTAAAGTACTTGAGGCGAAACCCCTAAAAAGTTTCGGAAATCAGTGTCTCTTTTAAAAGCGAAATGCTTTTTATTTCATTTAAAATTTTAAATTTATACATTCAAAAAACATACTATTTATTTAATATTAGTTAACACTTGTAAAATTTAAATAAATTAAACAGCTATAAAAACAAATAAAGCACCTGATTTCTCAAGCGCTTTATTTAATAATTAGAAATTTTAATTATTTTTTGTCTGCCATTTTAGCACAACATCCTGCTTTTTTTTCTTTATCGCAAGATTTCATTTCTTTTGCTGAACTTTCTTTTTTAGCTTTTTCTTTTGATTTTTTCTCTTGTGCGTTTACATTCATTGAAACTGTCAAAAGGGCTAAGGCTAAAACTGATACTAAATTTTTCATATTAAATTATTTTTGTTTGTAATAAATTATTGTACATAAAAGTAAAAGTAATGTTTTTTTTTAAAATTATATTATTTTAAAGAATATTTAATACGTTCTTACAACAATTCAGTAAATTGATGAATTATCTAATGACATTATTTTCAAAAACAGAAATCCATTCCGAAACAGACATTTTAGCAGCCAATTCGCCTATTAATTCAAATGGAATTGCATCCATTTTCTTAAATCGAATGCAGCTTTTACCCATATCAATCTTGGTATTAACTTGTTTAGAATATTCTGCAATAAACCAATTCATTATTTCGGAATCTAAATAAATCCCCATATGGTAAATTGCTATGAAATTCTTTTGCGAAGCAATATTCATAAATGGCAATGGCAATTTTGGATTACAATGATAACCCTGTGGATAAATTGAATGCGGGACAACGTAACCTAACATTCCATATGACATTTCCTCTTGAAAACCTTCAGGCAAATTCAATTTAATTATTTTTCGGAGTTTTTCAACTGCAATTTTACGATCTTCAGGTAGTGAATCCAAATATTCCTGAGGCGTTTTACAATTTGATTGCATGTTTTTAATTTTAATTTATTTAGCTAAATTAGAAAATAAAAGACCATCAAGTGAGAATAATTAATTTAATCCGCTTTATTTTCAGATATTTGTACAAAAAAAATCAAGCAATGAAAAATAACACCACTTCTATTCTACTAGCAATTTTCACTACAATTGGTTTTGCTCAAGAACAGCCTACAAAATATTTGAACACTATTTCTAAAGAAGAATTGAAAATTAATCTTGATATTATTGCTTCCAATGAAATGGAAGGCAGGGAAACAGGCTCTAAAGGTCAAAAGAAAGCAGGAAATTATTTGATTTCTCAATATAAAAAAGCGGGAATCTCATTCCCAAAAGGCGCAACAGATTATTATCAAAAGGTACCCGCTGCTTTTCTAAACGCACAATACAATGAAAATTTACCTGACTCTGAGAATATTTGGGCTTATATAGAAGGATCCGAAAAACCCGAGGAAATCATTGTGGTTTCTGCACATTATGATCATGTTGGAATAAAAAACGGTGCAATTTTCAATGGCGCCGATGACGATGGTTCCGGAACTGTGGCCGTATTAGAAATTGCAAAAGCATTTCAAATTGCCAAAAATGAAGGTCATGGTCCAAAACGTTCTATACTATTTCTTCACGCAACTGGTGAAGAACACGGGCTTCACGGTTCCCGCTACTATTCAGAGAACCCCATATTTCCTCTTTCAAATACAATTACCGACGTTAATATTGATATGATTGGTCGCCGAGACGAAAAACATAAAGATTCCAATAATTACATCTATCTAATTGGTTCTGATTATCTCTCTACCGATTTGTACAATATTTGTGAAACTGCTAACAAAAATTTTGTAAATCTGAATTTAGATTACACATTTAATGACAGGAATGATTCAAACCGTTTCTACTATCGTTCAGATCACTATAATTTTGCTAAAAATGGAATTCCGTCGGTGTTTTTATTTAATGGCGTTCATGCCGATTATCATAAATCCACCGATACGCCCGACAAAATAGAATTCGATGCCTTAGCAAAAAGAACACTGCTTGCGTTTACTATCGTTTGGGAATTAGCTAATAGAGACAACCGTCCTTTAGTCAACAAAGACGGAAAATAAAGCTCTAAAACTATAATTTTTTTTGGGCGTGCCCTCATTTAGGACATTGCGAGGCACGAGGCAATCTCTCGATAAACTCGGTCGGGCTGTCCGCTACAATC
>Ga0209550_10005199_pt1 | contig 12214 bp, 11 predicted proteins | sample LauGreSuBDMM15SN_2_FD_187567 | JGI IMG/M metagenome (GOLD analysis project Ga0209550, IMG submission 187567) | Freshwater lake microbial communities from Lake Michigan, USA - Su13.BD.MM15.SN (SPAdes) (version 5) | ecosystem: Environmental > Aquatic > Freshwater > Lake | place: Lake Michigan... | reverse complement strand
ATTCATAATTGAGTGATCGGTAAAGAGTGAGCGAAGAATTAACAAAAATGTTAGAAAACTAAAGCCGGTAATAAAGTTAAGTTGTGAGGTAGCAAAGCTTTTCTTTGAAAAAGAGTTGATTTGGCCATTTAACGCTCTTTGAACGCCAACCCAGCTGCCAGCAAAAATAGCTAATGTGATTGCAAGAATTGAAAAATCACTCATTACAAATCTATCCCAAGCAGATACCACTACTGCGCCCACTGTAATAATTGCTGCAATCACTCGACGCTTTGAGATCACAGATTTAATACCGCCAGCTAAGCCAATATGATCAACCCACAGTGAGATTGCGGTCTGACCAGCTAGGGATGCCACGGTAAATAATGCAACACCTGCAATGGGAACAACATGGGTTTGCATCGCTACAAATGAGGCACCTAACATTCCCGCGCTTAGTCGCCACATTGGAAGTTGTTTTGCCGCAACCGCTTTAAAAATATCAGCAAAGCCTGCTCTGACATCTTTTCTAAATAATGAAATTAGTGAAACAAAAATTAATCCCGTACCAAATGAAACTAGAGCAGCCTCGAGAGAGTCACCCATTTGATTAGATAACTCACCATTTACCCGAGATTGCACTGCAATAAGAGCCCCTGAGAAGGCTGACACTAGTTCAATTCCAAAAAAATTTTTTATTTTTATAGTCTCTCCTTAACTTGAATAAGATAAGTATAAAGTAGTGGGCGATGATGGGTGAATCGAGCGTAAAAAAGTACATTTTTACTGGAACAATTATCGCCCTACACCAATTGTAATCAAACTCTAGATTTGAGATTTAATCTAATAATCACGCTCGTGATTTACTGTAATTTAGCATAAATACTCAGTTTAAATTTCTTAACATATACCTTGGGATTTGATCTAAATGCTAGGTTTTTTATAAATTGGATTAATAATTTTATTTTGTAGCTTTAACCACATACCCACAAGCAAACCTAGTTTGATTGCTTATAGGAAGTAGGCCCACCCAAGAAATTAGTCTGTGTTTCTGAGCAAATCCAGGTAAAGAATGCAAAATTAACATCGATAAGCTTACGAGTAACCCACCAGCGGGTTTAATTTCAATATTTTTAAATTTATAGAAAATTTGCTCAAGACTATCTGGGGTGAATCTATAATAGTCTTTTGGATCTGGGTGAAGTGGAAATATAAATCTTGTTGATAATAAAACTATCCCATTTTCATTTAATACTCTGTGTAATTCATCCACCGCAATCGAAGGTTTTTCTACATGTTCTAAAACTTCGATACAAAGTACAAGATCAAACTTATTATCCGGAAATGGTAAATTATGAATATCACAAATAACATCAACATTACGACTAGAATCGATATCGCAGGTTATATATTGCGAATTACCTAACAAATTCCTTTGAGAATGGTTCTTTGCACCAACATCTAGTATCGTGTTAGTTTTAGGAATTCCATTAAGAAATTTGTTAATTACTTTTTCAGTGGCAATTCTTGCAGGTGACTTACCTCCAGATTTAATGTAATTAAGCATAGTAAATGATAGCATTCATTAAATTCTTTGATGCATTAGCAGGAACGATTTTTAACGTAAGTTTAAGGAGGAAACTTGAAAGATGAAATTTCGATTGTAATGGTAAGCTATAGAAATTTGAATTGGATTAAATATAACTTAAAGTTAACTAATAGTTTAAATAGATCTCAATTAATTACTTACATAATAATCGACAATGATATTTTAGTAAAACATTTTTTTAATATTCTGGTTATTACTTTTTTTAGAATTAATCTAGGTAGTAAAAATAGGTATCAATTAATTCGTAACGACCGGAAAATATTAAAAACTAAAGGTGCAAAGCAACATGCTCTTTCCATTGATTTTGCGAAAAAATATGTAGCTACTGAAATTACTATAATTATTGATCCAGATTGTGTACTCTTATCAAAATCTTGGATTAGTTACTTTATAAGCTTATTGAATGATAATTCTTTAGACTTATTTGGATTTCCTCAAGCAAAAAATAGGATTAATAGGCAAATTCAAAAGTCTGAGATGGCTTATAAATTCAATTCGCCTTTAGCTATATTTATGATTGGATATACGAACATAATATTCAAGAATACTTTTGCAATTGATAATTTTGATAAACCAAATTTAGATGTAGGGTGGCGACTTGCAAAACTATGTCAAGAAAATATTTATAGATTCAGAGTGGCTGAAGCCTATTCGACAAGGGAGCATAAATGCAAGATCAATTGGGTTAATAAATTGAATTGCACTTACTATGAATTTGAATCACTAGAAAACAACCCAATAGGGATTCATTTTGGTCGAGGATCAAATATAACTACAAAAATTGATCGTAACTTATTTTTTTCAAAAGCCACTTTTATGGTATTAATTTCCCCAACTTACTTTCGATATAAATTAAGTAAGTATTTATATTTTTAAGAACTATTGATTGATCAATGATTGTAAAATTGCAATATCTAAGCTGGATTTATATAGGACATGTAAATCTCCCTAAGATATTCAGAATATTCTGTATTTATTTGAACATTTGAAAGTTTTACTAATTCTTTTTCAGAAATCCAACCCTGAACAAACGATACTTCCTCGGGCGACAGAACTTTCAATCCCTGGCGTTGCTGGATTACTCGCACATACTCTCCTGCAGTAAAGAGTGTCTCTACTGAACCACAATCCATCCAACCAGTTCCTCTTTGCATAATTTTTAGATGCAAATTATCAAACTCTAAGTAATAATTCAAAAGATCAACAATTTCTAGCTCTCCACGGGTTGATAATTTAAGTGATTCGGCTATTTCGGAGGCATGTTGATCCAGAAAATATAGTCCTGGAATTGCATACCTTGATTTAGGATTAATTGGTTTTTCTTCTAAGGATATAATTTTGTTTTGGTTATCAAATTCAACTATTCCATAGTCTTTTGGATTATTGACTGAGAATCCAAAAATTGTGGCCCCGTTTGAGTTTAAATCATAATTTAGTTGACGCCCTAAACCAGGGCCTATAAAAATATTATCTCCAAGAATTAGTGCAACTTTAGAATTATTTATCCATTTTTTTGTTTTAATTAGTCCGTCTGGTATACCAAGTGGCTCATCTTGAATAAAATATTTAATACTAATACCAAAATGATCTCCATTTCCTAGTAGAGATTCGAAATTATTCAAATTTTCGGGGTTCACAATTATTGCAATTTCACGTATACCACATAACATTAGTGTAGATAGGGGGTAATAAATCATCGGTTTGTCATAAACTGGAAGTAAATGTTTATTCACAACATTAGTTAAAGGCGTGAGCCTAGATCCTTTGCCCCCAGCCATAATTACACCTTTACTATAAGACATGGCTAAATCTCTTGCTCTTATCAATAAAATTTTGATTTTTTATGTACCAATCTACAGTACTTTCGAGCCCGTTTGAAAAATTAATTTCGGGTTTCCATTGTAATTGAGTTCGTAACTTTGAACTGTTTACAGCGTATCTATAATCATGTCCAAGCCTATCTTCTACATATTCAATGAGATTTTCAGATTTATTTAATATTTTTAAAATTTCAAAAGTAATTTCTAAATTAGATTTAAACTCACCGCTCGAAACATTATAAACGTTACCTAATTCACCTTTTTGCAATACTAATATTATAGCTTTTACGCAATCTACGACATGAATCCATTCTCGAATATTAGATCCAGTCCCATATAAAGGTAGTTTTTTATTAAAATAAGCCTTAGAAATAAAGGATGGAATTAATTTCTCTGGGTGCTGAAATGGACCATAATTATTGGAGCATCTAACAATTAATGTTTTTACCTTATAGGTTTTAAAGTATGACATAACCAGCATTTCTGCCGCTGCTTTCGATCCACTATACGGCGAAGATGGGTTTAGTAAGTCATGCTCATCAAAAGTTCCAGAATCAATCGAGCCATACACTTCATCGGTAGATATTTGAAGTATACGGCATTGCAATTTGCGCGCAATGGATAATAAATTAAATGTACCTATTATGTTTGTCTGAATAAATTCTGTCGGAGAAAGAATTGAATTATCCACATGCGTTTCTGCGGCAAAGTTAAGAATTCCATCAAAATTTTGGGCAATGAATATATTTTCTAGCGCACTATTTTTACTTATGTCAACTTGATAAAATTTAATATTAGTTTTGACACTTTCAAGCGAAAGTAAATTCCCGGCATATGTTAGAGAATCAATGACATGAACATCATGACCTAATTCAACTAATTGCCTTACGGCTTCAGAGCCTATAAAGCCAGCGCCACCGACAACTAAATATTTCATGTTTACCTTTTTTAAATAATTACGGCAGATTTATCATAATGGTCATCCTATAATATTATATTAAGTTAAATTAGCCAAGATACCCGTTGAAAGTCTTTCAAATACCTAAGAAGAAACTAAAATTTGGTGATTTATAGTTTTTGGCACAAGCTAACATCGATATTGGGTAGTGCCATCTTGATGGTGTTAATTTGATCTTTGAAATTGATTATAATTTTTTAATGTCTATAACCATTTCTATATCAATATCAGTTTCATCACAAACCTGAAATCCTAGTTTAACATATAAATTAATTGCAACTATGTTTGTCTTAAGTACCCTTAGATAAATAAAATTTGGTTTAAAAAGCTCATAAACTAATTTCGAGGCTTCTTGAAAAATAGGAACCGCAAAACCTTTCCCGTGGTGTAACGGGTGTAAATCAAGTCCAAGTAGAGTTTTATTGGTGCCAAATTCCTTTTTTATTCTTATATACCCGACTTTATATTCGTAATTTGCGACTATGTAGTACAAGTTACCCATCATGCCATTTTTGTACCAAGCATTTGTCTCGGTAATTGAAAACTCTTTACTGTCATGAAGGTTATTTCTTATTAAATTTCGAATCTCCAAAAACCATGACAACTCTCTAAATTGTAATTGACTAAATTGCCAACCGTTTGAATAAAAATTTTTTGTTGGAACCATAATAGTATTATACAGGATTTTAAGTTTAAAATTATAAGTCTTTTATATTTTCCTTCATAAGTAAGTTTATCTAAATTTAAATCTTTATTATGCAATTTGAGTCTTTTTTATTTTTACCTTTGCTATCATAACAACTAAATAAAATCCTTGAGATGAATTGGTCACTCAGAGTTGAATATATGGATTAAATTCATTAAATGGTATATTATTTCATTATGAACTCAAAAGAATTTCCGGTGGCACCGGTACTAAGTGAAGGTGATGGGCGCATAGTTCTTTTTCGGCCCTTTGTGCCGCGAGGCGCGGGTGAAGCGGTGTCAAACGTTTTACAGACGCGCTGGATTGGCCAAGGGCCGAAAGTCGAAATGTTCGAAAAAAAATTTGAGGAGTTATTTTCTGGAAACGCTACCAAAGCAATTAGTTGTGGTAGCGGCACAGATGCACTTCACTTAGCATATATGCTAGCTGGAGTTGGCGCTGGCGATGAAGTTATATGCCCAATTTTTACTTGTACTGCCACTAATTTACCCGCAAAGTATCTTGGAGCAAATTTAATTTTTGCTGACATAAATTCTGAAACTATGAATATTTCGGTAGAAGATATTCGAAAAAAAATTTCTAGTAAGACCAAAGCGATTGTGTTTGTGGATTACGGTGGTGCACCTGCAGACTTGAAAGAGTTGCTAAAAATAAGCAAGGATTACGGAATTCCATTAATTGAGGATGCAGCACACGCACTTGGTGCAACGCACAATGGGCAACCCATTGGATCTATCGCTGATTATACAATATTTAGTTTTCAGGCAATAAAACATATAACTACCGGTGATGGTGGAATGCTTATGATTAAGGATTTGGAAAAAGTTGAAAAAGCAAAAAGGCTAAGATGGTTTGGTATCGATAGGAATGAAAAGTTTAATGGAATTTGGGAAAATGACATTACGGAGGTTGGCTATAAATACCAGATGAACGATATAGCGGCAGCGATAGGACTTTGTGCCTTAGAAGAATTTTCAGAAGTATTAGATTTGAGAAAAAAATTACTTAGCCAATATGTTACTGAACTTTCTATGATTCCTAATTTAAAACAAATTAGTATTGACAATATTAACACCCACGCAGCTTGGTTGCATACAATTGTCGTAGATGATCCACAAAAACTACAAAAATTCTTGTTTCAATTTGGCATCGAGACTGGGCAAGTACATTTTAGGAATGACCGGTACACTATTTTTGGCGGCAGGGTAAAAAATTGTCCAAATATGGACTTAATTGAGGATCACTATTTAGTATTACCACTGCATACGCATATGATTTCTGCAGATGTAACAAAAGTGACTAGTACAATCTCTAAGTACTTTGAGAAAAATAATTAATTAATTTTTCCTAAGTAATTCTAGACAGGTTAAATATTTTAATATAAAAGTTAAATGTAGTTAATTATCTAATACAGAATAGAAATAGCAAGTTTACCTTACTAATAAATTCAAACTAAACTTAAGCCCGAAATTAATCATTAGGGTTAAATTATTTATTGAGCAACGCTCACAAAATATTTTATCATTTATAAGCCTTTGGAGCACCCGCAGGGATTCGAACCCCGAACCGTCTAATCCGTATTTATGAACTACTTATCAAGTTTTGTGGAATATATTATTCTCAATATCTATATTGTGAAGAAAAGTAAAAACATTACTCTTGGTTTTTTAGATTTTCAACCATTGATTTTGCGAGATCAAAATTACCGCCAGGAAAACATGATGGATAATCAAGCATTAATTGCCAACCGCTTATTTGGTCAGATTTATTCGGTGATACCAATTTTTTTGTCAGCGATGGACGGATTTTTTCACATTCAATTGGTATTTCTACGGTTCCAAATGTGCTGGTGTCAGTTGAACAACTAGATAATAAAATTATGGAGGGAAACAAGATAAGGTTTGTTATCAATTTTTGCACTCTATAATTATTATCTAAATATAATTTTAAGTCAAGCAAATAAATATCCAATTAAATGCTTTTCAGTAATTGGTGCGCCCACAGGGATTCGAACCCCGAACCTTCTGATCCGTAGTCAGATACTCTATCCGTAGTCCTAGTTTCTTGAATAGTAATGCAGGAAGTGCTTTTGATAAAGGATCAAAGTACTACTACTTTATTAAGTAACCAAACTTTGCATTAATTGAATCGACAGTTTTCTTAACTACTCATCAGAGTCAGATAATTTGTCTGATCCGTAGAGAGCTTCGTTGAATTGAAGGTTGGCATTTTTCTAATGGATACCTCAACAGGCGCTGGTGCAGTAGAACATTCTAAGTCCGCACTTGTTTCAGGTAAGTGGAAGAATTATTTATATCTATACCGCTAGTAGGATTACCGTTACTGATTTTGCCGAGTCGACATCATCCGATTGAGTTCATTAAGTGCAAACTAAACGGGGTGGATTCGAAATATTTTCTATATCTGCAACGCTTTCAATGATGATAGCCGTCGGTACTAATCTAATTAACAGAAAATTGTACCGCTTATTGAAAATACTTTTAACTTAGTATACTAATACCCTCCGTTAATTAATTGCGGGGTATCTGTAGCTGTTTCAGTAAAGATTTCACTTGTTGGAGCCGTGGATAGAATTGGAAGCTTGAACTATCAATAGCTTTACCGATAAAAATCATGAATTACCCGCTTGGTCGAATGCGGGAGTTGAATTGCTAATTGGTGTTGCACGCGTTGCAGAAACACATAGGTTACGCCAGTTTTCCATAAGAGTTATTTTAATTTATTAAAAATAAAATCCGGACTAAATCTTAGAAGCGTAAAGATATAATTTAAAATTGCGGGAGAATAAATAATCTTTTTTTGCCGTAAAAGACCCTTCACTGCATCTTCGGCTACTCGGTCAGGTTTTACACTGAAGGCCGGAGGTTTCAATCCCTGTGTCATTTTTGACTCAACGAAACCAGGCCTTAAAACTGATACGGTAAAATTATTTTTCTTGGACTCATTTTGGCTACCGCGTACCAGAAAATCTAAACCTGATTTTGCTGAGCCGTAAACAAAATTAGAAATCCGCGGTCGTATTCCTGCTACCGATGTAATGACCAAAATTTTACCGTGTTTTTGATTGCGGAATATTTCAAATAACTTACTAAATAGCATCGCAGGGCCATAATAATTAATAAGAATCTGCTGATTTATCTCACGTAGTAATGTATCCGTACCAACTTCTCCCAAATAACCGTACGCTAATATTGCTACATCAATATCTCTTTGTTTCGAGATTGTCGAAAATAAAATATCAATTTTATCTATATTTTCAAAATCAAATTCGATTATCTCTACATTTGATTCAGGAAACTTACTAGCTACTTCATTGTAGTTCAAATTACGCCCCGCTAGAATTAATGTACTATCTCGGGCCATCGGTAGTTTTTTGAGAATTGCTAATCCGATGTCACTATTGCCACCGAATAGAACGACATTTTGAAATTGTCCCGCCCCGTTCAACATATATCTAGCCTTCTTCCTTGATCAGACTTCCATAAAGTATCAGGGTCCATTTTCTTCTTTATTTCTATCCAAAGATCAAGTTTTTTGTACATAGATTCAAGATCTTTACGTGTTAGGAAAGAATCTTTTGCCAAATATACACGTCCGCCTAATTCAATAATTCGCTCATCCAAGAGTGCAATTACTTGTGAAAGATTTGGATGTTTCCTGCTAATGTCTATCGTCATTGTCCAGCCTTCGATTGGAAAACTCAAAAATCCTTTAGAGTGTCTACCGAACTTCTTCAGCACGCATAAAAATGAAAAAACTTTATTTGTTCTTAAAATAAGTAAGATTTCCTGCAGAGAATCTGCTTGCTCTGTTGGAATTACAAATTGGTATTGGATAAATCCTTTTCTACCGTACACAATATTCCAATTAGGAATTGCATCCAAAGGGTGCATAAATTTCCTAATTTCTACTAGTCCTCGCTTTTTCGGTTTGTAATACCAGATTATATTGAAGATTCTAATAAATAAGTTAGATACAAAATTAAAGTATAGGGTTTTCGGTAGAAATAATTTTTTGATTGATTTTGAGAATTCAGATTTCTTTTTTTTGCAGTCCACGATTGAAGTATGATTTCCTCCAGAGATTATACCTCTACCGGTAGAGCCACCAGAAATATCTAACCAAGCGACTGTATATAAGAATTTTTTATTAAAATTATCGAATAGATCAATAGCTTGACTTATGTTAGTAAAACGTTGTTCCTCAACAGATATGAGTTCATTTTCAACTTTAATCAAACGAATTTCTGCTTCAAGTATCTGCCCGGTTAATCCCATCCCACCCACAGTAGCCCAGAAGAAATTTGCATATTCGCCCGTTGGAAATAATTCTAGTTCTTGACATGTACTTGTTAATAACTTAATTTTAAGCAGTTGATCTCCGAACGAACCATTGTGATGGTGTGATTTACCGTGCACGTCAGAAGCAATAGCTCCGCCAATTGTTATTTGGGCTGTGCCAGGTACAACCGGCAAAAACAAGTTATATTTAAGTAATTCTTGTTCAAGCTTTTCCAGAATTACCCCAGAGCCAACTAAAGCGGTATTGGTTGCTTCATTTATGATAATTTGGTTGTAATTATTAGATGAAAGTAAATCACCTCCTGAATTTAGCGCACTGTCTCCATAAGAACGTCCGTTTCCAATAGGTACAACACCTCTTCGAAGTAATTCATTATGATTCTCATTGCTTAAGTTACTTGTTTGTTTACTAAATGAAAAAAGATTGTTCCCCCACCCTCGGTTGATTACCCAAACAGTTTTCAATTTATCATCTTTCTAAATATATAGAGATACGCTAACAAAACATACTGTTAAGAATAGGGAAGTGAAAATATATTTATCATTAAATATCAAGTCTTCTGGGGATTCGTCATTTCCCTTTTCTGCACAAAGTAAGAATCTCATCAAAGCAAATAGCAAGGTGAACATCGACAGTCCTGTATATGTATCGGAAGATACTCTCCCAAAAGACCACATTCCATAGGAGGTTAGTGTAATTGTTAAACTCATGCCGATAATCACGAGCAGAAAATCATTTGAGTAGCTACTTATTACTTTTCTCGTGCTAAATTCATTTGCAAATTTTTTTTCAGACAAACGTTTAACACTTACAATATACAGAGATCCAAAACTTGCCACGAGCAAAAACCAGTGCGATATAGGTATTTCTAAAATATAGGCCCCTGATAGAGTTCTTAAGAAGAATCCACTGGCTACGATTAGAATCTCAATTATTTCAATGTCTTTCAGTTTGATAGAATAGAGAAGATTTAGTATAAAATATAGGGAAATTATAATTAAAAATTTATAATTAAGTTGTATTAAACTCAAAATTAATACCAAAAAAAGAACAATTAAGATTAAATTTATTTGCTTCTTAGAAACAGTTCCTGCTGCAATTGGTCTAAATTTTTTGCTCTTATGGTTTCTATCAAATTTTTGATCTTTCCAGTCGTTGATAATATAAACAATACTCGAAATAGCGACAAAACTTAGTACACCGTAAAATATTTTATTAACTTCATGTACGGTTGGTAACACGCCCGATGTGAATGGGGCTGCTGCGACCAATAAGTTTTTAGGCCATTGTCTAACTCGAGTCAATTTAACGATGTGGCCTATTGATTTGAACATGCTCTTATCCTAAGCCACTAAAGATTTGAATCGCATCCGTATATTATGGCTTAGTTTCGGGCATACTTACATCACCTTTTAGTCAGTATGGGGGATGTCTTGGGGCAAAGTCGAAACTTGATTCAAAGCAGAAATAAGCATTTCGGTCTGCATTTGATTATTAGCTCGTTGGTAATTTTTTTTGTTAAATTTTTAGTAATTTTAAATGTACCAACTGGAGCATATTTAAGTGCTGATAGCGAGAGTTATTCTGACTATGCAATGAAAATTTCAGAGTATGGTTTGTTTGTAAAAGGTATCACTTATTGGCCCGCTGGGTACCCTATAATTATTTGGGTTAGTGAATTTTTTTCACACTATGAGAGTTTTTTTATCTTAACAATATTGCAAACAGTTTTTTTCTCCCTCTCTGTATGGTTTTTTGCAAAAAACCTTATGACTACCAAGATTAGAAATGTTACGCTTTATATTTTTTATTTTATTTCACTAAACCCAACTTTAGCATTATCTTCAATTTCGGTTGGGTATGAGTCTATTTGCGCTTCCTGCTTAATTCTCTTCGTAGCTTTTTTCTTGCGAGATTTTCGTGAAGCTGGCGAATTAAAACACTCGCAAAACATATTGTTTGCAAGTTTTTTAGCAGGACTTGCCTCTTCGATGCAACCTAGATTGATTCCAGGATTTCTAATTTCGATTTTTATTTGGGTATTTTTTAAATATAAGCAAGTAAGTTTTAGATTATTCATCTATAAATTTTTTATTTCTTTGGTTCTTTTTTCGCTTTTACCAACAGGTTTAATCGTGCGCAACTATGTGTCGGAACAATCTCTAGTCCTCTCGGCAAACCTTGGCATTAATATGGTTATTGGTGCTGGTCCAACTGCTACCGGCTATTATGGAGATGGGTTGCCAAATGTTGACTGTGGCGATTTATCAGGCACTGAAGTGGAACTCGACCGAGCGCGTACACGCTGTGCATTAAATTGGTATTTGAAGAATCCATTGAAATTTTTTGAGTTGTCAGTAAGTAAATCCACGGCGCTTTGGTCACCTTGGTGGGGTCCATTGGCTTGTTGTACTATGGGTAGAAATCCATATATTAATTTCCACCCGATGCGAGCATCTATTACTACTCAAGATCAAGTGAATGTAGTGATGGGCCCTTTCGGTAAGGGTTTTGCTTGGCTGCTAATTCTTGGAAATTGGTTATTGATGTTTTTAGGTTTTCGAAAGCTACTCAAATTAGGTTCGGAAGAAAAGATCCTTGCATACTTCGCCGCTTCAGCAATAATGGGAACTTGGTTGGTAACTTTGGTAACTTTTGGAGATCATAGATTTCGACTTCCAATCATGCCGCTCAGTTTGTTATTAACCGTAGTTGGACTTTTTTCATTTCAGAAAAATAAATTTGATTCATTAAAACGGCACGACTAATGTATCAACTGCTGATATATGTGTGCGCCCGCAGGGATTCGAACCCCGAAC
>Ga0209550_10005197_pt1 | contig 12216 bp, 7 predicted proteins | sample LauGreSuBDMM15SN_2_FD_187567 | JGI IMG/M metagenome (GOLD analysis project Ga0209550, IMG submission 187567) | Freshwater lake microbial communities from Lake Michigan, USA - Su13.BD.MM15.SN (SPAdes) (version 5) | ecosystem: Environmental > Aquatic > Freshwater > Lake | place: Lake Michigan, USA... | reverse complement strand
CGTGGCGCATACCGGATCCTCTTCTGATGAGGGAGGCAATCAGGGACGCAATCAGGAACGCAATCAGGCATTCCACGTGGCGCATACCGGATCCTCTTCGGAGTCGATGGAAAGGCGATCGAAGTCGAGCACGAGCGTCACCTGTATCGCGTGCGCCGCCTCGCCGGCGAGCAGCATCGACGTGCGCCACATGCGCTCGCCGAAGTGCTCGACGAGGTCATCGAAGGCGCCGGTGCGCGCAGCGCCGAGCGACTTGCCCACAGGCTCGATGTAAGTCTTCTCCCGCTTAGAGACGAGGATTGTGGGGTCGCGGGCAAACCACGAGTCGTGGAGCGTCACCGCGCCCCGCACGAGCCCTCGATCGGGCGGCAGCTCGAAGTGCAGGACGCAGACGAAGATGCCGCCGGGTGGTGGGGCGTGCATCGCAAACAAGATCAGCAGCGCGTCGTTATTGAGCTGCGCGACGCCGACGGCGGGGAGTAGCCCGCTCGGGAAGCTGACGCGGAGCGCTGCGTCGCGCAGCTCTACGCCCGGCAGCAGGCTCGTCTCGCTCAGCTCCAGGTTGGAGCGCGCGATGCGCCAGCACACCTGCGTGTACACGGGCACGCCCGCGCACAGGCGCCTGACCTCCCAGACGCCGCCCGCCGAGGCGTCCGAGGGTGCGGCACCGCCTGGGAGGTCGTCGGACGAGATGTCAAAAGATCTCGACGAGATGTCAAAGTCGTGGGTGGCCACGGTGTGACCTTGCATTGGGCTCGCGCCGCGGGACGACGTCGAGCGCCTGCGATTAGAGCTGTGAACAGCGAATACATCGCCCGCATGACACGAACTTTATCTTCGCCGGCGGCTAGGCGTTTCTGTCTGCCCGACATTCTGACAAGAAAAAACTGTCTAATCGGTGACTTAAATTTACCAAGCCGGACAGGCACGGTTATCACCGACACCGTCCTCACACGGCTGCTGTCACGCGTGCAAGCAAGGGGTAGGGGACGAGCGTGATGTGAATAAACAATACTGCTATCGTTTTTTCCAGGGTCGTGTGTGCAGAATTTTGTCGTCGGCGTTAGTAAACCTCCTCAGTGCTACTACGTTAGTAAACCTCCTCTGCCGGCGCGAGCTCTGGGTGACCTCCTCGCAGGATGGGGCTCGACACGAGCGCGGCGGCGAACTCGCGGTCGCTTAGGTAGCCGCTTTCCCGGTGCGCGAGGACCATTCGCAGAATGCCGGCATTGTACCGCTCCTGCGCACGCTCGTGCCAGTGCCGCAGCCCACGCTTTTGCGTGCGCACCCAGCAGAAGTCCCATGCGATCGCCTTCACGCGTCGGTCAACGGCCCACTCGGCCGTCATAGCTCGCCACAGCGCGAGGGCGCGCGACTTATTCAAGCGCAGGCCAGTGCGGCGGTGGCCAGCATCAACGGCCCAGTTTGCGGACATAGCTTGCCACAGCAAAAGGGCCCACAGCTTATTTGAGCGTCGGCCAGTGCGGCGGTGGCCTGCGTCAACGGCCCACTCGGCGGACATGGCTCGCCACAGCGCGAGGGCACGCCGCTTCTCGAAGCGCAGGCCGAGGCGGCGATGGCACATGGCCAACGCCTGCTGGAGTATGCGGTCGAGCCACGCGGCCACCGCACATCGAACCGCCGAGAGCCGCACTCGCCGCGTTAAGGCTGCGAGAAGGCGACGTGGGGCGGCCCGTTCCTTCCATGCTTCCCAAGTGCGGGAGAGCCCTCGCTCGATCAGACGCGTCAGGCAGCCGCGCATCGCACCTTGCTGTTGCGCCCGCTGAACGCACGCGTCGTGCCAGCCTAGAAGCCCACGCTTGAGGTGACGGTTGATGAAGGCGCGAAGCACGAAGCCCATCGTCTTTCTGGTTTGCCCCACAGCCACCGACAGCTCCGCCCACGCGGCTACGGCGCGTCGAAGTGCTGCGTGCACCACCCGTCGCGCTAGGGCTGAAAGGGGACCACGCGAAGCCGCAAGCTGCGTCCATGCCACGAGGGCGCGTCTTACCGTCGAGATCGCCACCCGTTGCGCCAGAGCCCTCTTCATTTTAGGGCGGCGCGAGACCGCACGTTTCGCCCAGGCATCAAGTGCCCATTGACACGCCAAGAGCGCCACCCGCTGCGCCAGGGCCGCGAGCGGGCGGCGCGTGGCCGCGAGCGCCGCCCACGTGCGCAGGCTTTGGATGCTCGCGAACTTCAGCCGCAATCTTGCGAGCTCGAGCCGCGCCGCCTCAGGACTCACAATCAACCGGTGGCGCCGCCAAGCTCCCAAGGCCGAGGAGCGGCCGCAAAGGGCGCCGTAGCGGTCACCGATCTCGAGCCGTTGTGCCTCGAGAATGTACGACTGGGCGCGCCAGAGCCACGCGACGAGGACGGCGCGGCGGTGGCAGAGCTCGCCATAGTCCGCAGCGATCCGCAGCCGACGCGCTAGCATGAGAGTGGTCTGCACGTGCTGAAGCCAGGTTTGATGGGCCACGCGACACCGGTTGAGCGTGCCGGCATGGACGGCGAGGCCCAGCCTGCGTGCCTCAACCCAGACTGCCCGCCAGGCACCCAAGCTGCGTATCATGGAGAGCGTATAGCCGGCCGCGGCCGTCACAACGAGCCGATCGCGACGCAACTGGTTCTGCCGGCGCCAGCGCTGGAGGCCCTCGAGTGCTGCCGGGCCGTGCCAGCCCGCGAGGGGTTCCACCCGTGGCACTGCCAGCGGCGGTGAGGGCACCGCGTTGCTGCCGAAGAGGCGCGAGGGCGAGGAGGCCACCGCTCGGCGGTAAAAGCTCGGCGGCGATGCTGCCACCGTTGCCGTGGACTCTGCATTTGGGGTGGACGGAGGTGCGGGGGAGGCGGGCTCGCCTTCCTCCATGGCGGCGGTAGCCTGCGGCGCCGCCGGCGCATGACTCAGCGACGCAATGAGGCGGCGCGCCTGCTCGGGCGCGGACACAAAGTCGGGGAGGTCTGCCACTTTCTCGCTCAGCAACGCGATGAATTGCATCGCGCTCGCGACACTCGCGAGATTCGCCTGGTGGACCGCGTAGAGCACCGCGCGCATCTCTGTTGGCTTCAGACCCGAAGTGCCCATCGCGGTGAATCGGCTAGGGGGCAACTTGCGCACCTCGTCGAGGGATGTGACGACGAGCTTGAGCTCGGCACGATAGCTCACGCGCCGCGCGAGCGCTCGCTCCTCGTCGTTGAGCTCCGTCGAGAGCGCACCCTTCTCCATTTCCGCCAGGAGCGGCAGCCATCGCGCGCGGCACTCCTCAAACGCTGCCTGGTTCATGCGGTTCTGCTTGTCGCGCAGCTCGGGCTCCGAGGCGTGCTTGGCCGCGTCATGCTCGCGAGCCTCCTTCGCCGCCTTTTCTTCCTCGATGCGCCTCTCCATCAGCTTGATGCGGATCTGCTGTGGTTTTTTGACCACTTCGCCCAGCTTGATGACGATCATCTCGGCCATCCCGCGCACGGGCGGTGGCGTGTCCTCCCCGAGGTAGACGGTCGTGTACCAATTATACTCCTTGAGGATGTCCGCATCGGCCAGCCGCCAGAGATGAATGTCTCGCTCGAGATACTCGGCTGCACTGGCCGGGGTGCCTTCCATAATCTTGCGCATGATCACCGCCTTGATGCGCTTGTACCCCTCCCGAGCCTCACGGTCGAAAGTCGCCTGCTCGTCCTCCTCTTCCTTCGCCTTGTCGGCCGCCGCCTTTTCGGCCGCCGCCTTGTCGACCGCCGCCTTTTCGGCCGCCGCCTCTTCGGCCGCCGCTGCCTTCTCGGCCGCCGCCTTCTCGGCCGCCGCCTCTTCCGCTTGTATCTTCGCCGCCTCCTCAGCTGTGACGATGGGCAGCGGCTGCAAGGAGCTCCGGCCGAAGGCAGCCGTGGCGATGACCACAGAGGCGGTGACCGTGAGCTTCAGGAACACGAGCACGGGCGAGCCCTCGCGCGGCGGATGCCACCCGCCCAAGTCATACCGCCGGACGCTCAGTTGAGCCCGGACGGGCCCGTACTCAAAGTACGGGCCCGCCGGCATCCGAATCCGCGACTCGGACCACGCACGATAGCCACGCTCGCTCAATGCGACGCGGCGTACCTTGCGGGGAGGTGGGAAGACGTGATCCGGCTCCTCGCGCAGCTCGGCCAACGCTGGAGGTAAGCGACGGCGGTGGAAGCGCGTGGCCTTCTCCATCAGGCCGCGCACCGCGACTGCACGTGCCCATCGCACCGTCGCCGACGCCAGCTGATTGCGTCGGCACGCCACCCGACTGCACTGGCCTAAACGCCACGAGCGCCAACGGCCAAAGGCCGTCGTGAGCGGCAGTTTCGCGGTCGCGATTAGCCAGGCTCGAAGCCGGCGGCCTTCCCGGTGTGTCTGCAGCCGCTCAAACGCGCGCACGCTCGCCGTATGCTCGCGGTGCCCGAGGGCGACTCGGCAGTTGCGTGCGCTCACGAGGCGCAAGCGCCTGCGCTCCTCACGTATCTCGTGGGCATGAGATTGGACCTCGAGCAATCTGCCAAGTCCACGCCACAACCGGACGTGCACATAATGCCGGCGCGCCGTGCTCCGCGCCGTGCTTGCCGCCACGTCGCGCGCGAAGAGGTCGTCAAGGGCTCGAAGCACGCGATCGCATGATGCGGTCGCGTGGTGGGCCTCGCCACGGTCCTCCGACTCCGCACGCTGGGCCTCTTCGCTCCTTCGCGCCTGCCATTGCCGCCACGCACGCTCCTCGAAGAGAGTCGGCCGAAGCAACGGCACGACTTCCAAGGCATCCTCGAGGGCTTCTTTCGCGGCCTCTAGGTCGCAGTGATTCTTGTTGAGCGCCTCCTTGCAGTCTTTGAGGGGTCGTCCCGTCAGCTTCTGAAGTTCCTGGATTTGTTGGAACGTGGCCTGCTTGTTGCTTGGCGGCGGCGCCAACGCAGCCGAGCTCCCATGTCTCCTCGCCGTCATCTGCGCCAGAGATTGCGGGCGTGGCGCTGCTGCGCTGTCGGAGACCGTTGGCGAGGGTTGCATTGAGAGCATCGAGGGCCGTGGCCACTCCGTGGTCGGAGGCGTTGGTGTGGATGGCGGTTGCAGCGGCGTTGAGAGCATGAAAGGCCGTTGGCGCTCAGCGGTCGGCTTCGGTGTGTGATTTTGTGGTGTCGGCTTTGGTGTAGACGGCTGTGACGGTGGCTTTTGCGGCTCTTTGCGCCCCAGCCACCTGCTGCCACTGCCACTCGCTGCGACTGGTGCTGCATCACCTGCGGTCCGAGGGCTGTATGCGTACGATGTGTTCTTCCAATTCGCGTGCTCCATCTTCGGAAAGCCGCATTTGCACGTCCCAAACGTTGTTGCGGCCGTGTCGATGCGATACTGCTCGCAGGGCCCTGTCTCCATTGCGGTGACCCAGGACCTTGCAGCAGGGACCAGGCCGCGGCTCCCCGAGTTTTAAGTTTCCGTTATGCAGAACCTCCGATCAATTCACAACCTTTTCATTTCACAACAAGTTGTCACGATGGCCACGAGACGCATCGCCGATGTGACCGAGACCGACATGTCGCCGCTCCAGAAACGGCTGCTCGCCACGTACATGAACGCGCTCGACGAGCAAGAGGAGAAGTACAGCGATGGCATGACGGATGACGACGATGGCATGACGACGGCACCGGCGCCAGCGCCCACGCCGCCGCCACCTCCCGCCGTCCCAATTCTGACGCCGGAGGTGGGCCCCATGCTGCCGACGCCCACGAAGTCGCGCTCCGACATCTATGCCAAGAAAATGGGCGACCTGCTTCTCAAGGGCTGGCGCATGCTCGGCGAAAACTGCCCCGAGACGGGCGAGGTGCCGCTCATGGCTCACCCGACCACCGGGCGCAAGTTTTCGATCGCGACTGGACGGTACACGGACGAGCTGCCTCCGCCGCCGGTCGCACCCGCACCTGCGCCTGCGCCCGCACCCGCCCCGGCGCCCGCGCCCGCGCCCGCGCCCGCGCCCCCTTCGTCGCCCGGGGTGCCCGCGCCGCCGCGCGCCGCCGCCAGCAAGAGCGAGAGCGGCAAGAGCGAGAGCGACCTTTGGTGCGAGCACATGTCGCAGCTGATGCTCAAGGGGTGGACGATGCTCAATGAAACGTGCCCGGTCACCCAGGCCGTCCCGCTCATGGGGCAGCCGCGCACGGGGCGCAAATTCTCCGTCGCGGTCATGAAGTTTCTCGATGAGCTCGAGGCGCCGGCTGCCGCACCGGCCGCACCCGCCGACGTGCCTGCGTCGACCGCGCCCACACCGGCGCCGGCTCCCCCGATGCGTACCTCGAGCGCCGGCGTCTCATGCGGCCCGGTGCACGAGCCCTCCTCCTTGGCCGCGGTTCAGCATCCGCAGCTTCCTAATATGGTTCCTTATCAGTCGAGCTTCGGCCAGCCGTCGGTCACTGCTTTAGCGCCGGCGCCAAGCACGCCCGCTGCCGTGGCTTCCACTGACGCGATTGGCACAAGCCTCGCATCGCTCCTCAACGCAGCCGCAGTGCTCTCTCAGCAGATGAGCATCACCAGCGCGCAGCTCGCTACCGCTCCCTCGCCGCCTCCCTTGGACCTCATCCAAGCCATTAGTGAGATGGCCGACTCGATGACCAAGGTGGGGCTCGCGTACCGTCAGCTGAGCCGCGCCTAAGGAAGACGCCTCGGGTGTGCGCCCACCGGCGGGAGAGCAGAGACAGGGGCGTGAGCGAGCGAGGGGTGCTCCTAGTTTGTAGGGTGCTCCTAGTTTGAGGTTCCGGTCGCAAGTGCATCTTCGCGAGCGGTCACCCGTGATTGTGTTGTGTGCTGTGTGAACGTTAACACGACAGACGCGACAACCGTGGTGTGTAACTGAATGATTGAGAAGTTGAAGCGTTGTAGGGGATGGTGGTTTCAAGGAGCTCATCAAATGAGTGAGAGGGGGTGCTCGAAGGCTTTTGCCGAAAAAAGGCATTTCGCCGCGCGCGGAGTGCTGCATTGTTGATCATTTGCACTGGTTGCACTGTTTGCACTGTTTGCACTGGTGCTCTCGCTGAATATCGATGCTGCAGAAACACATGATCGAATGTGTGCCACCCGATCAGTTGGCAGTCCTAGCGGATGGCGCGGTGCTCATCGCAAACATGACCGGCTTTCGGGCGGCCTCGTTTAGCTATAAGGAGACTTCCACGAACGTAACTATACGACTTCCAGAGGTGCAGGTGCCTACTGTGCGCGTCTACGTGCATCCACCCGAGCAAGACTACATCATTTCCAGGGGGCTGCTCACCAAAGGTGGATGGTGGTACCCGCACAATGAAAGGACGCGGCGCAGCATTGTGGGGACCATGCTACAGCTTCTCGCGCAAGCGCCGCCTGGCGCGAGCTTCTTCGACCTCGGAGGCAACATTGGCACCTTCTCGCTTCCATTGCTTGCTGCTGGGTACTCCGGCCTGATAGCTGAGGCTAGTCCCCGCAACGCATGGCGCCTTCGCGCCAGCATTTGTGCACTTGGCCAGAATGCTACTTCACACGCTACACTCATGGCGCCTTTGGCGCTGGGCAGTTCGAGCGAGGGCACGGCGTGTATAAAGGCCGGCAGAGCAACAAATATGGGTACCATGTCGGTAGTTGACCGTAATGCAAGCGGCTACTGCGATGGCGACGTGGTGCTAACCGCGCGGCTTGACGACATCGTGTTCGCCACCAGCGGCGCACCGCTCTGCTCTCACGTTGCTGTACTCAAGATCGACGTAGAAAATCACGAGCTGGAAGTGTGGCGTGGCGCCGATCGTTTTCTACGGCAATGCAAGCCACAGCACATCTTTATGGAGGGAGGGGTGGCCAAGCCCGCCGCCAAGCTACTGATGGAGACGTACAATTACACCTTGGCTGGGGGTTATGAGTGCAACCATGCAGGGTGTCACGACACACACTTGGCTCTGGCTTCAGAGTCCTTGAGAGTAGAGAGAGCGTGGACCGTGGGGTCCGTGGACGCGCGGCCGAGCGGATGATGCGGGTTTCTTCTCGTGCTCGTCGCCGCTAATGGCACGAGCATAGCGGTAAGCATACCAGATTACACATCAGTCATCACACTCCGATGCTTGAGAAACAGAAAGGGTCAGTTGAATCGACACACAAGGTACCGACGTAGCCTCACGTTCACGTTAGATTGCCATCCCGGCAAGACGCACGACCACAGGTCCCGTGGAGACACAACGTGGAGGGCCCCGCGCAGAACCCCGACGTAGCCTTCATACTGTACACAGTCACGGCGTTATTTTAGCACCATTGATTTGCACCCGAACCTTTCGATCTCAATGAAGCTCTTCATACAGCCGCCTTGTAAATCGAAGTCTTCACACCGCGACGAAACTCTTTCGTCAATCTTTTCTAGCAGCGCCATGGCACGAGTCTTCACCTCGGAGGACGTCTCCAACATCCGCAACATGCTGCTGGGCGTCGACCAAGAGCCGGCGTATGACGCCGAGTTCTTCCTCTACGCCACCTCCTACTACGCAATCCTTCGCATCGCGTGCGAGTCATATTTCCCCGGACGCATCCGCGGCTACACCAAGCAGCAGTACGTTGTGTCGCTGCTGCACCAGGCGTGCGTGCTTCCCCTCTGCTCGCTCGCGTGGATGGCCAGCGTCTTTGAGGATACGCCCGCGCTCATCTACCTCTTGACGGGCGCGTACCTGGCGAGCGACTCCATCATCAACTACACACCGGCGCACGGAGTCATTACGGGCATGGCGGGCCACAGCCGGCATGTGGTTGGAGGCGGACGCATCGGGCCCGACTTCTCCTGGGGCGTGCACGCGCACCACATCTTCACCATTGTGCTCTGCGCGCTCGGGCCCAACCTACCGCCATGGCCGGTAGTCGAGGGCGCCTTCTGCATTCTGCTCGGCGAGGCGGGGAGCATGTGGATCTCGATCACGTTGCTGTGGCCCAATCCACTTAACTACATGATCCGCTTCTGGGCCTTCCTCGTCACGCGCGTGCTCGCCTTCACGATTGCGCTCGACATCGCGCGCCAGATTTCGTACTGGCCCGTGCTCCTCGCGTGGCTCGTCCTCGTCACGGGACTCTTTTTCGACAACTTTCGGACACTCTCTCGGATGGCGGGCACGCGGAATGGCGGCGGCTCCGAGCACGGCAAATGGCCGCTGTGAGCCAGCGAACTAGAGAGTTGCGCGCACTGCTGTATGGTGTGTGGTCGCCGCCGCCATCCCTCAGCACACATGCCGCCATGTTGCAGTACGCTGTTACTCCAAGCGCAAGCGCCGAGTAAATGCTGGTGGCCCGCGCCCGCCCGCCGGCGCCGCCCCGGCCGGTCCGTTTAGAAATATGATTGTCGCATGACGCATGTGTGCCGATCTTCCATAGGCTATCGCGCGGGGTAAAACGGGCGGGGCGACCGGACGGGGCTCCGACAATGTCCAATTCTCAGCGGAGCTTTCTCATCTCCGGGGGATCCTACTTAACTGAACGGCTACGTGGCTCTATCGGATATAGCGCGCGGCGTGCGCCGATCGTGATGGAGCTTGGAGGCGCCGCAAAAACTTTGTCCTCGAAGATGCAAAATCATGACGAAAGAAAGAAAACAAAGATCGTCGCGTAGTGTCGTGTTTGGTCTAGTATGTGGGCAGCGGGTGAGGGGGCGTTGGAGAGTGCCGCGTGCCATGAAAACAGTCCTCTGCTCGGCTGAACCGAGTGTCAGACAACGTACACTGGACGACGCTCAATGTTGCTTCTTGCCCTTGTCAGCCTTGACCTTGCCATCGCTCGTCGCACCGTACTCCTTGATGGCCCAATCGATACAGCAGCGCGCGGCTTTGGACACGTCGGCCCGACGAGGTCCCTCGACCACCTGGCGCTTTGGAGGGTCGCCACGCTTCTCGACCGGCACGAGCAGCTCCTTTGACAGGAATGTGGCTGCGTCCTTGGTCACGGCGAAGTCATAGGCCACCTTTGTGCCCTTGCGCGTGGAAATCCACTCGGCAGGAGACACGCCGCCGCAATGCACGCAGTGGAAGACGTCAAAAATGTCCGAACTCACCTTCTCACTGCCCAAGGCCTGGTCTACAAGCGCTTGCAATGCACCCGCGGCGCCCCCGAGACCACGAGCTATTGCAAGTTCATCGAGAAAATCCTTTTGATAGCCGTGTAACTCGACAGTCAACTTGGAGAGCGCCTTAGTCTTGAGACTCTTGAACATGAAGAAGACGACCACACCAATAGTGATGGCTACCACAAGAGCCAGCACGTAGTACACTTGCTCCATTTTCCGACGGAGTGAGCAAGGGGTTCTCGGCTGCCGAGTACTGTATTAACAGCCAGTTCACACTAAGGTTGTGTGTCGGAACGAAGCCATAAATTGTGCATGGCAGAACAAGCCAGGCGAGACACGGACGGTATTAAGGAGCACAATTTATGGAACGCTGACGCCCATGAACGCTGAAGCCCCTGATCCTATTCCACACAGCCTCGTCCCTCATTGCGGCCTGTGTGGTTTCTCAAAAGCAATCAGCATCGTCTCATTTGTGCAAATCTCACTCACGTCCGAGCATCACGCGTCGCCTCGATCTGATACACTGCTCATCGATTGCCGCGACTGGCCGGCGGCGGCTTTGCCGCCGCTCCGACTTGTACTCGCGTTCGCAGCGCTTGCCGTCGTGGTGAGCTGCCCTCGAGCACTCGTCGCCGTGGCGGCCGCCGGAGCGTCGCGCTTGGGCGTGGCCGGGTCTTTGACCGTGCGGTTGGCGACAATATAGGCGAGGTCGTTGACGTACTCCTTGATGAGGTCCAGCTTCTCGCATAGGATCTCCGTCTCGGATAGGTCTCCCGCCTTGACCTTGCGCCCAACAGTCGACTTGACGACACACCGGCTGTAGATGTTCTCACAGGCCATCATGACCTGCCCCAGCTGCAGCGTCGAGTCGGCGACCGTCGAGATCTGACGGTCCGCCTCGCGGAGCAGGTCGCGCGCGCCCGAGTGCTCCTTCTCCACGTCCTCCTGTAAGTCCGTCAGAGCGTTATTATCGGCGAGGATCTGATCGCTCCTCTCGCGAACAAACTGCTGCATCTCGACGCGCTGCTCCTCGTTCTCCTGCATCGCCTGAGTCTGCCTGTCCATCAAGTCCTGATGGGCGGCGTCCAGCGTCAAATAGCGCGCGAGCAGGTCCGGGATCTCCGGGTAGTCGTCCTCGATCTCGAGCACGGTGTCCAGGAACGCCTCGTACTTGGACATCTTCTTGACCTCCAACTCCATCTCGCGCCGCTTCGCGAGCTGGTTCTTCACCTCCTCCTTGAGCTTCTCGATCTCCGCCTCCTTGCTCGTCTTCTGCTTCTGCTCGTCCAGCCGCTTCTTCTCCGCGCGGTTGCGCTTCGAGTCATTCTCCTGCAAGAACTTGTTGAAGCGGATGAGCGACTCCTGTAGCTCGAGGTCCTTTTTCTTCAGCATATCCTCCCGCCGCTTAAAGGTCGCCTCACGCCGCTGGAACTCCTCCTTTTGCGCGTCCAGCGCCTCCTGCACCTCAAACATCTGCCGCCGCTTCTCCAGTAGCCTTGTCGCCGGCGACACATGGTCGAGCGTCAATTGCTGCGGCAAGTTGCGATTCCTGAAAAATATGGGCAAGAGGGACGGACCGCATGGTTGAGTGCATTCGATCGTGACGAGTGTGGACGACGCGCTCTCCGCAGGGCGGGCGCGCACCGCTTGGTCGTCATGACAAACGCAAAAACGACAGAACTGCACCGAGATGAACACACGCCCAGCAGGACGCGATTTGGATGTTGCCGCCTCAGGCGGCCCTGAGAACCAATCCTGCGTCGCGTCGCGTCGTTCTTGTACATGTACTTGTACAAAGGACCAAAAAAGCGTTGTGTTGAACTGCTTTATAAGCAGCAGGCATCCGTTCCCATGGCGGGCGCCGGACCGCAGCCGAGGGCGCTTTCGGCGATGCCCGGTCACAGCGTACTGCCCGTGCAAATGCGCACCAACGGCTCCATCGCCGAGATGTCCAACCCCATGTACAAGGGCATCCCGCCCTACACGGGCGCGTGGGCTGACGCCGCGTACGACCCGGAGACGCCGGGCCCGATCTACCACACCGACCAGATCAAGGTCGATGGCTCCATGGACGAGGTCATGCGGCTGTACACGAAGGCCGTGCTAAAAAAACAGGGGGAGGAAGCCGAGGAGCTGTCGGTGGAGGAGCTCATTGAATTTAGCAGGCAGTGGTTTACCGCAC
>Ga0209550_10005196_pt1 | contig 12216 bp, 9 predicted proteins | sample LauGreSuBDMM15SN_2_FD_187567 | JGI IMG/M metagenome (GOLD analysis project Ga0209550, IMG submission 187567) | Freshwater lake microbial communities from Lake Michigan, USA - Su13.BD.MM15.SN (SPAdes) (version 5) | ecosystem: Environmental > Aquatic > Freshwater > Lake | place: Lake Michigan, USA... | reverse complement strand
TCTGTCACAAAATCCTCGAGGTTGAATCCGATGAGTGAGAAGAGTGGCACTGGCTTCTTGATGGTCCCACTGATCTGTAGCGAACCGTCTACCTCTCTGATTGAAGCGGATCGCATACGACCCTTGCCGTTTACCCAGTACTGCACCGTTGCACCGTTTTCGTTGCTGCGAAAGGTGAGCTCCTCGCCATCGACATCGAGGAACTGCACGTCACTGGGAAACAAGCCTTTGAGATCTGGCAGTGGACCAAGATCTTTCGGTGGGACCCACATGTCTTGCATCCGCACCGATTTGTGGGCTGCTGCTGACGATCGCTGCAGCTGCACAAAGCCGGGCACGAAGCCGGTCAAACTCGCTGAGACAAGGATGAGCTGCGCCATCGCGGTTGCGGGAGAAGCGTGCTCGCACAATGAGGAAGTTCCAGGAACAGACTTTCACAAAACACGAATGTGTTCAGATGTCTGTTCTGAGGCGCCTTTGTTCGTACATGTATGATACAAAACGACCTCGGTGCCGCGGAAACGAGATGCATATCTCCGTCGACGCCGCCGCGGGCGTCCTCGCTCGCTCCTCGGTGGAAGGAGAAACGCGGACTGTGCCGAGACATGGGCAAGAAACCGAAAAGCTCACTCGTAGCAGAGGACGAGGACTTGTTGCTCGCGGCTGCCGTCGCCAGGGCCGCCGAGGAGCGCGCGGTGCCGAGGAGCACGCAGCCTGAACGCTCGACCAACACAAAAGCCAAGGCAAAGCCGTCATGGTCTGCTCCGCAAGCCGCTGTACAGGTGCCGCAGCTGAGCATACAAGAGCTCGTTGCAAAACTGGACGTTGTACCCACGTTCGCCATCATGAACCACCACACCTCGAGTGGCGCGAAGCGATTCATGCCGATGACCTTTTCCGACAGCGATGGTACCCAGTCGCCAGAGCCGGTGTGTGCTTTCTTCATCGATCCGGACGAGGCACAGCGGTCGCTAGTGCAGGCGCAGCAAGCGTGCGCCGACCTCAACCTCGTTCTCGGTGCCATGCCGCTTGGGCACGCCTTCGCGCTCGTTGTCGGCTGGGCGGACGCCGAGGGCGACCATCCATTTGTGATCCGCGGATCGGCGGCTCTCACGAAAGACATGCGCTCGCACCTTGTGCAGCAGCTCGACAAGGCGGGGCTGCCTAGTCACTGGCAGATCCCGGTGATTCTATGCGAGGAGCTTCAGTCGCTAACTGTCCTCCCCGCTTTTTTCACGCACGAGGGGCTTACGCTCACTTGGAGGGCTGTGGGGAAGCCTGGGCCGCCTCCTCGTGCGCTCCAGGTGCTCGACTTGCGCCTGCTCGTGCGGACAATGCTCGCGCCTTTTTCTCAGACTGGCACCGACTGGTCCATCGCCCGCTTCGTCGGCTGCGAGCGAGCAAGCCAGGTGGTGCAGCGCGGGCTGGATGAGCTCGCCGCGGCTGGCGGGATCGGCAGCGGCAAAGGGAGTGGCGACGCCGCGGCGTTGCAAATGGAGTCCGCGCTGGACGCGGCGGCGCAGCAGGTGGCCGAGGCCCTCGAGAAGGCCGTCATCGCAAAGGCTGACCCTGAGAGCGAGCCGCCGCCCTTACTCGACGATCTGCCGCCGGAGCCGCCGCCCCTCGCGCCCGACGTCAGCTGACTCGACCGTGGAGGAGGTTGGGCATGGGGCGCAGTGGCAGTGGCACGACTGCACGTGTCACCGAGCAAGCGGTGCGCACACCGCGGCGGCGTGTGGAACATTCCGCGGTGTAACGGGAGGACGCCCCGTCCTCGGGTCAGCCGACGATGTGCGTCTGAGCGCGGCGGGAGCGGGACCGCATTTTTCACATCGAGCATCGGTACTTTGAGGTTCAATCATTCCATGTGGACTCCGATAATCCCCCACATCCATTTTAACGAGATCCGCGGGCCGGAAAACCGAGCACCGCGGCGGTCTGTTACGTGGTTTTTCGCAGTTTCGAAACGATCGACAAGCAGAGCAGGCAGCTCCCAGCGTGCATTCTGCACGCGCTCGACCTGCACGCGCTCAGAGCTCTCATGTCTTCGTACGACATGGACAGCCCGCGCAAGTCCACCTCTCCACCGCGGGCACGCGGCCTCTATTCGCCGAGGGAGACCTCGGGATTGCCACACACGGCTGAGTACACTCGTCACCGGCCGTCGAACGTGTGGGTCTCACCTCCGTCGTCTGCCCAGACATTGGACACGGCGTACAGGCCGTCGCGCTCTCCATTGCGCTCGCCCTCGCGATCACCCTCGCCCGAAGCGTCGCGCTTGCGCATGCGCGCGAGCGAGCTGCTGTCGTCGGCGGACCACCTTCGGACAGCCGCGGATCGCTGGGCGGAGCGGGCTGATGAGGAACGCTGGGCTGCATCGGCGGCTGCCCGGCTGCGCGCGACGCTCGCTGCTACGCAGCGTGATGCGAACGCGGCGCTTTCAGCGGCCGAGGCCGAGGCGGCGAGCGCATGGTGGCAGGCGGGCCTCGAGCGCGAGGCCGCCGACGCCGCGGAGCTCGAGGCAGACTCGGTGCTCGCGGCTGCGCGGCGCGAGCGCTCCGACGCGGAGGCGGCGAGGCGTGCGCGCGCTGAGGCGGTCGCGGAGGCGGAGCGCGCGCGCATGCGCGCGGCCGCCGCCGAGGCCGCCGCGCGATCGGCGGAAGCACTCAAGTCGCAAACGGAGCAGCGCACCGATGCAGAGCTCGCCAAATGGAGATCCGAGGTGCAGCATCTGCGTACGGAACTGGGGAGCGAGCGCGCAGTGCGCCTGGACGAGAAGCACCGGGCTGAGGTGGCAGAGGGAGCGGCCGCAGCTGCGAGCGCGGCGGCCGAGGAGGCGGCTGCCGCGGCCTATAAGCTTGATCGGGCGATGCAGGCGCAGGCGGCCGCGGCAGAGAAGGTGCTACTCGAACAGCAAGCGGAGCTCACGGAGGTGCTCAAGGAGCGCGAGAGACACGCGGCCGAGCGGCAGCGGCAAGTGCTCGAGGAGGCGCGTGCCTCGCGCGCTGAGGCGGTCGCCAAGGCCGAGGCGCGCGCTGCCGAGGAGCGGGCGGGCCTCCGGCTGCAGCTGGACGCTGAGAGGCGGCGAGCGGCGAGCGCCATCGACCAAGCGCTCACGACGGCGCAGCGCGAGTGGATGTCGGAGCGGAACGGACTGCTTCTCGAGTACGAGCGCAAGGTGAGCACGCTCGAGGTGAGCCTCAAATCGACGACCGACGAGCTTGAGCGCTTGCGGAGGGACCTCTCAGAGCGTCAGATCGCTTATGAGCGTGCGCGGGCTGACGTGGAGAGGCGTGCCGATGAGAAGGTGGCGCAGATTGCAATCGAGCTCAAGCACGAGACGGAGAAGGTGAACGCCGCTCGCGAGCTCATCACGTCCATGGAGCGGGCGGCCGCGCGCACCACCCGCGAGCACACCGCGGCGCTCACTCAAGCCAAGGACGCGAGCGATGTGCTCATCCGGGAGCAGGGCCAACGGTTCCGCAAGTCGCTCGAAGAACAGAGTGCTGCGTTCAAGGCTGATATGGACAAGGCGACGGTTGAGATCGTGCGGCTGCGCAATGAAGGGCACACGGCGCGCGCGGAGGCGGCGGCGCTTGGCGTCGAGATCGAGCGAGCCGAAGCGAGGCTGTCGGCGCTGCAGGAGCAGCATGCAGCCGACACGACACGACTGACCGAGACGGCGACGCGTGCGGCGACCGAGCTCGCGCGCGTCGAGATCCAGCTGCAGCTCAACCAGGAGCAGCTCCAGTTCCAGAAGGAGCAGCTCCAAAAGATGACGGGCTCGTACGAGGAGTATCGTCTCAAGCATCAGGGCGCCGTGGCGGAGGTGGAGGGTCTTCGAACGGAGCTGAGCGCGGCGCGCGGTGCCAACGACCGCATGAGCGAGGCGCTCGCCGAGCTCAACGGCGTAAACGCGAACGATGCGCGACGGGCGATGCAGGCACACTCGGCGCGGGTGCAGACGCTCGAGACGGCGCTCGATGAGAAGCAGCGCGCGCTCGACAATGCCGGGATCGATCGTATGGCGGCACACGCGGCGGCCGAAGAAGCCCACCAGCTGCGTGCGCAGCTCGCGGAGCTCCATCAGTGGGTTCTCAAGCACCCTCGGTGTGCGGCGTGTGATGCGGGATGGGCAAAGCCCACCAGGGCCTTCCTCCTCTCGGCCGCCTCAAACGCCGCGTACATGCGTCACCTGGATCTGCAGGCCCAAAAGTATCCGTACAAGACGCCTGTCGCTAAGAAGACCTCCTCACCCTCGGCCTCTCCAGCCGCTGGCCAGGCCATCTCCGATGCCTACACGAGTGGTTTCTCCAACGGCTCTGCGGCCGCTGGTCGCTTTCAATACGGGAGCACGAGCGGCAAGAGCGCGGCCGAATACAAGGCAGACGCGGTTGTGGCGGCGGCGGCGGCGGCGGCGGCGGCGGCGGAGGCAACGCGTACGCTTGCTCTCGACACGCGCACCCTCAACGCTCGATCACCCTCGTCGCCCCCTAATTTTGCACCCGTGTCAATTCCCGTGTCTACTCCTCTGCTCACGAGCGCTGAGCGGCCGTGGCTATCGATCATCAAAGACTAACGAGGACTAAGGCGGAAAAGGCGCGATGGCCGCGTGCCTACCGGCCGCAGCCCCCCTCCCCCACCCCGCCCCCTCTCAATTGGACCTGCCTGTGAATACAGCGGCAGGTGCGACGGGGTCCCACAGCCCTACTGAAAGACGACCAAATGACCAAATGACCAAATGACCAAACGGGCCGGCGTGCGTTGGAGGTATTACTTGCATGGTACGGGGGGCGGCGGCGAGCGCGTCGGGATGTTGGGACATGTCGCGAGGCGAGGAATGCATGGCAGGCATGATGATGATGCGTGCGAGAGAATGATGACGATGGTGATGCCCACAATGATGCCATCAACGATGGTGTACGATCTCGCATGAGGCGGAATGATGAGGATGGCCGCAGCGGCCCGCGGAGGCGAGGGGGTTTGGGCATAGGCAATGTACGTTTGGGGGTGGTAGCTCTGTGGGCGCACATGTGGGTATCCGGAGTACAGCAAGGCACATGCTACAGTATAGTGCGTGGACGGCGGTGTGTTTTGTATCGCGTTGTCGTGTTCTCGTGTGATAACGCCATTGGGGGCAACCGTGGGCGGGGGCGCGTGTAGGGCGCGTGGCGGGACCGCACCGACGCGGCGTCCACCCGGCGCGAAGATTCGAACTTTCGATCGGCCTGTCATGGGTCGGTGAGCCTAGTGTGAGCCGTTCCCGGAGGGGTCTCTGTTGCGACGAGCCGCGACCGTCACCGTGTGATCTGTGAAAGAACGATGCGGCGCGGGCGCGCGCGGCCCGCGCGGCGCGGTACGGGCACAGGGTATAATACTTGGACCCGACATTGAACAAACGACTTACACCAATAACCCACATGCAACTTGAAACAGTCTGAGTCTCACACTCAGTGTGCAGTACGGGGTATCGTTATACGCACCGGCACCGCGGCATCACGCGCGCCGGACCCCGCGCGACATGCGACAAGCAAGACGCGGGGGAATGGCGCATTCAGATTTCAGTGCAGACCCAGATGGATCCCACGAGCACGGCGGAACGAGGCCATCCGCGAGCCCAGGCCTGCGCCACCACCGGCCCCGGTCCTGCGGTCTCGGCACCGGTCCCAGAGCACCCTCACGCATCGAGCATGGGATTTTTGCGCGAGCGGCCCCAGAGATCCACCTCGGGGCGCTTCGCCCCAGGCGAAGGCTTCGGGTTCGACCGGTTCATCGGTGCGTAGCGTGCGTCAGGGTGGTCGGGCACCTCGTCGACATCGTCGGAGACAGGTTCGAGCAAAAACTCGCCTGCGACGGCGCCGATCGAGTCGTCATCATCCTCATCATCCGAGCTGAAGCCCTCGCCTCCCGGCAGCCGCTCGCGATTGTACCTGTCGAACAGGCCGCGGGCGGGCGAGCCGGAGCGGTGTGCCCCGGAGCCTTTAGAGGGCGAGGAGCGAAGCTGCCGCCCAGAGAGCGGGAGCAGCCGCGCGGACTCGAGCTTAGGGAGGACAGGCGTGGTCTGCATTGCTGCGCGCTCCTCGGACGCCGAGCGGGGGAAGTAGGCTGGGAGCAACTCGTCCCTGTACAGCTTGTGCACCGCGCCCTCGGCCGCGTCGACCGCGGCCGGCCGAAAGGCGAGCACGAGCAGCTCGGGTTTGCCGCGCGCCGATGGCATTTCGAGGAGCTGGCGAACGATGCGCAGCGCCACGTGCGCTGCACGCTTGCGTGATGCGTCGTCGTTCAACCCGCGGTCATGCCACGTGAACGCGACGGTGCGACAACGCAGCAGCCGCGCGGCGGCCAGCGCGCTCGTGTAGCACCGCTCGAGCTGCAACGCCTCCGAGTCGTCGTCCACACCCGCCGCGCGCTGGCGCCGCCGCCGCGACGAGGACGAGGGGGGCGACTGTGCCCTCGACCGGCTTGGCTCTGGTGTCTTGGGTGAGCCGGGCCGTCCCAGAGCACTCGGCCATGCGGACTCGGGCATGCCGCCCACGGGAGGCACCGTGTGGATCACGTGCTTCGTGGGCAGCCCAAACCCGCGTGTGACGCGCGCCTCACCAACCAAGCAGCCCTCCTTTGCAAGCCTCGCGCACGCCTCACGCAGCTCGGCGCCCGCGGCCTCCGCGACGGCCTCAGCGACGCTGTTGCTCGGCCCGCGGAGGGACTCGTCGGTACAACAGACGAGCGCATCCACCTTGAGCCTCGTCACGTCGCCTTGCCACAGCGCGAGCCGGAAGTTGAGCTCGGAGCTCACCGGGTACAGAGACGAAGAGGAGCTCGAACCAGGTGCCGAGCCGGACGTGCCAAAAAAGGACACGCCCCTCACTGCAGGCGACAACTCGCCCCAGCGCTGAACAGTGTCGGGCTCGACCGGAGCGTCATTAGGCGGAGCCTTGTTCAAGTAGTGCCAAAAGAGCCCGCCGGCTGTATCAGGGACGGGCGGGGCCGTCTTGTTGGACGTGCCCAGCTGCCTTGGCATGCCGACAGCCTCAGGAGAGAATTTGCGTGGCTGCTCGTCGGAGGACGACGAGCGGCCGGACGCTATCGGCGAGTCGGGAATGCCATCGTACGCGTCGCCACCCGGATTCAGCTCGGCGCCGTCATAATGCCTATCGAGCGGGACGCCGCTGCCGAGAGTCGCCACCATCGGTCCATCCACCATCGGGCGCGGGCGCCCATCATAGGCGAGCCGTCGGACAGGGCGCTGGTCCTTGAGCTGCAGCTTGTTGATGAGCTTCATGGAGGACACATTGACGGAGAGCAAACCATCCAGATCCACGATGCAAATGCGATCCGGCTGGCTGCAAGAGGAGAGCCACGCCGCCTCCAGCTTAGCGCACTGGTCGGGAAGAAAGGGCATCCACGGCGAGGTGGCATTGAGTGCATCGTCAAGGTAGCACCAGATGGCGGGCGCCTCCGGCGCGTCGAAGAAGTCGTCCGCCGGGCGCGATGCGGCGCAGCCCATTGCGTCGGCGGCGCGGCGCACCGCCTAGCGGCCGTGACCGGCCTGCGTTCGCTGGAGTGCAGGAATTTGGAAGTTCCGCCGGGACGGCGCTTTTCGTGAGGCAAGTGTTCAGTACAGACGTTGGGAAGCTGAGACCAAATAAAGTTGGCGCTGACTTTGAATCAACCATGAAACGAATCCGCGCCCTCGTTGGTTTGAACTGTGAAGTGGCTGTTTGCGTGCTGTGTGAATTCATAATTTGAGTCAAGTCTATACATGAACAACCGATCTTCGCTTTTGAATTCATGATGATGCGCCGCCGGTAAACTTGGGAGTAAGATTGAGTCGGCCAGCGCGCCGCGCTGACCGGCATCCTCAATGTCGCGCAGCACTGAAGAGACCATCGCCAAAGTGGCCGACCAGGTAAGAGCCCTTGGGATCACACTCGATGATCGTTTCAGAATGGGGCATCGGCTTGAATCAGTCTCACCTGATGACAAGCTGATGCGACCACTAGATGATAGATTGCAGAAGCGGGGATTGCTAGACGACGATGCGCTCGGCCTGCGGCCCACCTCAGCGCTGCGTCAGCAGCCCGCCGCGGTGTCTATTGCGAGCCTTTCGCCGACGTCGTCATCGTCGCAGCCGCAGTTCTCGCCGCACCCGACGGCTGTGGGGCAGCAGTTCTCGCCGACATCGTCATGGCAATCGCAGCTCTCGCCGCAGCCGCAGCCATCGCCACGCGCACCTCCGCAGCCACAGTCGCAGCCACACCTGCAGCCGCACGCAGCGGATCAGGCGGCGGATCAGGCAGACGAGCAGAAAAGCTGCCGCGTGCGACTGGATTTCGGCGTACTGGAATCGCCGATAGGGTCGACCTACAAGGAGCCCGACGACGAGCGCGGCAGCGTACCGGAGGCAGGAAAGGCTCTCTCGCCAGTCCTCAATCTGATTCCAGCTCGCGCCGACACAGTGGCCGATTCGCTGACGGAGCTACTTGCGGCTATGGAAGAGCATACAGCGCGTGCCGCTGGCCGGTACCTTGACTTAGCCAAAAGGCCGACCTCCAAGGTTGTCAAGATTCCCGTGGCGATGGTCGGCTCGACCAACCCCGGTAAGATAGCTGCTACTCAGGCTGCACTTAATGAGTGGCCCTCGCTGCAGTCGAGCCCCTATGCCAACTCCTACATCGTGCGTGGGATGGCAACTGAGAGCGGCGTGCGTGAGCAACCGTTGGGGCTGGAAGAGACCGTGCTGGGCGCTAAGAATCGGGCCAGGGCGGCGAGAGAAGATTCGGGCGCGCACATTGGAATCGGCCTCGAGAGTGGTCTTGTCGAGGTCGAGAACAGCACTGTCGACTTTTGTGCATGCGTGATCTACGATGGCGATCGCTACCATGTGGGGCTCTCCTCGGGATGGCCGCTACCGCCACGCGTGGCTGCAACGATCCCGTTCTTAGGCTACAACCAGTCGTTCGAGAATGTTGGCGTGTCTGCCGATGCGACCGGCGACGGCGTCCTCTCGGCGCTTTCTGGAGGGGTGCTCTCTAGGCCCATTCAGATGCAAGAGGCAGTACGTGCAGCGCTCGTGTCTGCGCAGAACGAAGCACTTTTCGCCCACGTGCCCGCTGCAGTGCAGTCTCCCTGTGCCCGCGCCCGTCGTCAAGCTCCCGCCGAGGAGGCTGCACCTGCTGAAGAGGTGACGTTGCTGCCACCCGGTGCCGTCACCGTTGCCGTCACCCCTCCGGTGGCGCCCGTGACGGTTGAGGAGGTATCGATCTACGTGCTCAACTATCTGCGCCTCCTCAGCGTCGTCTTCTTCATGCTCGCTATCGGCATGCTCCTCATTCCGGACAAGAACCTTGCGAGCGACGGCCTCCGCTTCAACGACTTCACAGTGGCCGGACGCGCCGAGCTCCGATCCTACTACAGTGGGACCGCGTTGGCGGTGAGCCATGCGCTGCGCACGTCTCCCCCGCGCCTCGGACTGCAAACTGCACTTTGCGTCCTCGGCGGCTTTGCATCGGCACGTGCGTACGGCTACGCCATCGACGGCGTGGATCAGCATTCAGGCTTTCGACTCCATCAGCATGCTGTCTTCTTTGCTGAGCTACTAGGCACCTCGGGCGCAGCCTTTGGCCTCCTTAGCCTGGAACAGGCCCAGGCTAAGCTCTTTATGGATGGGATTGGCTTGGGCCAGGGCGCCCAAAGCAACGTCTTGGGGCTCTTGGCTGGGCTTGGGCCCAAAGTAAAGACTAGTTGAAGCGGTGTTGGGCAGGACGTCCCCGACGCCCGACCACATTATACGTGGGTAATTTGTCGAGCCCGACCGACGAGCCCGGGGACGAGCGACCGAGCAGACGCCCGAGCAGACGCCCGAGCTCACGAGACCGCTCCGATTGGCATGCATACCGCATATTCCATGTATTATTACGTACTACGTGTAGGAAGCGCCGCGCTCGACCGGCACGGCAGACGGCGCCTTCGAACTAACTATGTTCCGCCGGGCGGCGGTCGGGTAGTTTCGCTTTGCCTCGTTGTCTGCGTGCTCGTTCGGCGTCACGGGTCGAAAAGCAGAACGACCGCCGGGGCACGCCCCCGGCACCCTTTTCCGCTGCGCGCGCCGGCCACCGACGCCGCACCGCGCACGCCAGCCGAGAGCCGGGCACTCCGTCTCCTCGTATAGACTCTCCGTCGTCGCGCCTCCTACGTACCTGCGCGGTACAACGGTATACAGACGTCTACAATAGCTCATGTTGATTCACTTCCTAACGCCAGCGCCTGGGGCCTGTTGCTTTGCGCAGGCTCCAAGCAGGCTCCGGCGCGCACTCGCATGGCCGTGCTCTGCTCTCCAAAGCGCCCCGCCTCTCGGGGCCCCACTCACACGCCCAGCCGAACCCGCGCTCTCACATCACACATGCCCGCAGGCCGCAGCCCTGCACCCTCAGCGTGGTTGCCACATCGCAAGCGCCCGTAGCTTACGCGACATTCTTTGCTCCGGGCACCCTCATCCCTTGCTCCCCCAAGGCGCGATCGATCCGCTCATCCAGGCTGCGGCTTTTTGTCTCCTGGAAGGACCCTTGGAGCGCCTCTTGCACTTGCCCCCCTAGAAGCTTCTCCTGCGCCAGCTTGCCGGCGCGACCGATCGTGTTGCCCACAACGGCGTCCACGACGGTGCCTGCGCCTCCGATGACTGCGGCACGTACCTTGAGGCCGCCCTTGCCGTCGTCCTCGAGTCCTTCAAGGGTGCGTTTGGCCTCCTCCTTGGCGTTCATAGCCTTCGTGATCGCGCCGATGACCACAAGCGTCGGGCACGGCGAGCGCGGCTGGTTCGGCGTCGGCCACTCGGTGTTCGTCAGCTTGGCCGACTGCCTCCACAGCTCTTGAGAGAGCTCAAAATCAAGCACTTGCTCCGACGGTTCCGTCTCATAGATGGTCTCCCAGCCCGCGCGGTTGGCTGAGTCGTCCTCGGCCTTCTTGGACGCCTCCTCGGCCGCCTTGCCCTCCAGCCAAGACCAGTGAACGCCGGATTTGGAACAGCGCGGATCATGGCACACCTGGAAGATGCGCTGCGCCGCCACGGCTGCGCTCACGGGTGCGGGCGGCTTGACGAGCTGTAGCGCCATGAGCGGCGAGGGAGCGTTGAGCGGCGGCTTGCCCTCGAAGAGGGTTGGCTCATCAATCCCAGGGTACACCGTCGAGAAAGCGATCCCCGTCTGCTTGTGGTACCTGGTCATTAGGGAAGCAATCAGAGGGGCTCGGAAAGGCACTTAGAGAGGCCCTCAGAGAGGCTCTCGGGAGGCACTCAACAAAGATCGGGTGCGTACTTGTCGTGGAGCAACGTCGAGAGCATCGAGAGACAGAGCTTGCTGTCCTTGTATGCCTTGGCGCCCTGATAATTGAAGCCGTCGAGCATGGAGATCGGGTTCTTGAAACCCGCCTTGAGACCAGCAAGCGTGCTCAAGTCCGCGCGCGGGTACACCGTCACAGGCTCTTCCGCGGTCGCCTTGCCGACGAGGACGACACGAGGGTCATCCGACTTGGTCATGCCTGGAAGCAAGCGAGCGACCATCTGGAAGTGCGAGAGGAAGTTGACCTGCTGAGTCTCGGCATGGCCATCCGTAGACCACGCCACCTCTGGTTGATACACCGCCGCGTTGCAGATCAGCCGGCTGATCGGCCTGTTGAGCTTCAACTTGTCGAGCTGGTTGCAGAATGCGTTGACGGACTCAAATGAACTGAGTTCGACTTGCAGTGGCGTGAAATGTTTCAACTCGGAAGTGGCGAACTCGGCACCAGCGGCAGCACGCATCTTCTCCAAGTCGTTCGAAAGACCAAACACGTGATACTCCTCCGTGCGAAGCAGCTCGGCTGCTGTCTGGAGGCCAAAGCTAGAGGAAGCGTCAGTGATCACTGCCAGCTTCTTATCGCCGTAGATAAGCTTTGCCTTCCTTTTCTTGAGCATAGCCGATGGGCGAGGGATCAGAGACGCCGCCTTGAAGTTGGCAAGAAACTTGAAGGCGGCCACATTGGCCACGAGCGTGAGCAAGAGCAATGCTTTCATCAGTGCCTTGTGCCGCGAGCCGCGAGGTGATTTTTTAATGAAATTTAATGGACTTGTTTGATTAGAATCTGGCTACAATCTCCGACTTCTGTGAAGTTTTTACATTCGCGTTTTGAAACACAGTACTGATGCGCGACGACACTGCGCGCGCATGTACACCTTCAAAC
>Ga0209550_10005195_pt1 | contig 12216 bp, 11 predicted proteins | sample LauGreSuBDMM15SN_2_FD_187567 | JGI IMG/M metagenome (GOLD analysis project Ga0209550, IMG submission 187567) | Freshwater lake microbial communities from Lake Michigan, USA - Su13.BD.MM15.SN (SPAdes) (version 5) | ecosystem: Environmental > Aquatic > Freshwater > Lake | place: Lake Michigan... | reverse complement strand
TTGTTGTTACTTCCTGAAGGAAACCACGGAGCAATGAACGTTGCCGCTCAACATCGTTTTAAAACAGCAGACTGGATGGAAAAGAAATTAAAGAAGTAAATTCTTCAAAGAATTAAACCCGCCTAACGACAACATCACCTAAGGAGAATAAATGCAAAACGAAAAAATTGAAGCTGATGTTGTCGTAGCTGGGGCAGGGCACAATAGTTTAATTACTGCAGCGTATTTAGCTAGAGCAGGAAAAAAAGTAGTTGTAGTAGATGCCAGACGTCGACCTGGTGGCGGTGTTGATACTGAAGAATTGATACCCGATTTTTGGGTTGATTCTTGTTCTACCGGTCATACTCTTCTAAGAACTAATCCTGTTTTAGCAAAAGACACATTAGGTTTAGTGGCAAAAACCGGATTAAAATATATTGATCCAGATCCTGTAGCAAGGGTTGCATTTCCTGATGGTGAACAAATTTCAATGTTTCTTGATTTAAACAAAACACTAGAAGAATTTTCTAGATTTTCGAAAAAAGATGCCCAATCTTATGAAAGATTATTAGGCGAATATAACGATGTTAAATCTATTTTTGCGCAGAGTAATAACTCACCAATTGGTTGGGCAAAACCACTAGACCAACTATTAGATGCCTCTCCATTAGGAAATGTTTGGAAAAGAAGAAGGGCTTTGAGTGCCTGGGAAGTTATCAATCATGAATTTGAAGAAGAACATATAAAAGCTTATTTATTTTGGCAAGCCTCTCAAACTTTTGCTTCTCTGGATATGCCAGGCACCGGTCTTCTTGCAATCTCAATTGTTGCTGGACGACAAGCAAATAGCTGGAGTATTCCTGTTGGGGGATCTGGCAAATTATCACAGGCTCTAGTAGATGTGATTCAAGATAATGGTGGTGAATTTTATAACAATCAAGTTGTTACTAAATTAATTATAGAATCAGGAAAATGTGTTGGAATAGAAACAGACTCAAACAATAAATTCATGGCAAAAGATGCAGTTGTTTCCACAATTCATATCAAGCATTTAATCGACATGGCTGATGAAAAAGTTTGGGAGCCAGGATTTGTTTATGGAGCAAAAACTTACGATGTAGGCACACCTGGAATGGCCATCTACATGGCAACAGATGTTGCACCAATTTTTAAAGGCGCCAAACCAGAGGACACCGCTGTAAGTTCTGGATTAATGCCCTGGCCGCAAGATAGCTTAAATATGATGCGTGCCATTAGAGATCGATTACCAATTGAGTCAGCACCACACACATTGATTGCTACTCCGACTTTGGTAGATCCATCGAGAGCTCCAGCAGGCAAGCACACAATTAAAATTTTATTTCCATGTTCTTTTACTCCTCCTTATGGCAAAGCAACTTGGGATGATGCAAAAGATGAGCATGCAAATAAAATGATGGATTACGTAAGAACTGCTATTCCAAATTTAACTGAAGACAAAATCATTGCCAAATTAGTTAAATCTCCAACTGATTTTGAACGCGGCAACCCACACATGATTGATGGTTGTTGGCACGGGGGAGATAGAAGTCATGCATTTTCGGGGCCAATGCGACCTGCACCAGGTTGGGCAGGGCATAAAACTCCATTAGTTGGTTTGTATCAAACCGGAGGAACAACTCATCCTGGTGGATCAATAACTGGTGTGCCAGGAAGAAATGCAGCGATGGTAGTTATGAAAGATTTAGGTTTAGATTTTCCTGGCTAAGAGGCTAACTAACTTTAAATTGATTCCATACTTGCTTTAACGCTACCTAGGAATCTTGCAGCATCAGCACCATCGATAATTCTGTGATCGTAGCTAAGGGTGACAAAGGCAATACTCCTTATTGCAATGGCAGCAGAACCTTCTGGATTGCTCATGGAAGTTGCACGTTTTTGAATCTTGCCCAGTGAAATCATTGCCGAGGTTGGGCTTTTAACAATTGGTGTAGAAAAAAGTATTTCAGTGTTTGAAAAGTCCTGAATACCAAAAGTTGGTTCAACAGCTGCGGGTGGTGGCTCTTTTCTAAAATTGTGAACAATTCTAGAAATACCAAGCAGGTTGTAATTTTCAGCGTTTTCGATAACACAATTATTTTTATAATTCACTAATTCATCTTCGAAACTAAAGTGTAAATCAGATCTGAATTGAATTTGTGTTGCATCATCTGTTAGATATGCGTTGATTATTGGCATTAATTTTAGGTTCTGGATAACGGCTTGAATTAAGTGAGCAATTGGTACAACTTTTTCAGCGTCAGTCGCCGATTTTCTATCCTGCATAAGAATATTTGTAAAGTCTATGTCGATAGTTGTTGAAAGTTGGGCCATGGTGTTTAAATCTTTGCGAAGGTCAAATTCAATGACAGGCAAAGATGTAGGAACAACTTTTGGGGTCAATCTTTGGGGAGAAGTTCCCTGGTGTTTATCAATATCAATTCGTCTAATTCGGCCTTCGAATCCACTGCCATTTACATTGGCTAAGTCAATTCCTTTAATCGAAGCATATTTCTTTATAAGTGGGGTTAAATAAACTTTAGAATTTGTTTGCACTTGGCTTGAAGTAACTTTAAATTTTGCAGAACCAATTAAATCTACTTTACGAATTTTTCCTTGGAAGCCACTGCCTTTAATAGTGGCAAGGTCTATATTCAACTTTCGGGCTAACTTAAGGATTATGGGCGTGTGATAAATATTTTCAGACATGAGCTAATTTCTTCGGAGCAGCAGTTGAATGTCTGACTTTAAGTTCTGGGGTGAGTCGGATGTGGCGCATAAAGGAATTAGATTTTTCAACCAACATACTCAAGATGAGCCTGCTTGCCTCAGATCCGATTTCGTATTTTGGAATCTTTATGGTGGTCAATGCCGGATCCATTCGGTCAACAAAAGGAATATCGTTATAGCCAACAATACTTATATCTCTTGGACATTTCACTTTTCTTTCAGCTAATTCATCATATAGACCTAAAGCAATCAAATCATTGGCTGCAAAAACTGCGGTTATATCTTTATATCGATCTAACAAAATTTTGGCTGACTTTTTGCCCGCTTCAATGGTCCAAGTCTCACAATATTCAATACTTGATTCTTTAAATTCAATTCCAACTGCTTTGATTTCTCTTTGAAACGCATTTGCTCTTTCTAACCCTGTGGAAGACCAAGTTGGACCAGCTAAATGACCAATTTCTTTATGTCCTATTGAAAATAAATGAGTAATCGCAAGTTTGGTTCCGTGATCTTCATCTGTAGTGACAGAAGGTAGGTGAGTGTTAGTGGAAGTTCTATTTATGGAAACTGCTGGCAAATCACCCAGTATTTGGTCTAACCCATGTGATTGTTGTCTAGCTGTAGCAAGAATGAGTCCGTCTACTCGACGAGCTTTCAAAGATTTTATTAACTTTGCTTCTTTGTTTATATCCCCGTCTGTGTTCACGATGAAACAGGAATATCCTGCAGCATCCAAGGTGTCTTGAACTCCCCGCACAATTTCAGTAAAAAGTGGGTTTCGTAGATCTGGTATCACTACACCTATATTCATTGACTTCTTGGTTCGCAAACTTGAAGCAATAGGGTTTGGTTCAAAATTCAATGATTTTGCAGCATCACGAATAAGTTTCACCGTGTCATCATTAACTAGGTGTGCTGTTTGGGGATTTAATGCTCTGGAAACAGTTGTTTGATGCATACCAACTAATTTGGCTACATCTTTTAAAGTTACTGAATCATTATTATTATTCATACTTGTCGCTTATCAATTTTCCAACTTGTGTTATCTGAGGTGTGTAAGCGCCAGTGGCAGATCTGATAGCGATTAGTGATGTTAGTTTTTCTACTGATAATTCATTCTTTGAGGTCATTCCATGAATTTTGTCTAGTAATAGTTCAAAATATTCGGTGGTAGCCAATGTTGAGTTTTGATCTGGAAAGATTTGTTTAAAAGCTGTGAAATCAAATGAAAAAATTCTGTTTATTGCTACTTTCCAAGCGGCCATAAAATCTTTTGTTTGATTATTTTGTTCATTTTTGGATTGAACACAAATTACAGTGCCTAGATAGTTATCAACTACTTGTGAAACATCGATCCAAGTCTTTAACTTATTCTTATCTGCCGCAATTTTTGATTCGGCATTTAGAATAGTAACTTGTGATTGGTGCTCCAAGATGTGATTAAGTCGTTTAGGGGTGGAACCAGCTTGAACAAAATTCAAATTATCGTCAATATCAATCTTCAAATCTAAAAGCATTTTTTTCAGTAAGATGGCAAAACCACTGGTGATTGAGTCAATTGAAAATACTGCTTTTTGTAAATTTGAAACCTCACTTATTTCATCATTAGAAACTAGTGAAAGTTTCAACCCTCGATCTATCGAACGTAACATTTTCAAATCGCATTCTGCTTTCAATGGATTGTTTGCCGTGGTGCCATAAAGCAACACGTTGTCTGGACTGGTTAAGGCAATATCGAGCTCATCTTTCATAAGGGATTCAAATTGGGCAGGAGATGACACAACATTTGTGATTTCTATTTCGTATTCCGGCAATAAATTGAAGTGTTGAATGACTGCTAAAACGGGGGATTGGCTGAATTGGCCAATACGGATTACCTGCATGTGTTGCACCTAATCCCTTCGCCCAGTTGGGGCAACGATAGTCGAGGGGTCCCCACGGGATTGAGTTCACTAAGCAGTGAAGCCAAGGCCCGAATACTTACCCTGCACCCTCAAGATAACCTAATAAAAAAGTTTTTGCAATCGATTGCGGTCGAGGGTAATATTGCCTAGACTAAGCGTGGATTCAAGGTGTTACATCAATTCAGACAGATAGGGGCAGTTGTGACTGATTACAAAAAAGTGGGCTGGATTGGCCTAGGAAATATGGGCGCTCCACTGGCAATGAGACTTATTGAAGCCGGTTACGAAGTTACAGTCTGGAATCGTACTGCCGAAAAGGGTGCACCTCTAGTAAAAGCAGGTGCTTCCCAAGCTTCTGATATCCGTGGCACCGGAACTGCTGATGTTGTTTTCTCAATGGTGAGTACTTCAAAAGATTTAGAGCAAGTAATGCTAGATCCAAATACAGGTCTTTTAACAGGTAATAATTTACCTAAAATTGTTGTGGATTGTTCCACAGTCAGTGTTGAAGCAAGTCAGAAAATTCGTGAAGTTGCTGAAAAAAATAATGTTAAATTTTTTGCAGCACCAGTAAGTGGTAACGGAAAAGTTGTTTCAGCTGGCAAACTAAGTGTTGTTTGCAGTGGTGAAGAAGATACTTTCAAAATTATTAAGCCAATGATTGAAAGCTTTGGAAGATCTGTAACTTATGTTGGTAAAGGCGAAACCGCAAGATTAGTTAAGATTTATCACAATTTGTTGCTAGGTGTTGTAACTCAATCTTTGGTTGAAATTTTGGTTTTGGCAGAAAAGAGTGGGGTAAAAAGAGCAGCAGTTATGGAGTTTATTAACAACAGCGTTATGGGTTCAATCTTTACTCAGTACAAAACACCATCACTTGTTAATCTAGACTTTCATCCAACTTTCACCCCAGTGCTGTTAAAGAAAGATTTCGATCTAGGTTTAGCTGAAGCAAGAAAAACCTTAACTCCTATGCCAATCACAAACTTGGTTAGAGACATTGTTGAAACTGCAATTGGCCGGGGTTTTGAAAAAGATGACTTTGCCACAATGTTACTCGTTGCCGCAGGCAATGCTGGTGTTGAATTGAAATCTGAAAATGCAGATGTAACAGACGGTTTAGATCCAAAATGAATCGTTATCAACTAACTCCATCTCCTGGTCGTATGGGAGTTGATTTTGAAACACGAGTTAACTTTGATCGTTTGCGTGATTACAGAATCACCAGAGCAAGACAAGCTTTAGAAAAAAGTGATTTAGGTGCAGTTTTACTTTTTGATATAAATAATATTCGTTATGTTTCAAGCACCATGATTGGTGAATGGGCCAGAGATAAAATGGCACGTTTTTGTTTATTGCCCAGAAATGGTGAACCAATAGTTTGGGATTTTGGATCTGCTGCAAAACATCATAAGCTTTATGCACCTTGGATTAAGCCAGAAAATTCTCGCGCTGGCATGTTGGGTTTACGTGGATCTGTTGATCCTAAAGTTGGTTTGTTTGATGATGCAGTAAAACAAATCGTAGGAATATTAAGTGATCTTGGATTAAAAGATATGCCACTTGGTATAGATATCGCAGAACTACCGATGATTTTTGCGCTGCAAAATCAAGGTATAAAGATTAAAGATGCTCAACAAGTTATGCTTGATGCCAGAGTAATTAAAAATGAGGATGAAATAGCTCTGCTAACAACTGCAGCTGCAATGGTTGATGGCACTTATCAAACAATCGTTGATGTTTTGAAACCTGGGATCAGAGAAAACGAAGTTGTGGCAATTGCAAATAAAAAACTTTACGATCTTGGTTCAGATGATGTTGAGGCAATCAATGCAGTATCTGGTGAGCGTTGTAATCCTCATCCTCATAATTTTACTGACAGAATTATTCGACCAGGCGATCAAGTTTATTTCGACATAATTATGTCCTTTAACGGCTATAGAACTTGTTATTACCGAACATTTGCCGTGGGAAGATCTACTCCTGCACAACGCGATGCTTATACAAAAGCGCGTGAATGGATTGATGCTTCGATTGACATGATTAGACCAGGAGTTACAACCGATCAGGTTGCAGCTGTTTGGCCAAAGGCTGAGGAATTTGGTTTTGAAAATGAGATGAGTGCATTTGGACTTCAATTTGGTCACGGTTTAGGTTTGGCACTCCATGAAAGACCAATTATTAGCCGACTAAATTCAATGAAAGATCCAATTGAATTAAAAGAAGGCATGGTTTTTGCTCTAGAAACTTATTGCCCATCTAAGGATGGATTTAGTGCTGCAAGAATTGAAGAAGAAATTGTGGTTACAAAAGATGGTCCAAGAATTATCACATTATTTCCCGCCGAAGAACTATTCGTAACCAACAAATACTAGGAAAAATTATGGCAACCCCTTCAAAAGAAACCAGACTCGATCTTTATCGAATGATGGTAAGAATGAGAAAGTTTGAAAAGAAAGCTTATGATCTTTTCTTACAAAATTTAGTTAAAGGTACAAGTCATTTATCTTTAGGGCAAGAAGCTATTGCAGCAGCTTTTGGCGTTGTTAGAAAAAAAGGTGACTTAACTTTTGCTACCTATAGAGGCCATGCGCACACTTTAGCTACGGGTGCACCTATGGGGCCTGTTCTTGCTGAATTACTTGGACGATCAAATGGATTGATGGCAGGCAAAGGTGGCTCAATGCATTTAACAAGCGTTGAACACGGAATGCTTGGTTCATACGCAATCATTGGTGCGCATTTAACAATTGCTAACGGTGCAGCTTGGCAAGCGCAATATAAAGAAACTAAACAAGTAACAGTATGTTTCTTTGGTGATGGCACCACAAATATTGGTGCCTTTCACGAAGCTTTAACATTTGCCTCAGTTTGGAATCTTCCTGTTGTTTTTGTTTGCGAAAACAATCTTTACATGGAATACACACCAATTTCTGCAGTAACTCCAGTTAAGAATCCTGCAGCAGACCGAGCATCAGCTTACGGAATGAAATCAATTTTGGTGGACGGAAATGATGCTGATGCAATGCACGATGTTGCTAATGCCGCATTCGAAAGAGCACGCGACGGTGGCGGACCTTCAATTATTGAAGCTCTTACTTACCGACATGGTGGCCATTCCCGCGCAGACCCTGCTAAGTATCGTCCGCAAGATGAAGTTGATGAATGGTTAGGAAGAGATCCAATTCCAACTTATCGTAAACGTTTAATTTCTGATGGAGTAAAAGATGCAGTCTTGGATGTCATCGATAATGAAGCAGATGTGGAAGTTGAAGCCGCAACACAATTTGCAGTTGCTGGATCAACTCCAACACCTGATTTGATTTACAAAGATGTTTGGGCAGATGGAGGATGGTCATGGCGGAAGTAACTTATAGAGATGCAGTTGCAATGGCAATTGCACAAGAAATGCGTCGCGATCCAAATGTTGTTTTCTTAGGTGAAGATATTGCAGCCGCAGGTGGCGTTTTTAAGGCCACAGTTGGATTGCTAGATGAATTTGGACCACTGCGAGTTCGTGACACACCAATTAGTGAACAAGCAATTCTTGGTGCAGCAATGGGTGCAGCAATGACAGGTTTAAGACCAATTGCTGAAATTATGTTTTCTGATTTCCTTGCTGTTTGTTGGGACCTTGTGGCTAACGAAATTGCCAAAACCAGATACATGACAAATGGTCAAGTAAATATGCCATTAGTTATTCGTACTGCAAATGGTGGAGGTTTACGTTTCGGGGCACAACATTCACAAGCCGTAGAAAACTGGGCCATGATGATTCCAGGTTTAAAGATTGCTGCTCCATCAAATTCTGCTGATGTAGTTTCTATGTTGGCTGCATCTATTCGAGATAACGATCCAGTTATGTTTTTTGAATCAAAATCTTTATACCCAGTAAAAAGTGAAGTTCCAGATGGTGAGTTAATTAGTGAAATTGGAAAAGCTTCAGTATTAAGAGAAGGTACCGACACCACTATTGTTGCTTTAGCTTCTATGGTTCCTCGTGCTCAACAAGCTGCTGATCTTTTACAAACTGTTCACGGAATTAATGCCGAAGTGATTGATTTGCGCTGGTTAGTTCCATTAGATGTAACAACAGTTGCAAATAGTGTTGCTAAAACTGGTCACTTATTTACAGTTGAAGAAAACCCAAGACTTTGTGGTTGGGGAGCAGAAGTAGTTTCCATCGTGGCCGAAGAATGTTTCATGGATCTCGATGGTCCACCAACTCGAATCACCACACCTCATATTCCACTTCCAGCAGCAGATGCATTAGAAGATGCAACATTGCCTTCAGTGCAAAGAATTGTTGATGAGGTTTTAAAAGTACTTAAGTAGTTCAAATATTTAAACTACTTATTTAAATTACGATAAAGCTAGTTTTATAGATCTACTGCAAAATATTGTGGTTCAAGGAATTCATGAATTCCCGCAAATCCACCTTCGCGACCTAATCCAGATTCCTTCATGCCACCAAATGGGGCAGCAGGATCTGATGCAATACCTCTATTAATTGCAACCATTCCGGTGTCCATTTGTCTAGCAACTTTGATTCCTTCAGCGCCATCTTTGGCGTACACATAGCTAATTAATCCATATTCGGTGTCATTAGCCATTTCAATTGCATCAGATTGCTTTTGGAATTCAACAATTGGAGCAACTGGACCAAAGATTTCTTCCTTGGTTAACACAGAACCGTGTTTTACTCCACTGATGATGTGAGGAGATAAGAATGCGCCACTATCAGGAACCTTTGTTGTGGAAACTACATTTCCACCTTCAGCTCGTGCTTGTTCAATTAATTCAACAATCTTGTCTCGTTCTTTAATGCTCACCATCGCACCTAAATCTGTATCTTTATTCACGCCAGGACCTACTTTTAATGATCCAAGGGCGGCACCAAACTTTTGAGAAAATTCTTTAGACAGAGATTCATGTATATAGAAACGGTTTGCCGCAGTACAAGCAGCGCCACCATTTCTCATTTTGGCAACCATGGCACCAGCAACTGCGCTATCTACATCTGCTCCTTCGAGAACCACAAAAGGTGCATTTCCACCAAGTTCCATTGAGCAACGCAATACTGAGTCAGCAGCTTGATGTAGCAATATCTTTCCTACATAAGTTGAACCTGTAAATGAAACTGTTTTAACTCTTTGATCATTCATGATTGTTGAAATAATTTCACTTGATTTTGATGTAGTCAAAACATTTACTACACCTTTTGGAGCTCCCGCTCTTTGCATAACATCAGCAATCCAAAGTGCAGTTAGGGGAGTTTCAGAAGCTGGTTTTAAAATCATGGTACAACCTGCGGCAAATGCAGGTCCAATTTTTCTAGTTGCCATTGCTGCGGGAAAATTCCATGGAGTAATTAATGCGGCCACTCCAATTGGCTTGTGATCAGTGATTATTGTTTTATCTCTATTAGGTGCGTATCTAAAGTCTCCAGCAACTCTTGATGCTTCTTCAGAGAACCATCTAAAAAATTCTGCGGCATAAACTGATTCAGCTTTTGCATCTTTGAGTGCTTTACCATTTTCTAGAGAAATTAACTCAGCACAGTAATCAATTTCACTTGTCATGATTTCGAATGCTTTTCTTAAAATTTCAGCGCGAGATCTTGGGGATGTTTGGGAGAAAGTTTTGAATGCTTCATGGGATGAGTCAACTGAAGAAATTGCATCTTGGACAGTTGCATCTGCTACTTCAGCGATCACGGATGTGTCAGTTGGGTTATAAACAGGAAAACTTTTAGCGGATTTAGTCCAAACACCATCAATTAACAAATCTACTGGTCCGACTTTGATTCCCATTTGAACTCCAATTAATCGTTATAAGAATTATAACTTGATAGACAAAGCAAGAGAAGTGGGGGAGAAGCAAAAAATTAGTGATTTTGCCCTCACCAATTTCTTGATTTAATTACTACTTAGTGGACACACTTAAAGTTGAGAAACCTTGGAGTTCATAAGCCACTGTTTGGCCTGTCACTAATCGGATGGGAGGTACTACTGAACCCAAAATAACAAAATGATCTTTTAAAATCTTGCCATATGTTTTGAGGGCAGTCTCAATGAAACTTGGTAGAAGTTCATCAAGAGTTCCTGTCAACTTTGATAAGTCAGTTACTACTTCATCATTAACTTTGGCAGTGAGATTACGCAAATCATCTAATTGTTTTCTTTCACCCATTATGAAGTTCTTTTGATAAATATTGCAATCTAAAATCTTTTCAGGATCTTTGGGTTCAAAGCTTAGATCTGCTAGTTCGATTGCTGGACCAAAAGTTGTTACTACTTCTTGGTAATCAATAACTTCATCTATATCTTGATCGAAATAGATCGCAATTTCTGTCTCAGCAAGGGGAACAGTCCAGGTAGAGATATCAATTGTTACATCATTACTTAATTTCCCACTGGCTAACAAAAATCCAACTAGGGGATTTGCAATGCCTAAATTCTTTTTGCCACTTTCAGAGCCAAAACCTAGTTTCCAGCCAACTTGCTTATCTCCATTATTAATACTTTTTTGGAATAGGGCTTTCTGATTTCTCATTCCATTTTCGATGCGCTGATCAGTCATGTTATTTATTTAAATCCACTTCGTAGCCAGCATCTTCTAATGAACCTGCTCCGCTCCAACCCCAAACAAGAGTTACATCTTTCTTGGTTGTGTTGTTGAAACCGTGCCATTGACCTCTGGGAGTTAAGACCACATCTCCTTCAGATGCATCTTTTTCGCCATCTTCTGTGTACATGATTCCGCTGCCACTTAACACAATCCAAAACTCATCAGCATGGAAATGTTTGTGTTTATCGTGTCTTGCTCCGGGAGGAAGCACTGTCCAGCCCAGTAAGAAATTCTTAGAATTAGCATTCTGTTTATTAATTAAGAATTGAACCTGCATGTCGACCCAGCCTTCTTCTTCACGAAGGCCTTTAACAATTGGAACATCCTTAAGATTTGTTACATATCTTTCAAGTGAGAAATCATCTGGTTTCATTTATAGTCCCGCTAATTTTAAATACGCCTGGTGAGCAACAACGAAATCGTTTTTGTCTATTCCTAATCCTCTGCAAGCATTCATCATTTCATTTGCTGCAGAAGCTAAAGGAGTAGGAGAACCTAATAATCTTGCTTGCTCTAGTACTAATGTCATGTCTTTTTGTTGCAGTGTTACATCTGCTAGTGGTTTTGCAGGCATTTGACCTTCTAAAATAAATGGTCCTCGATAATTTAAAACAGGACTGGCAGCAACACTATTTAATATTGCTTCAACAACAGATTCACGTGAAACTCCACCTTTTTCAGCAAGGGCAACTGCTTCGCCAAATGCAATGACTTGCACCATTAATAACAAATTTATGGAAAGTTTGGTTTGTACAGCTAAACCACTTTCTCCAATATAGGTAACTTTTGATCCTAGGGATTCTAGTACTGGTTTTGATTTATTAAACGAACTTTCATCTCCACCAACCATTACAGAAGCTTTTCCTTGCACTACGGTGACTGGGCTACCAGAAATTGGAGCATCACACATTTGCTTGCCTTTTGCTTTAAATTCTTTATAGATTTTTCGACT
>Ga0209550_10005194_pt1 | contig 12217 bp, 10 predicted proteins | sample LauGreSuBDMM15SN_2_FD_187567 | JGI IMG/M metagenome (GOLD analysis project Ga0209550, IMG submission 187567) | Freshwater lake microbial communities from Lake Michigan, USA - Su13.BD.MM15.SN (SPAdes) (version 5) | ecosystem: Environmental > Aquatic > Freshwater > Lake | place: Lake Michigan... | reverse complement strand
CGATCACTTAGTAACCACTTTTGGTTCACAAAATGGAATTGATTTAACAAAAGATAAGATGGCGATGCAACGTATTCGTGAAGCTGCTGAAAAAGCAAAAATCGAACTTTCATCATCACAATCTGCATCAATCAATTTGCCATACATCACAGTAGATTCTGAAAAGAATCCATTGTTTATGGATGAAACAATTACACGTGCACAATTTCAAACATTGACAGCGCCATTGCTTGAGCGTTGCAAGAAGCCATTCCAAGCAGTTCTCAAAGATGCTGGAATTCCAATTGCAAATATTCAAAGCGTTGTACTCGTAGGCGGATCAACTCGTATGCCTGCAGTTGTAGATCTTGTTCGCGAACTCACTGGCGGAAAAGAGCCAAATAAGGGCGTAAACCCTGATGAAGTTGTTGCAGTTGGTGCATCACTTCAAGCTGGTGTTCTCAAAGGTGAAGTAAAAGATGTATTGCTACTCGATGTCACGCCTCTCTCACTTGGTATCGAAACCAAGGGTGGAGTTATGACAAAGTTGATCGAGCGCAACACAACTATTCCTACAAAGCGCAGTGAAATCTTTACAACAGCCGATGACAATCAGCCAGCAGTACAGATTCAGGCTTACCAAGGTGAGCGTGAAATGGCTACGTATAACAAGAAATTAGGCATGTTCGAACTTACTGGACTTCCACCTGCACCACGCGGAGTTCCACAGATCGAAGTTACATTCGATATCGATGCAAACGGAATCGTTCACGTTTCTGCAAAAGATCTTGGAACTGGAAAAGAACAGAGCATGACTATTACAGGTGGCTCTGCACTTTCTAAGGACGAGATTAATCGCATGATGGAAGATGCCGAAGCACATGCCGAAGAAGATCGCCAACGCAGAGAAGAGGCAGAGATTCGTAACGCCGGAGATTCACTTGTTTATCAGACTGAGAAGTTCATCGCTGATAATACAGAGAAACTTAGCGAAGGCGAAGCCGCAACTAAGAAGGCAGAGACTGAAGAAGCACTCGTTGAACTTAAGAGTGCACTCGGTGGAGCTAACTTCGAGATGATTAAGTCTGCAACAGAAAAAGTTGCAACAGTGAGCCAAGCACTTGGCGCCGCACTCTACGCATCAGCTGGAGCAGGATCACAAGAAGGTGCACCAACAGATGATGGCGTAGAAGATGCCGAGATCGTTGAAGAACAAAAGTAATGAGTGATTCAACTGAAGTTGTTACTGATGAAGTAACACCAGAAGTTGTAGTGGAGGCTGCACCGGAGCAAGAGATTGATCCGGTTGCAGCACTTACTGCTGACTTACAACGTCTACAAGCCGAGTATTCAAATTATCGAAAGCGTGTAGAACGCGATCGTGCCCTTGCGCATGAATTAGCAATCGGCGCTGTTCTCACAGAGCTACTTGCACTCCATGACGATGTTGATCGCGCATCAGAACACGGTGAACTTACTGGTGGATTCAAAGCAGTTGCTGATCAACTCAATGCCATTACTTCACGTATTGGATTAGAGAAATATGGAACAGCAGGCGATACTTTTGATCCACAAATTCATGAAGCGCTTCTTCATGACACATCTGCCGATGTTGAGCTACCAACAGCTACAAAAATTCTGCAGCCAGGCTATAAATATAAGGAACGGATTTTGCGTCCTGCACGTGTTGCAGTAACGGATCCCGCCGAAAGCGAATAACTATGGCTGCCAAAGACCTGTATGAAAAAGATTTCTATAAGGTCCTTGGCCTGCCAAAAACAGCGCAAGCAGATGAGATAAAGAAGAAATACCGCACTTTGGCACGTGAATTACACCCCGATAAAACAAAGGGTGATTCAGCGCGAGAAGAAAAATTCAAGGAAGTATCGGAAGCCTACGAAATTCTCTCCGATGCTAAAAAACGCGCTGAATACGATGAAGCGCGATCTCTCTTTGAACGCGGTGGTTTTAGAGCACCACAGGGTGGACAAAACTTTCAAGGTGGCGATCTCAATGATTTATTTGGCGGAGGCAATCCTCAAGATATTTTTGCGAACCTCTTTGGCGGTGGCGGGCGACGCGGACCGCGTAAAGGACAAGATTTACAAACAGAGGCAACGATTACTTTCCGCGAATCAGTATTTGGAACAACTCTTGAACTAAAACTTACATCCGATCGTGGAGTGCCACAAAATGTTTCTGCGCGTGTTCCAGCGGGTGTAAACGATGGAGCGAAGATTCGCGTTAAGGGAAAAGGCGCATATGGTGAGGCGGGTCCTGGTGATTTATTCATTTTGCTTCATGTAAAACCTCATCCAATTTTTTCTCGCAAGAGCGAGAATCTCACCATCGTGCTACCAGTTACATTTACTGAAGCGGCCCTTGGTGCAGATATAAAAGTTCCAACACTTTCTGGCGATGATGTCACCGTTCGTCTTGCACCAGGAACACCTAATGGTCGAGTCTTGCGAGTAAAAGGACGTGGTATAACAAAAGGTTCAACGACAGGAGATTTACTTGTCACTGTTGAAGTTCAAGTACCACAGCGCGTTGAAGGCAAGGCTGCGGAAGCACTGAGAACTTTTGAGAAAGAAACTGAAAGCATCGATGTTCGTAGTGAATTTATCTCTAAGGCATCGACATGACACAAGAACCAGAAGATTCAGAGATCAAAGACGATATTGGTTTATATGTAATCTCTGTTGCGGCAGAACTTTCAGGCCTGCATCCACAAACACTTCGTCAATACGATCGCTTAGGTTTAGTTTCACCAGAGCGTACTGAAGGTAGAAATCGCCGTTATTCACTGCGCGATATTGCATCACTTCGTATGGTTGGTCGTTTAGTAGGTGAAGGTATCAATCACGCAGGAATCAAGCGCATTATCGAACTTGAATCAGCAATGGTGAATATGGCTCTGGAAGTAGCGAAACTACGCATAGAAGTTGATGCACTCATTGATGCAAATCCACCTAAGGGGCTTGCAATCCGAAAGAAAAATAACGTTATCGTCTATAAAGAAAATCAGTAGTATGGTTAAAGAATGAACGCACGCGAACTTCTAAAAGAACAAATTATCAAAAAAGCAGTAGTCCACGGCAAAGTAATTCTTTCTTCAGGGAAGGAGGCCGATTACTACGTAGACCTTCGCCGCGTAACTCTTGACCATGAAGCAGCACCACTTGTCGGACAAGTAATGCTCGATCTTTTGAGTGGTTGGGATTATGTAGCAGTTGGTGGCCTCACTCTTGGCGCAGACCCTGTTGCAACAGCAATGATGCATGTGGCCGCGAGCCAAGGAAAAAAAATCGATTCATTTGTTGTCCGTAAAGCCGAAAAAGCACATGGGCTACAACGTCGCATTGAAGGCCCTGATGTAAAAGGGAAACGAGTAGTCGCTGTTGAAGATACTTCTACAACTGGTGGTTCTGTCTTGACCGCTGTTGAAGCGCTAAAAGAGGCCGGGGCGATAATTGTTGGAGTTGCTGTCATTGTCGAAAGAGGAGCAAAGCAAGCAATTCTTGATGCCGGATACGAATATCGGACAGCATTTTCATTGACTGATTTGGGGCTCTGACTTATCGTTAGCACGGGTCTGTAATTGATCGAGATCTTTTGCATTTGTTTGCAACTATCAGTGAAGGGCATATCCCATGGCAGAAGTACAAGTAATTGTTGATCGCCGTTTGGAAATTTCAGTGGTCGACCCACGTGTGTACGGATCGTTTGCTGAACATATGGGGCGTTGTATTTATGGCGGAATTTACGAGCCTGGTTCACCTTTCGCAGATGAAGATGGTTTTCGTAGCGATGTAATTGAACTTGTGAAGGAAATGGGAGTAACAATTATTCGCTACCCAGGTGGAAATTTTCTTTCTGGCTATGACTGGAAAGATGGAATCGGCCCCCTTTCAGAGAGAAAACAAAGATTAGATTTAGCCTGGCATTGTCTTGAAACTAATCAATTCGGTCTAGATCAATTTATGGCATGGACTAAGAAAGCCAATGTAGAGCCGATGATGGCGATGAATTTAGGATCTGCAGGCTTAAAAGATGCCTTGGAACTATTGGAGTACACAAACATTGATGCAGATTCTCAATGGGCAAATTTGCGAAAAGAAAATGGCACTCACAAAGCACACGATGTAAAAGTTTGGTGCCTTGGTAATGAAATGGATGGCCCATGGCAATTAGGCCACAAGTCAGCCACTAATTACGGAACGCTAGCTGCAGATGTTGCTCGCGGAATGCGCCAGATCGATTCAGATTTAGAACTTGTTGTTTGCGGAAGTTCGGGCCATGCAATGCCAACGTTTGGACAATGGGAAGAAACGGTTTTAGAGCACACTTACGATTTAGTTGATCACATTTCACTCCATATTTATGTTGAAGATGGAGGAGACACACAATCATTTTTGGCTTGTGCCACTGAATTAGATGGATTCATTGAAAATGTAACGAAGATTGCCGACACCGTAAAAGCGAAGAAGAGAAGTGAAAAAACAATCACTCTTTCATTGGATGAATGGAATGTTTGGCGACTTTCAGAGTATTCACAACTTCCAAAGCCAACAGAATGGGAAATTGCTCCACGAGTTATTGAAGATGAGTACACAGTTGCCGATGCTGTCGTTGTTGGTAGTTTGCTTATTAGTATTCTCAAACATAGCGATAGAGTAAAAATGGCATGTCAAGCACAACTAGTCAACGTAATCGGCCCCATTCGTGCAGAAAAAGGCCATCCTGCCTGGAGACAAACCATCTTCTTCCCCTTTGCATATACAGCAAAGTATGGAAATGGAACTGCGCTAGTTTCTAAAGTAAATTCCCCGATGATAGAGACTAAGAAGTATGGAAGTGTTAGCGCACTCGATGCCGTAACAACATATGACGCAGCCAATAACGCCGCGGCCATCTTCTTGGTCAATCGCTCACTCACAGATACACATACAACGGAGATTGAACTTGCTGGATTTAGTGATCTCAGCGTTATCGAACAAGTAACTTTGACTGATAAGGATCTAACAAAGACAAATACACTTGAAACTGGAGAGCAAGTAAAACCTGTCTCTGCAATTACAGCTACTGTCAGTGGGACAAAAGTCTCGATCTCGTTGCCGCCTGCCTCTTGGCAGATGGTGCGCCTATCCCTCAAGCAGGCGTAATAGGGTTCTCCTTATGTCCACTTCCATTTCAGATAAATATGTCATTGGTGTGGATTACGGCACGCTCTCAGGTCGCGCACTTTTGGTGCGCGTATCTGACGGTGCCGAAATTGCAACATCACTCTATGAATATCCACATGCAGTTGTAGAAGAAACTCTGCCAACTTCGGGTGCGAAATTGCCACCGGATTGGGCGCTACAAGTTCCAGCGGATTATGTGGATGTTCTCAAAAAAACTGTTCCTGCAGTGCTCAAAGAATCAGGAATTAATCCTGCGCAAGTCATTGGCATTACAACAGATTTCACTGCGTGCACAGTCTTGCCAGTAAAAAGTGATGGAACACCTTTATCTGAATTGAAAGAATTTGCTAACAATCCGCATGCTTATGTGAAGTTATGGAAACATCATTCCGCACAAGTTCATGCAGATCGCATCAACGAACTTGCACATGCTCGAGGTGAAAAATGGATTTCACGCTATGGCGGGAAAATTTCTTCTGAATGGGAATTTGCAAAGGGTCTTCAATTATTAGAAGAAGCACCAGATGTTTATGCTGCTATGGATCACTGGATCGAGGCTGCGGACTGGATTATCTGGCAGCTATGTGGCACTTATGTTCGCAATATCTGTACTGCTGGATATAAAGGAATTTATCAAGATGGTGCCTACCCTTCACAAGATTTCTTAGCCGCGCTCAATCCTGCTTTCAAAAATTTCGTAACAGATAAAGTTGAACACCAACTTGGCGAACTTGGCGACAAAGCAGGAACACTGAGCGCACAAGCTGCGCAATGGACAGGTTTGCCAGAAGGTATTGCCGTTGCAGTTGGAAATGTTGATGCTCACGTTACTGCAGCTGCAGCGAATGCCGTTTCTCCAGGACAAATGGTTGCAATCATGGGCACATCAACATGTCACGTGATGGTCTCTGATGTTCTCAATGATGTTCCTGGAATGTGCGGAGTAGTAAAAGGCGGAATTGTTCCCGGCGCACTTGGCTATGAAGCTGGCCAGAGTGGAGTTGGCGACATATTCGGATGGTTTGCCAATAACTATGCCAGTGGTGAATATCAGGCGGCAGCTGCAAAACTTGGTGTAGATATTCATACTTATCTATCTGATCTTTCAAGTAAGCAACCAGTTGGCGCACATGGATTAGTAGCACTAGATTGGCAGAGCGGAAATCGTTCAACACTTGTTGATCACAAACTTTCAGGTTTGATCATGGGCCTAACACTTGCCACAAAGCCAGAAGAGATTTATCGCGCCATTGTTGAATCAACTGCTTACGGTGCTCGCAAGATTGTTGAGACATTCAACGCATCAGGTGTCCCGGTAAAAGAATTTATTGCTGCTGGCGGACTTATCAAGAATAAGTTTGTAATGCAGATTTACGCTGATGTTCTCAACATGCCAATCACTATTATCAATTCTGCACAAGGCCCTGCTCTTGGCTCTGCAATACATGCAGCAGTTGCAGCGGGTGCCTATAAGAATATTCAAGAAGCATCAGCTGCCATGGGTGGCGTTGCTGCCGAAAAGTACACACCAATTGCAGCAAACGCAAAGATTTACAACCAACTCTATAAGCATTACAACGATCTCTATGAGAGCTTCGGACATAATGGAGCCATGCACTCAATTCGAGATATTAGAGATGCTGCAATCGCGCAAGGAAATAAGTAATGCGTGAAAAGATTTGCAAGTTAAATATTGATTTAGTTCGCTACGGACTTGTTGCCTGGACAGCAGGCAATGTTTCAGAGCGCATGCCTGATGGTAAGAGTTTTATGATTAAGCCAAGTGGTGTGAGTTATGACGATCTCACTCCAGCAATGATGGTTCTATGCGACCTCGATGGCAAAGTTATTGAAGGTGACCTTGCCCCATCGAGTGATACAGCAGCGCACGCCTATGTTTATAAGAACATGCCAGACGTTGGTGGAATCGTTCATACACATTCAAATTACGCATCTGCATGGGCGGCAATTCACAGTGCCATTCCTTGCGCACTGACCGCAATGGCCGATGAATTCGGCGGTGAAATTCCACTAGGTCCCTTTGCCCTCATTGGAAACGATGACATTGGAAAAGGCATTGTTTCAACACTTAAAGGCCATCGCTCTCGAGCAGTGATTATGAAAAATCACGGTGTTTTCACTATTGGTAAAGATGCAAAGGATGCGGTCAAAGCAGCAGTGATGTGTGAAGATGTTGCAAAGACAACGTGGATTGCGCGCACCATGGGCACACTTCAAATCATTGATCAAAAAGATGTCGACTCACTTTTTAGCCGTTATCAAAATGTTTATGGACAATCTAAAGGAGAAAAATAATGAAGCTCGAAACCAATAAGAAGGCTGAAATCTGGTTCCTAACGGGAACGCAGCACCTCTATGGTCCAGAGACTCTAGAGCAAGTTGCTGATCAGTCACGCGCAGTTGCTATCTCCCTAAACTCAAGTGGCACCATTCCACTCAATATTGTCTGGAAGCCAATCCTCAAGACTGCTGAAGAGATTAAAGCAATCTGCATGGAGGCATCAGCCGATGAGAATTGCGTTGGTGTCATTGTTTGGATGCATACATTTAGCCCGGCAAAGATGTGGATTGCAGGACTTACCGCTTTGCAAAAGCCGTTGTTACATCTTCATACTCAAGCAAATGCACAATTGCCGTGGGACACCATTGATATGGATTTCATGAATCTCAATCAAGCAGCCCACGGAGATCGCGAACACGGACACATCCAGGCACGCATGAATACTGGCCGTAAAATTGTTGTCGGTCACTACGCCGATGCTGTTGTTGTAAAGCGAATCTCAAATTGGGTACGCGCAACTATTGGATGGAACACTTCACAAAATCTCAAGCTTGCACGCTTTGGCGACAATATGCGCAGCGTCGCTGTCACTGATGGAGATAAAACAAGTGCTCAGATGCGCTTTGGCTTCTCTGTTGAGGCTTATGGAATCAACGCACTCGCTGCTGCAATCGAGAAAGTAAATGCAAAAGATATTGACGCACTCGTTGCACAATACGAAATTGATTATGACGTTGTTGCATCACTGAAAAAGGGCGGTGCGCAACACGATTCACTTCGTTACGCAGCCTCTATTGAAATCGCAATGCGCGGCTTCCTAGAAGCAGGCGGATTTAGCGCATTTACATCTAACTTCGAAGATCTTGGTGCGCTGCGCCAACTTCCAGGTCTTGCAGTACAGCGCTTGATGGCAGATGGTTATGGATTTGGTGGCGAAGGCGACTGGAAGACATCGGCAATGTTGCGCATCATCAAATCAATGTCAGTTGGCTTAGATGGTGGAACTTCCTTTATGGAAGATTACACATATCACTTTGGCCCAGGTGAACCAAAGGTTCTTGGTGCACATATGCTCGAAGTCTGTCCTTCAATTGCATCAGCAAAACCAAAGTGTGAAATTCACCCACTTGGAATTGGTGATCGCGAAGATCCAGTCCGTTTGGTATTCGATGCAACACCAGGAAAAGGTCGCGTCATTTCAATGAGTGATCTCGGCGATCGCTTCCGCATCGTTGTCAACGAGATTGAAGTCGTAAAACCAGATGCACCACTACCTAATTTGCCAGTTGCTCGCGCAGTATGGAAGCCAGCACCATCGCTTTCAACTTCTGCTGAATGCTGGATTTATGCAGGCGGTTCACACCACACAGTTATGACAACAGCAGTTGATGCAGAAGTTCTTCAAGACTTTGCGGAGATTGCTCAAGTTGAATTGCTTTCAATCAATGCAAATACTGATGCAACTGAATTCCGCAAGGAAATTCGTTGGAACTCGTTGCATTACAAGCTCAGTAAGTAGCGCTACGCAACATTTGTTGAGTCTCGCAGTATCAGATTCCCGCTGATTTTCTCTATGCCATGCGCCTTAATGCCATCTATGGCATCAAATAACTTAGTTGCTGCAATCTTTCCAAGTCCGAGTAAGTCCATATCTAACGATGTTATTTGAGGCCTGGAACCGGTTGCAATAATTTCCCAGTTATCGAAACCTATAATTGCAACATCGCGTGGAACGCGCAGACCATGCTCTCGTAATATTTCAATTGCGCCGCGGGCAATTTGATCGTTTCCACAAAAGATTGCATCAAATTCCTGCCCAGATGAGATAAGTGCACTTGCAGCTGTTCGTCCCCATACTTCTGTCCAGTCTCCATACATCGGTGTTCCACCCACTATATGCAAACCTTTTTTTGCAAGCGCCTGTTGAAATCCGATTACCCGTTGCTCTGTTGCAGAATAGCTACGGTCTCCAGCAATATGAGCAATTTTTTTACGCCCAAGTAATAATAAATGTTCTGTAGCAAGTGCCGCAGAACCTGCATTATCTGGAACAACGGATACATCATGCTCATCATCAGAAGGTCCGTAGGCATAAATCACAGGTATTGGAAATTTTCTGCCAAGTGAGTTTCTGATGTGTCCACTACTCGTTACAACAATGAGACCATCAATACGCCGGGCTAGCAGTGATTTAATATGAAAAGATTCACGTATTGCATCGCCACGAGAGTCACATAGAAATACTGAAGTCTTCTCATAACCAAATGCATCTTCAGCGCCAGCCAAAATTGGTAGCGCCATTCGTCCAACTAAATCATCGGTTAGTAATCCAACAGTGCCGGTTCGCCCTGTTAGAAATTTTCGGGAGAGAGCTGTGTGATGAAGTCCTACTTTTTCTGCGATCTCAAGAATGCGTGCCCTGGTTTCAGGATGCACTTCGCCTCGATTATTGAGTGCCTTTGAAACCGTGGCTATGGATACCCCTGCCTCAAGGGCAACATCTTTGAGCGTTCTATTTGGGGCCTTTTCACTTTTCACACGCTCAGGATAGCGCGATAATTCGAAAGAGTTTCGTAAATTTTCGTGAAAAATCTTGTACATCTATGCATAAAAACCTAAATTCATCACATAGTTTCGAAAAATTTCGACCTACAAGAATATGAGGGAATCGATGAGTCAGAAAAGCGTTCTTGGACCAGTAAGCCCCGTGGTCAAAGATTTTAGTAAGAGTCTGCCTTTGGCCCTGAATGAAGTGACGCTCTCTGAAAAAGGTGATCTGGGAGGATGGCAGATTCACAATGCCAAGACCACAATCCCACATCTCATCGACAATTTGATTTCAACCGGAGCGGTCGCCAACTTACAAGATGTGGGAACTCCGAAATTTAAATTTCGTGGAATGTGGTTCTCTGATTCAGATGTACATAAGTCTTTAGAGGCTCTCTGCTGGAGTCTCAATCTCTACTCCGATAAGAAGCAGACAGATTTCCTCAAAGAAGCAACAGATGCAATTGTGCACGCACAAGAAGAAGATGGTTACGTAAACACTTTTTTTCAAGGAGTAAAGACAGATCAGCGTTGGTCAAACTTTGGGTGGGGGCACGAACTTTATACAGCTGGTCACCTCATACAAGCAGCCGTTGCTGAATCACGCGTTCTCAAAGATGCACCATTGATGAAAATTGCAACTAAGTTTGCAGACCTTCTAGTGAAAAAATTCGCTGCTCCAGGAACTCTACAAATGTGCGGTCACCCAGAAATTGAGACGGCCCTTATTGAGCTGTATCGTGAAACAGGAACTGAGAGTTACCTAGATTTGGCCGAGAAAATGATTCTCGGTCGAGGCTATTCGAAGATTACAAATAAAGAACAACTCGGGTTTCATCATTCATCCGCTTCTTATTTGCAGGATCACAAAACTGTTCATGAAGCCACAACTGCTGTAGGTCACTCGGTACGTCAACTCTATTTGAATGCTGCAGTGATGGATCTTTATGCAGAAAAAGGTGATGTAGGACTTCTCAAAGCACAGGAGGCTATGTGGGAAGATATGGTTTACACCAAAATGTATGTAACCGGCGGTCTTGGTTCACGCCATAAAGATGAAGCATTTGGTGATTCATACGAACTTCCAAATGATCGCGCTTATGCAGAAACTTGTGCATCGATTGCAAACTTTATGTGGAGCTGGAGATTGCTCCTTGCAACAGGAAAGTCGCGTTACGCCGATGTAATGGAGCTCTCGCTCTACAACATCATTGCCGGCTCTGTCTCAAGTGATGGGTGTAAATTCTTTTATTCCAACCCTTTGCAATATCGCACAGGGCACTTCACAGCATTTGATACGGATGCTAGCGAGCGACTCTCTTGGTATACATGTTCATGCTGCCCCCCAAATATTGGGCGCATTGTCGCTACGTTGCAACATTACGTTGCCTCAGCAAAAAATGATTCATTTGCATTGCACCTCTATTCAGAGGGTGCAATAAATGCGACCTTGAGTTCTGGCGTGAAAGTCGGCCTCAAGATTTCAACCGAGTACCCAAAAAATGGAGCAATGAAAATTGCGGTTACCGAAAACGGAAAGTACACGTTGCAACTACGTGTCCCAGAATGGTGCAAGGACCATTCACTTTCCGTTAACGGTACCGCCTCATCTGAAAAAGCAGATTTCCTCGGATATATCAATATTTCACAGGACTGGGCTTCAGGCGATGTCATTGATTTCGATCTAAAGATGACTGCAGAATTTCTAAAACCACACCCACGCATTGATGCCGCGCGTGGTTGCGTTTCTTTACGCAAAGGTCCAGTAATTTTTGCAATCGAACAAGCTGATGTGAAGGACAAAGGTTATTTTGTTGATGACTTTAGTGTTGATCCAAAGGCTGCAATCAAAGAGACAAAAGTTTCGATTGCAGGAATTGGAGAAGTACCGGCACTAGAAATCGGTGGATATTTTGAGACCTATAAGGAATCTGCAGATTATCCATATGCAAATCCACTTCCGGTAGAGCACTCACCATCAACTCATCTCACCGCTATTCCTTATTCACAATGGGGAAATAGAGTCAAAGGTGGAATGAAAGTTTGGATCCCAGCACACTAAATAGATTTCTTTATGTGCATTCGGCACATAATGAAAATACCCACAGGAGGAAAAATGCAGAAAACAAATAAGATCAGGGTAGGCACCGCCGCAGTACTCGCTGTGGTTCTCGGTGTCTCATCTCTGATTGGCTTATCAAGC
>Ga0209550_10005193_pt1 | contig 12219 bp, 14 predicted proteins | sample LauGreSuBDMM15SN_2_FD_187567 | JGI IMG/M metagenome (GOLD analysis project Ga0209550, IMG submission 187567) | Freshwater lake microbial communities from Lake Michigan, USA - Su13.BD.MM15.SN (SPAdes) (version 5) | ecosystem: Environmental > Aquatic > Freshwater > Lake | place: Lake Michigan... | reverse complement strand
CCCTGGAGCCGCGCGAACTGAACCGCAGGCAAGGTCAGGTCTTCCCCTTTACGCCGCCGTTCAACTTCTCAGGCCAGCCGTCCTTGTCCTTGCCGCTGGAAATGTCGGCCAGTGGTCTGCCGGTCGGGATGATGTTCACCGCCCGTTATGCTGACGAAGCGACCCTCTTTAGGCTAGCCGCTCAATTGGAGAAGGAATCGCCTTGGTGCACGCGCAGACCGCAAATATGGGGCTAACATAGATCACAGGCTGTCATTTTCTCACGAGTGAACGCCAAAAGAGTGATTGACGCCCTAAGAGTTGGGTCACACTGTCCTTTCCAGCACATTGACCGCCAGGGCTGTGATTATTCCGGGAGGAAGCACAGGCGAGGGCCAGAGGGACTTTATGTCTGGTTTTGACGATGAGGGGGAGGGACTACAGGCACCCGCTGTTCAGATCAGCGGGCGCGTGAAGTGGTTCGATCCGGCCAAGGGCTATGGCTTTATTGTCCCCGATGATCCGCAGATGACGGGTCGCAACGATGTCTTGCTGCACATCACCGCCTTGCGCCACTATGGCAAGGATGACGCGCTCGAGGGTTCGGTCATTGTCTGTCAGGTCGCCAAGCGCGCCAAGGGCTGGCAAGTCGATGAGGTCTTGGAGCTCGACGAATCAGAAGCCCAGCCGGCTAACGCGAGTGTGACGGACCGGGCGAAGTCGGGCAGGGACGGGGCTTCACCGCGCCGCGACAGTCTTGATGGCGCGCTTCGATTGCTAGAGGCGACCGGTCCGGCAGAGCGGGCCGTGGTGAAGTGGTTTAACCGCACCAAGGGCTATGGATTTGTCGTGCGCGATGCTGAGCCTGGCGATATTTTCGTTCATATTGAGACCCTGCGCCGAGGGGGGCTGGATGACCTTCAGCCCGGCCTTGAAGTTATGGTGCGGTTCGCTAATGGCCCAAAGGGGCTGGTCGTGGCGGAAGTCTCGCCGATTGAACGGGCATAAAGCGTTTGGAACTTGCCAATTTGGTTGGACCTATGCCCGCGCTTGGCTATTGCTGAGCCCCAGACCTCATCTGGGTCAAGGGAGCTAGGTTTATGACGACAAACCGGATGGCGCGCCGAAGCCTGCTGAGCCTGATGGCCTCTGTTTTGGTTTTTATGGTCGCCGCTCACCCTAGCTCGACCCATGCAGCGACCCTGCGCCAAGAGACCCTAGAGATCATCACGTCTAAGGCCACCATCAAGTTCACCGTAGAGATCGCTGATACCGAAGCGACCCGCAATCGCGGCATGATGTTTCGCAAGTCCCTCGCACCCGACAAGGGTATGTTGTTCGACTTCAAGACACCGCGCGAAGCGGCCTTTTGGATGAGAAATACACTGATTTCATTAGATATTATCTTCATAACTGACGATGGTCGCATCCTGACCATTGCCCGTAGTGCCGTACCTCACTCCGAGATGCCTATTCCCTCCGGCGGTGCCATTCTCGGCGTCTTGGAACTGGCCGGAGGCCGCGCGGCGCAACTGGGTATCAATCCTGGCGACCGGGTCAAACATAGGATCTTCAAGCGTGACTGAGACCAAGCCTATTCCGCCGCCGCCCGAGGGCTTCGTCGAGTCCCGCAATCGCGGTCCCTATACTCTTCATAACGGACCCTATTTCCACCGCGTCGATGAGCACGGCTTCGAGCAGGCCTTCTATGCCCTGAACCGTCACTGCAACGGCATGGGCATAGTCCACGGTGGCATGTTGTCGACCTTTCTGGATGGGGTCTTGGCAACAGCCGTTCACCGCGCCGCTGGCACGGCCTCGGTCACGGTTCACTTGTCCGTCGATTTCCTGAGTATGGCGAGGGCTGGGGAGTGGGTTATCGGCACAGGACGCGTCACCCGCAAGACCAAGGATCTGGCCTTTGTCGAGGGCGTCATCCGGGTTGGCGAGCGCGAGGTGGTCCGGGGAACGGCGATCTTTAAGCTGATGCGCAAAGCAATTAGCGTTTAGACCAAAGAGGTCCATTGCGGTTCTGTCTCTGACGTGGCAAAAGCCCACCACTGACGGAACGGAGCGTAGCGCAGCCTGGTAGCGCATCTGGTTTGGGACCAGAGGGTCGGAGGTTCGAATCCTCTCGCTCCGACCATCAGACGTCTTAGGCGGCAACGCCAAGACAGACCCATTTTGTTCGGGGCCAAGACATGCTCGCCAAAATCTATCGCCCAGCAAAATCAGCGATGCAATCGGGCAAGGCCAAGACCCATGAGTGGGTTTTGGAGTTTGAGGCCGCCTCGGCCCGCGCTCCGGATCGTTTGGTCGGCTGGACCCAGTCCTCAGATATGGATGGTCAGGTTCGCTTGCAATTTTCCGGCAAGGACGAGGCCGTTGCCTATGCCAATGCTCACGGCATCGCCTTTCAAGTCACCGAGCCCAAGATCCCGCGTAAGATCCTCAAGGCCTATGCCGACAATTTCGCCTACGGCCGCAAACAGCCCTGGACCCACTAGCCACCAACCTCACCCCGTAGCTCAATTGGATAGAGCATCCGCCTTCTAAGCGGACGGTTACAGGTTCGATTCCTGTCGGGGTGGCCATGGCCCTCTGCGGAAAAAGGGCCCTCTGCGGAAAAGGGCCCTCTACAGACCATCTCTTCCTAAAGACCAGCCGCGCTATAGGCTGCCAAAGCCTTGGCAAGGTCGGCTTTTAGGTCGGCGACATCTTCCAGGCCGATATGCAGACGTATCAGCGGGCCTTGTAGCCTTGGATCGGCGGCGGTGCGAACCAGTTGGGGGTCGCACGGGATGGCGAGGCTCTCATAGCCGCCCCACGAAAAGCCAAGACCAAACAGCGTAAGTGCGTTGATCAGGGCGTCGACAGCCGTCTTGGAACCGGGCGTTAGGATGAAGCTGAACAGGCCGCACAGGCCGTGATAGTCTCTGGTCCAAATCTCATGGCCGCGCGCGCCGGGTAGGGCGGGGCAGAGAACTTCGCTGACCTGAGGCTGTTCGCGCAACCACCGAGCGATGTGGAGTGCGCTCTTGCCGTGGCGCTCTAACCGCACCGACAAGGTGCGAAGGCCGCGCAGCATCTGATAGGCATCCTCCGATGAGGTGGCCCATCCGACCTGCCAGACCCCATCATCGAGCATTTTCAGTAGGGTCGGATCGCGCGTCGAGGCCGAGCCCATAAAGACGTCCGAATGGCCCCCAACATATTTGGTCAGGGCTTGGATGCTGATGTCTATCCCATGGGCTAGCGGCTTAAACAGCAGACCTGCGCCCCAGGTATTGTCCATTATGCTGATGATACCGCGCGCCTTAGCGATGGCGGCGATGGCGGGGGCGTCTTGTAACTCAAAGGTCAAGGAGCCGGGCGATTCAATCAGGACCACGCGGGTGCGGTCCGTTGCCAAGGCCATGATCTCTTCGGCGCTGGCGGTCGGCGAAAAATAGATAATCTCCATGCCCAGTCGCTTGAGCACCGTATCGCAAAAGCGGCGGGTCGGCGCATAGGCGCAGTCGGGTACCAGCACCTCGTCACCGGCCCTTAAGACCGAAAGCAGCGTACCGGTAATGGCGGCGAGCCCTGAGGGGAACAGACGCGTGCCAATGGCCCCTTCGAGGTCACTGAGCGCGCCCATCAGGGTCTGATGGATCGGCAGCCCTGCTCGGCCATAGGTCAAAAGGTCATCATCATAAAGGGCGTCGGAGTTGGCCATTAGGATCGTCGAGCCGCGCTGGACGGCCGGATTGACCGTGCGAACGGCCTCAAGCGTGCCTTTACGGTCGTGAAGCAGTCGGGTTTGCTGGCCAAGGGCGTCGTGAGGGTCCAAACTTGGCGTGTTGACGCTGGATTCGGGCGTTTTGGAATGGGTCATGAGCGCGTGACGATCCCTCGCAAACTGTCGCAAGTCCTGACTGTTAGTCCCCTACGCTCGGAGCGTCGAGCGTTGAGAGGATTATGGCCGGGATTCCTTTCGGTTCTGATGCTAGCTGCTTGCAATGGCTCCTCCGATCGCCCGGCATCTGACCAAGCCTTTACCAAGGCGGCTGCAATCCAAACGGCTGAAACCGATCTTAAGGCCGCAAAATCTGGCCAGACCCTGAATGCGGTCAAGGCGCGCGGAGTGCTGCTCTGCGGGATCAATACCGGCTTGGCTGGCTTTGCCTTGAAAGACAATAAGGGCGGTTGGCGCGGCTTTGATGTCGACTATTGCCGAGCCCTGTCGGCGGCGGTTCTAGGTGACGCCAACCGGGTGCAGTTCGTGCCTTTGGATACGGCCTCGCGTCTGACCGCGCTCCAGTCTGGCAAGGCCGATGTGTTGGCGCGTAATACGACGTGGACCCTACAGCGGGACGTGGCGATGGATCTTGACTTTGCCGGGGTCAGCTATTTCGATGGCCAAGGCCTAATGGCGCCCAGAGCCCTCAAGTTACAATCGGCTGCAGATCTAAATGGCGCTCGCGTCTGTGTGCAGGGCAACACCACAACCCAAAAGGCGCTCGATGAGTATTTCAAGGGCCGTGGCCTGATCTACACCGCCGTTCTGGTGCCTTCCGAAGCGGCGGGGCGGCTCGCCTACCAGGCCGAGACGTGTGATGTGTTCAGCGCCGATATCTCCGCCCTTGCTGCCGCCCGGTCCTTGGTCAATAGCCCAGATAGTCACGTAATCTTGCCCGTTGGTGGTGTGATGCAGCCCTTGGGGCCGGTGGTTCGAGGGCAGGACCAGCAATGGGTCCATATTACGCGGTGGACCCTGAATGCCTTGATCATGGCCGAAGAGCTTGGTTTGACTTCTAAAGGCGTTGAGCAGGCACGCAAGACCTCCGCCGTGCCTGAAGCGCGCCGCCTTTTGGGGGTGGAGCCGGGCTTTGGCCAGATGCTGGGCCTGGACGATGGCTGGGCCTATCGCGCTATCGGTCAGGTCGGCAACTATGGCGAAATATTTGAGCGCCATCTCGGCACCCAGTCACCGCTCAAGCTCGAGCGTGGTCTCAATGCCCTGTGGAGCGCGCCGCGCCCCGGCCTGCTCTATTCGCCGCCTCTGGTCTAGGGCGCGGTTAGCCAGACCTTTGCCTCGATGAGGCTGACTGTCGGGGCCGCTTCCAGCGTCAGACCGCGTCCGTCACAGCTTTTGCCGGTGCGAACATCAAAGCGATAGTCGTGCCATGGACAGCGGACAATGCCATCCTCAACGGGCGTTTCATCCAGCGGGCCAAGCCAGTGCGGGCAAAGGGCGGAGAAGGCGGTGATCTTTGCGTCGACTAGGGCTAGCCTCACCGGTCTACCCCCAGCCTCGACGGTTAGGGGAAGGCGGTCCATGAGGTCATCTGATGGCCCAAGATCGATAGGATCATAGGGGGCAGGGTTAGGCAAGTGGCTGGTCTGCTCGCGCCGGATCATCATCGCCTCATCCTCGTCCCAGAGGCGGGTATAGAGGGTAACAAAGCCTTGGCCGATTGCCGCGAGCCGTTCGGGGTCCGATTCGGCGATATGGTAGGTGATAACCACCTGGGTTTGGTCAGTGCTGAGGGGATGCATCTGAACCTGGATCTCTGATCCTGCACCGGTGCCCTCTTCGGTGACGACCACATATCGATGCTCGGGACGGTTGGCGTGGAGCTTGACGATCTGGCGAAGGCGCTCTGCGCCCGGCTGGCTGGTTAGGGCCACGCGCCAGCCTGCTGCGTCCATACCTACAAGTTCACAGGCCGCAAAGCTGGTATCGTGTAGTGACGGTAGATGTTGCCAGTCGAACACATTTTCCCAGATGCGGGCCACGCTGGCCTGCACCAGACGCTCACAGGTCGCAGCGGTTGAAAGGGTAGGCGAACTCACGCTGGACCTTTGACCACCGGCAACTCGTCTAAGCCGCCCCATTCGGCCCATGAGCCATCATAGACCGGGATGCGCCAGCGACCGAGCCGCGCGAGACTAAGCGCCAGCAGGGAGGCGGTAATACCAGAGCCGCAGGTCGTGACGATCGGCTTGGTAACATCCACGCCCGAGGCGGCAAAAACCGCTGCAAGCTGATCTGCAGGCAAAAGGGTGCCGTCTGATGCCGTCATCTGACTGGCGGGCAGATTGTGCGAACCGGGCATGTGACCACTGCGCAGACCGGCGCGTGGTTCTGGAACCTCGCCCGTAAACCGTCCAGCGGGGCGGGCGTCGAGCACCTGTTCCTTGCCGCTATCCAGATCGCGCTTCACCTGAGCCGCGGTGCGGACCAGATCGGCATTATAACGGGCGGTGAAGTGCCGCTCGCGGGGCGGCGGGGGCAGGTCTTCTACCGGGCGGTCCTCGGCGAGCCATTTGCGCAGACCACCGTCCAGAACCACCACATCCTCATGACCCATGAGGCGGAAGGTCCACCAGACCCGCGCAGCCGAAAAGACCCCATGGCTGTCATAGACCACGATGCGGTAGCCGTCGCCGAGGCCCATCTTGCGAACGCGCGATGAGAACTTCTCCGGCGATGGGGCCATATGCGGCAGGTCGCTATCCTTGTCGGATATTTCGTCAATATCGAAGAACACCGCGCCGGGAATGTGGCACTGCTCATATTCTGCGCGGGCGTCGCGTTCAACGCCAGGCATGAACCATGTGGCATCCACAACGCGTACATCAGGGGCGGACAGGTGCTCAGCGAGCCATTGGGTGCTGACGAGGGGGTCTTTGGTGATCATGGTCACTTCACAGCCAAGAGGGAACGGGAAGGTCGCGCTCGCGAAGGAACGCGGGGTTAAAGAGCTTACTTTGATAGCGCGAGCCATGGTCGCACAGGATGGTGACGATGGTCTTGCCAGGGCCAAGATCGCGGGCGAGCCTTACGGCACCGGCAATGTTCATTCCGGCGGATCCGCCCAGACACAGGCCCTCATGCTGGATCAGATCAAAGACCTGCTCGATCGCTTCGGCGTCGGGGATCAAATAGGCATAGTCGACGCTCAAGCCTTCGAGGTTGGCGGTGATCCGGCCCTGTCCAATCCCCTCTGTAATAGACGTGCCCTCGGCCTTAAGCTCGCCGTGGGTGTACCAGTTGTAGAGTGAGGCACCGTAAGGGTCGGCCAAGGCAATGGCGATCTTTGGGTTGCGCTCAATCAAGGCCATGGCCACACCCGCCAAGGTGCCGCCAGAGCCGACGGCGCTGACAAAGCCATCGACCTTACCGTTTGTCTGTTCCCAGATTTCGGGTCCGGTGGTCTCATAGTGGGCGAGGCGGTTAGCAACATTGTCGAACTGATTGGCCCAGATCACCCCGTTCGGCTCGCTCGCGGCCCGTTCTTCGGCCAGACGCCCGGAATAGCGCACATAGTTGTTGGGGTTGGCATAGGGGACCGCATCGACCTCGATCAGTTCGGCCCCCATTAGGCGGATGGCGTCCTTCTTTTCTTGGCTCTGGGTGCGGGGAATGACGATGGCGGTGCGATAGCCGAGGGCCGAGGCGACCATGGCCAGCCCAATGCCGGTATTGCCCGCCGTGCCTTCGACGATCAGTCCGCCGGGACGCAAGAGACCACGCTGTTCGGCGTCACGTATGATATAGAGGGCGGCGCGGTCCTTCACGGACTGACCGGGGTTCATAAACTCTGCCTTGCCCCATATTTCACAGCCCGTGGCGGCACTCGCGCGGTTGAGGCGGATCAGTGGCGTATTGCCGATGGCGTCGATGACGCTGCGGGCAGATGACATGAACGAAACCCTTACCGTGTTGTAGTGTCAGGCTTGGCCCAAATGCCGCCAGTTCGCAAGTCAGGTGGTGATCCAAAAGCTAAGGTTCAACGTAAACCCCACAACGAAAACGGCGAGGCAGGGTTCGTGGAGTCAATATATCTAGATTATGCGGCGGGTTCCTTGTCGCCGTCAGCGCGGTTGCTGATGGACGCCCATTTGGCGCTGCGGCCGGAAAACCAAACTTTTGTGTCGCTCTGGGAAAGCCTAGGCGGGTGCTTGCTTGATGACGAAGAGCCGTCATTTGAGACGCGGCCTCTGGGGGATTTCGATTTTGCGGCCATGGAGACGCCGGTCCGGTCATCTCTGCCTGTTCCAGGCTCCTTGCCTGCGCCGCTGGCCGAGGTGATCGGAAAGCCCATCTCAAAGATCGATTGGATCAGCACCTTGCCCGGGATGAAGGAATATCCGGTTCCGGGTTGGCCGCAGGCGCGGCTGGTGCGGCTGGCGGCGGGGCGTACTATTCCGCGCCACAGCCACGGGGGCCTAGAGTTGACGCTGGTGCTCGAGGGGGCCTTTAGCGACGGTCAGGGCCTTTATAAGCGCGGCGATGTCTGCGTCGCCGATGAGACGGTTGAGCACAGTCCGCGCGTCTCACCGGACCGGGAATGTCTCTGTTTCGCCGTCATCGAGGGCCCCTATCGCCTTAAGGGCGTGTGGCAACTGATTTCAGCGGTCAATGACCTTGTGCAAGGGCTAAAGCCCAAGGTAGCCTTGGCTTGATGGCCCGTCCAGCTACCCCTGCCGACGGTGTCGCTTGGGTCACAGGCGCTAGTTCGGGTATTGGCGAGGCTCTGGTCCATAGCCTTGTTGGCCGAGGCTGGCGCGTGGCGGTGACGGCGCGGCGGGCTGACGCCCTTTCAGCCTTGGCACAGGCCCATCCTGGTCAAGTCGCGGTCTTTACCGCAGATGTATCTGATACTGTATCTATGGCTCAGACGGTCTCGGCGATAGAGCAGAATTTTGGCCTCATCGCCTTGGCGGTGCTCAATGCAGGCGTCTATCTGCCAGTTGATTCGCGCCGTCCGGACCCGGAGCTGTTTCGCAAGACCTTCGATGTGAACCTGATGGGGGTGATCAATGGGCTGGCTGCGCTTGTTCCGGCCATGCTGGGCCGGGGCAGGGGGCAGGTCCTGATTATCAGTTCCGCCACCGGCTTTGGCGGTATGCCGACAGCCGCAGCCTACGGCGCGTCGAAGGCGGCCCTGATTAATATGGCCGAAACCTTGCGTATCGAGTTGGAGCCTCTGGGTCTTCGCGTTCAGGTCGCGACCCCCGGCTTTGTCGAGACGCCCGCCCAAGACGATAACGGCTTTCCCAAGCCCTTCATGATCTCAGCCCAGCGGGCCGCGCAATACCTGACCGACGGCCTGACGTCCGGCGCGGTCGAGCTGAGTTTTCCGCGCCGATTCACCTGGATTTTGAAGGCGCTTTATGCTCTGCCAAAGCGGCTCTATATCCCGTTGGTGCGCAAACAGACCGGCTGGGGTGGCGACCATCCCGACTGGCCTAAATGACCTAAAAGGATCAGCGAGATGGAATATCTACACACGATGGTTCGGGTTACCGACCTAGACGCTTCGCTGGATTTCTATTGTAACAGGTTGGGGCTGGTGGAGGTGTCGCGCTACGACAATGAGGCGGGTCGATTTACCCTGATCTTCCTTAGCGCCTCAGGCGATGTCGAAAAGTCCAAGGCCAATCGCTCCCCGACCATCGAGTTGACCTATAATTGGGACCCCGAAGCCTATGGGGGCGGGCGTAATTTCGGCCATCTGGCCTATGAGGTCGAGAATATCTACGCCCTTTGCCAAAAGCTGGCCGACGGAGGTGTCACCATCAACCGTCCCCCCCGCGATGGCCGCATGGCCTTTGTCCGCTCGCCCGACGACATCTCTTTCGAACTCCTGCAAAAGGGCGCGAGCTTGGAGCCTGCTGAGCCTTGGCTGTCTATGCCCAATGTTGGGGTTTGGTGAGGGGCTAACCCACCACAGTCCGCTCGCCTAGGCCCTTGTCGAATTAGAGTAACCCTCATGTCCGATCCAACTCATATCCGCAATTGGCACCGCCTAGGTGATCGGCTCACGACCTCAGGCCAGCCGACCGAGGACGAACTTGAACAGATTAAAGCGCTCGGCGTGATGCATATTATTAATCTTGCGCTCCATAGCCACGAAGATGCTCTGTCTAACGAGGCTGCGACTGTGAGCGACTTGGATATGAATTACGTGCACATTCCCGTCGAGTTCGAGCATCCAACGCAGGCGCACTACGCTCAGTTTTGTAAGGCCATGGCCGACATCGGCGAGGAGCCAGTTCACGTGCACTGCATCGTAAATGCTCGGGTTTCGGCGTTTGTCTACCGGTACCGACGAGACGTCCTAGGCGTGAAGGATGACGAAGCTCGTGCCGCCATGGAAAAAATATGGCGACCCGGTGGTGTCTGGGCCAAATTCATAGGAGATCTCGAAGCCGAACACCTTCCCCACAGGCCACCGCGCAGGAGCGACTAATTTTTCCGCCGCGTTCATACCAAAACCCTCCGCTGCGGCACGCAGCAAGATTAGGGATGGTATGGGGGAAGGAGCGATGGCTCCCCGGGCAGGACTCGAACCTGCGACAAGTCGGTTAACAGCCGACTGCTCTACCAACTGAGCTACCGGGGATCAGCAATCGCTGCGGGAGGCACCGTATAGGATGGACGTTCCGGCGGTGCAAGCGTCCGATGCATGTTCTGTGACAAAAAAAGAGCCCGGCACGAGGCCGGGCTTTATCAAGTCGTGATGGTGGATTGTCTTCTCAGAAGACCCTCTAAAATTGCGTTGCGCCGGTTAATCAGAGATTAAACCTAACGGCGGTCAAAGGCTGTTTCACGGAAAATTCGCAATGAATTAAGCGCTAAAGGGTGGGGTGGATGGAGGCCTGGTCGAGATTCGAACTCGAGTACACGGCTTTGCAGGCCGCTGCGTAACCACTCCGCCACCAGGCCATCCGGTGTTACTTGCGACGCGAGGCCGCTAGCGGAGGGCGTTGGCTATCAGAACAAATTGCGCGGGGCAATGGGCAGTCTGCCTCTTGCCCCTCAAACATCCGTAACCGCTCATTGCCTTTCAGACCGTCCCGGACCTATAAGCGGGTAAATCACAGCATCAGCGCAGAGTCTGGCTCTGGGCTAACGACGCAAGGCATGGGTTTCATGACGTTTGATTTTCGCGCCGCTAGACTGACGATGGTCGAGAGCCAGGTTCGCACCAGTGATGTGACCGACACCGACCTTCAGGATGCTATGCGGACCATTCCACGCGAGCGGTTCTGCCCTGAAGGCAAGGCCTTCCTCGCCTATGCCGAGACAGAGATCGAATATGCGCCCGGCCAGTTCTTGATGGCGCCGCGCGACATTGCCAAGCTGCTGCAGCTGCTAAAGCCCCGCTCGGGTGACAAGGCTTTAGCCATTGCCGCCCCCTATGCCGCCGCTGTGCTGCGCCAGATGGGTCTGACTGTGGTAGAGCAGGGCGGGAACGATCCCGTCGCCAAGGGGGCCTATGATGTCATCGTCTCTGAAGGCGCTGTTCATCACGCGCCTCAGGCATGGCTCGATGGCTTGAACGCCTCTGGCCGCATGGGCTTGGTTGAGCGCTCTGGGCCCATGGGCAAGGCGAAGATCTTTGTGCCTGCCGAAGAAGGGTTCGGCGCGCGCGACGGATTTGACGCCGCACCGCGTTATATTAGCGGTTTTGAGCCGAAGGCCAGCTTCGCTCTCTAAGGGCGCTGCGGCATTTGGCCGGTTGTGAATAAAGCTTAATTCGCCTTGGTTCATCAGGCACGCTAAATAGGTATGACAAGATGGGTGATCTGAGAGATCATCCCTTGGGTTGATCAGGGAATAGTTCGATGCGCTCCAGCCTCCGCCAGATTCTTTCCACCGCCGTCGGTGCGGTGGCGCTCTTGGGAGCCTTTGCTGCTCCGGTCGCAGCGGAGACCCTGCCCGAGGTCATTGCCTTGGCCTATCAGTCCAATCCCACCCTCCTGTCGCAGCGCGCCCAGCTTCGCGCTCAGGAAGAGACCTACAGTCAAGCGCGTGGCGGTTTTCGTCCGACCGTGTCTCTGGGCGCATCGAACCGCGACACCAACACCCAGGGCGGCCCTGACTATTCCTACAACTCCGCCAGCATAACCGCGTCGCAGGCGATCTTTACCGGTGGCCGGACGGCCAACGCCTTGCGCTCAGCCGAAGCCCAGATCCTGGCCGCGCGCGCCGGTCTTCGCCGCACCGAAGCCTCGGTCATGCAGACCGTCATCCAAGCCTATATTGATGTGCGCCGGGACATGGAAAGCCTGCGCATCCGGCAAGAAAATGTCGCTGTCTTGAAGCGCCAGCTCGACGAGGCCAAGGCCCGCTTCGAGGTCGGTGAAATCACCAAGACCGACGTCAATCAGGCCGCCGCTCGCTATGCTGCCGCTCAGGCCCAACTGGCCGCCGCCCAATCACAACTGGCCAGCAGCCGCGCA
>Ga0209550_10005191_pt1 | contig 12223 bp, 15 predicted proteins | sample LauGreSuBDMM15SN_2_FD_187567 | JGI IMG/M metagenome (GOLD analysis project Ga0209550, IMG submission 187567) | Freshwater lake microbial communities from Lake Michigan, USA - Su13.BD.MM15.SN (SPAdes) (version 5) | ecosystem: Environmental > Aquatic > Freshwater > Lake | place: Lake Michigan... | reverse complement strand
ACCACTGGCCATTCCAGCGCGAAACAGGCGCAACGAGGCGCGACCGTGGGCAAAATTTACCACGAAACCACCACTTTCTATCTTCTTCCCTCGTGAATACCCTTCCAATCTGAGCAAATTCTACCGTGCAAGAGATGAAAGATACCCGCCGCGCCCTCGTCCGAATCGGATATGATGGGCGGGTGCACAAAACCTTTCGTGGTCATCAAGCGGCGGAGCGCTTTGAAAACGAGTGCCGCGTCCTGCGTTATCTTGCCAACCGCGGGTGCGACAAGGTCCCAAAGGTGCTTGAGGCGTATCCGGAGGAGTTGCGTCTGGTCACCAGTAATTGCGGCCAACGAGTCGAGCACATCAGTGAAGAACGCGCCCGCGCACTCTTCGCCGAACTGGAGCAGGATTTCCAAGTGCGCCACGACGATCCCTATATCCGGAACATCACCTACCGCGCCTCCACCGGCGACCTTTGCCTCATAGATTTTGAGTTCGCCACCATCCTTGACCCCTCCGCTCTCCCCGGCCCGAAACTCGACCTCCCCGAGGCCGATGCGCCGCATTGAACCTACCACCGCCGCTCCCCGCCACTCTTCCCTCCCCTGCCCTGCCCATGAATGACTCCGCCCCCGCCACCCTGCACTGGTCTGGTCTCTCTCACTGCGGTAAAGTTCGCACCAACAACGAGGACACTTTCCTCGCCCTCACTTTCGACGGCCATGAGCTTCGCTATTTGGGAAAAACAGGTGAAGCCACCTCGAGCAATGCCGACTTCGTCTTTGCAGTAAGCGACGGCATGGGCGGCGCGAAATCCGGCGAGTTCGCAAGCCGCATCGCCATCGATAAAATCACCCGCCTCCTCCCGCGCGCCTTCCGGCTATCCGCCCTCGGTCTGGAGAGCGGCTTCAATGACATCCTTCAGGAGCTGTTTACCGCCATCCACCAAGAGCTCCTCAAGCTGGGCCAAAGCTACGAGGAATGCGCCGGCATGGGAACCACCCTCACCCTCGCTTGGATTACACCGGGCTGGCTCTACTTCGGCCACATTGGCGATAGTCGGCTCTACTCCCTCCCGCGCGGCGGCGGCCTCCAACAACTCTCCCACGATCACAATCAGGTCGGCTGGCTCCGGCGTCAGGGACAAATCAACGAGCGCGAGGCCCGCAATCACCCGCGGCGTAACGTCCTCCAGCAGGTGCTCGGCGCCTCCACTCAATTCATTGACCCGCAGATCGGCGCCGTCTCTTACCGACCGGGCGACCGCTTCCTGATTTGCTCGGACGGCCTCATTGACGGCCTTTGGGATCACCAGATTGAGGAAATAATCCGCAATCCCCGCGCCGATCAGGTCCACGAACCCGCCGCCACTCGTCTCATTAACGAGGCCCTCGAAAGCTCCGGGCGCGACAACCTCACCGCCCTCGTCATCGAGGTGGCCGCCGCCCGCCCGGAGTCCGGCGCCAGCGCGGGCCCCGCCGCAACCTCATGAGCGAAGCCAAACCAGAGCCCACGTCCGCCTTTCCGTCCGCCGCCACCGTTTTCGTTTACGGCACGCTCAAACGCGGCGGTCGCTACCACGCCCACCTCGCCGGCCAGCTTTACCTTGGCCAGGCCCGCACCGCGGCAGGGTTCACCTTGTATTCACTTGGAGAATACCCTGGACTCGTTGCCGACGAGGCGGATCAGGCCGGCGTCACCGGCGAGCTTTGGGCGGTGGATGCCGCCTGCCTCGAACGACTGGATATTTTGGAGGGTGTTTCCGTAGGCCTCTACTCCCGCGATTTCGCACGCCTCGCCCCTCCGCACGAAATCCTCGCGCCGGCCGCGCAACTTTATCGCTACCTCGGAACGACCGAGGGACGCATCCACCTTGGTTCGACTTGGCGAGAGTAAGCCCGCGACATCAAAAGGCGCGGCGCAGACTTACTTCTTCGCCCAGGTGCCGTCTTCTTTCTGCACCCAGACGCCTGCCTTGCTGCCGGCCGCGATTTGTTTGGCGCGAGCGCCACCCACTGCAGCCACCGTAGAGCCTGTCTTGCGCGCGATCACCTCATAAACGCCAAGACGATCGGCGTTTTCCGCCGCGACCACCGCCGCCGCGTCACCTTGGGCGGCGCGGACCTCGACAAGCCCTTGGTTGGTTTCGCCGACCGACCCACCGTTTTTCAGCGCATCGAGGGCGGGAATGCGGGCCTCCATGCGCTGCTTGATCGCACCGAGATCCTGCGCCCGCGCGAGCGGAGCGAGAGCGAGACCCAGAGCCAGCACCCAGCACAGACGGACAAATAAAGTTTTCATGGAAGGGGAATTCACGGTGTTTTGATCGTCTTGGATTTCGAGTCGAGGTCGCCGAAGAAATCGGTGAGCGCCTGATCCACCTTCACGTTCACATCCACGATCGCGTGGACTTGGATCGGGTCCATTTTTACATGGATGCAGCCGCCGAGTGCCAAGGGAATCAGAAGGAGGAGGCAGCGTCGCATACGATGAGAGTTAAGCGTCAGACTCCGCGGCGCAAACAAAGTTTCCCGCCCCGCGCTACTTCGCGCGCACGCGGAGCTTTACCCGCTCATCCATACCGAGCTCGAGCACGCGGGCCAGTGCTCCGGCGAGATTCACCTCAATGGTGATCTTCTCGACTAACGCTGACCCGAACGGCTGGGCAATCAACCGCACCGTCGCAGTGCGCTCGCCCCCGGCCTTTTCAGGATAGAACTTCACCTCGAGCGTCTCGATGCTCAGCCCCACCCGCCCCATTTCAATCGCCTGGAGTGACGCGTAGGCGGGATTTTCGGGTGCCGTCCAACGCGCCAGCGGCCCCAGCCAGCCCGGCAGAAACACAAAACGAGGCGGCATATTACCGGTGAGAAATCCAGGCGCGGGCGCGAGACTCAGCACCGCGTCATCCGAACGCACGATTGCGAGGCCGCCGTCGTTGATCCGCACCCCCGCCTTCACGTCCCACACCACCTGCACCTGTCCACTCAACTTGCCGCGGGCGCGCGAAACGGCGTTGGGCATAAGCGCAGCCAGTTGCGAAAGCGAAAGCCCCTCGATCTCCGCGCCTGCCACCACCTCGGTTGCATTCAACGGGATTGCCATCGGCTTTATCCGCGCCTTGCCGCCGAGCACCTCGAGCTCGGCAACGGCCAACTCGAGCACCCGCGCGGCGGTGATTCCGAATTTCATCTCGAAGCGCTCCGCCGTCACCCCGCCCACCGTTATCCTCGCCACGCGTAAACTCTGCCCGGGCGGTAACCCGCCGGCGCCCGGTTGATCGGTCTGGATGTCGGCCTCGATGCCGTTCAGCTCGGCCGCAAGCTCCGCCGAAATCGCCCGGGCCTCGCGCAACTCCATTTTTACCTGCCCGACCGGCCCGCCAACCGGAGTCCAAACGCCCTCGCCCGAGATCACCGCCTTCCCTTCCACCACCCAATCGCCCGCGTCCTTACCCAGCGCAGGTTTGAGCACCGGCCATAATTCGGCCAAATCAACCGCGCCTTTCGCGATACGCCAGCGCCAGTCGCCCGCCGACGAGGGCACCGCATCCAGCCGCATGGTCACCCCCGGCGCATCAGCCGCGAGCCGGAGCCCTCCCTCCGGCCCACCTAGTTCCATCCGCCAACGTAAACCCAGAGCGGGCAAAGCCTCGATCTGCAATTCCCCGCCAACGCCGCCTTCCATGCGACCGGTCATACCTGGCGCGGCAAGTGTCGCGGCGGCAGCCCCAAGCACGGCCAGCAGGAAAAAGCCCCGGCGCAGGCATCGGAAGCGGCCGGTCATTCGACGTTGGCGAGCTGCTCTTTAACCCGTTCCAGCTCGTTCTTTAATTCAATCACCAGCCGGGCGATCTCGTAATCGTTGGCCTTGGCCCCGGTGGTGTTCACCTCCCGGCCCATCTCCTGCAAAATAAACTCGGCCTTGCGACCGATCTCGCCGTCGCTCGCGAGGAGTTTCTTGAGCTGGGCGTGGTGGCTGCGGAAGCGCGTAAGCTCCTCGGCGATGTCGCAGCGGTCAGCAAACAGCGCCAGCTCCTTGAGCACTCGCTCGTCCTCGATTTTGATCTCCACTCCGGCCTCGCGCAGACGCTTTAACAAAGCCTCGCGCGCCGCCGAGATGACACCCGGCGCGCGCGCCGCGATGGCCTCGAGGTGTCCGGCGATGAGCACAAGACGCGCCTCAAAGTCCTTCAACAACGTCGCACCCTCAGTCGCCCGCATCGCGGTGAACCCGGCCAGCGCCTCGCGCAGCGCCACCGCCAGCACGGGTTGGGCCTCGACAACCGCAGGCGGCTCCATCCGACGCCGAAACTGGGCAGCGACCGCCGAGATCGTCTGCGCATCCGCCGCAAAAACCGTCCCTTGGGCGGCGGCGAAACCGCGCAAGCGGGCCAGCCAGGCCGCGGCGGCGGGCTCGTCGAAATCAACCTCGCCGGACGCGGCGGCGGCAGCCAGTTCCACGCGCACCTGGACGGCACCGCGCGCGGCGACTTTGCGAATCTCGTCTGCGACGCCGACCTCAAGCTCCGCCCAAGCCTCAGGCAGGGTGATCTTCAAATCGAGCGCCTTGCGATTCACCGCCGTGATGCGCACGGAAACCGTGGCCGCACCCAGCGCCGCTGAACCCCGTCCAAAACCAGTCATACTTTTCATTTGGTAAATGAAAAATCCCAAATCCCAAACAGACAAATCCCAAAGCGCCTGACTTACTCACCGAGGCGCGTGATGATAGTGGAATAAATTCGCGCAAGCTGGAGGGACTCGTCTGCCAGCCGTGCGCGCTCTGCATCCACCGCGACTGCATCGCCGGTAGACAGCAAACGCAGCCAGAGGCCGCTTTCGCGGGCCTCTTTGCGACAAATTCGGAATTTCATGAGGCGGTCTTTATCGCCGAGGGCATCATCCGCCTCGATCTGATTCGCCGCCACCGAACCCGAGGAACGAACCAGCTGCTTGACGTCCTCGCGATTCGCCTCGGTGCGAGGGATTTTCCGGATAAAGGACCGCACCTCCTCCGCGAAACGTTCCGTTCGCTCACAAAGATCATCCCGCTTCATGGATTTTAAAACTTTGGGATTTGTTCCTTTGAGATTTGGGATTTTCTGCCCGGCTTTACCGAAGAGTGACGCCGAGCAATTTTGCGACTTGGTTGACGTCTTTATCCCCGCGTCCGCTTACGTTAATTAGAAGAATTTCGTCTTTGCCCATTTCCTTCGCCCGCTTCACGCCCTCGACGAGTGCGTGCGTGCTCTCGAGCGCGGGTATGATACCTTCAAGCCGCGAACAAAGCTGGAAAATCTCCATCACTTCGTCGTCGCAGGCATAGGCGTAGCGCACGCGGCCGGTGTCGCGGTAATAAGCGTGTTCAGGTCCGATTGCGGCGTAGTCGAGCCCGGCCGACACGGAATGCGTGAGCTCGATCTGGCCATCGGCGTTTTGCAGGATGTAGGTCTTGCAGCCTTGTAGCACGCCGAGCTTGCCGCCCTCGAAACGCGCGGCGTGTTCGCCTTGGCGGATGCCGTGGCCCCCCGCTTCGACGCCAACCAGTCGCACCGACTCGTCTTTGATGAAATCGAAGAAAACGCCCATCGCATTCGAACCGCCGCCGACGCAGGCAATAATCTCATCGGGGAGCCGTCCCTCGCGCTCCAGCATCTGGGCGCGAGCTTCTTTGCCGATCACACGGTGAAAATCACGCACCATCATCGGATAAGGGTGCGCGCCGAGAGCTGAGCCGAGTATGTAGTGCGTGTTCCTTACGTTTGTGACCCAGTCACGCATCGCCTCGTTCACCGCGTCCTTGAGGGTTTTCTGGCCGGCTTCGACACCGACGACCTCGGCGCCCATGAGACGCATCCGAAAAACATTCAAGGCCTGCCGCTCCATGTCGACCGCGCCCATGTAGACGCGGCATTGCAGGCCGAACTTGGCGCACACCGCCGCGGTGGCGACGCCATGCTGGCCGGCGCCGGTCTCGGCAATGACACGCGGCTTACCCATGCGCTTAGCGAGCAAGACCTGGCCGATGGCGTTGTTGATTTTGTGCGCGCCAGTGTGGAGCAAGTCCTCGCGTTTAAAATAGATCTTCGCTCCGCCGCAGTGGGCGGTCAGGCGCTCGGCAAAATACAGTTCGGTCGGGCGTCCGGCGAATTCCTTGAGGTGACGATTCAGCTCCTCAACGTAGGCCGGATCGTGGCGTGCGGTATCGTAAACCTGGGCGAGATCCTGAAGTGCGGTGACGAGCGTCTCGGGCACGTAAGCTCCGCCGAACGCGCCAAAACGCCCGTGAGCATCGGGCAACGATTCAGGGGAGACGGAGGCGGAAGAGGAGGCAGTGGAGACCATTGGAAAAATAACTCAGCGCAGCCCAGTCGCGCTGGCAAACGGGTTTTGCAAATGCCTCGTTAATGGTGGCCAGTTTGACCCGGACTGAATTAGACAAAATCAAGCGGTGGGCAACGGGTCTAAGGCCGCGAAAGATCCGCCATTGCGCGCCTTACGACTATTTTCGGGTTTAAACCCGGCGGCGCAGGGTCAAGCTATGCACCATGTCTGAATGGAAACCCGCTCTCGATGCCATCGTCGGCTCCCGCCACGGGGGTAAAACCGACCACGTGCTGGCCGCCCTGAGCGACCTCGATTCCCGCAACCCGCACGTGCCCGAGATCGCCGCCGAGCAGGCTTTCACCCTTGCAGCGCAAGGCGCGCACACCGAGGCCCTCGCCGCCTACGAGCGCGCGCTCGCGCTCGGCCTTTCCACACCCGCTGAGCAGGCCAACACCCTGGTTGGCCGCGCCGCCACCCTTCTTCGCTTGGGGCGCGCGGCCGAGGCCGTGTCAGCACTCGAATACGCCCGGGTGCAATTCCCCGATCACGCCGAGTTCGCCGCCCTCCTTGCCCTCGCGCGCCATCGCGCCGGCCTGACTGGCGACGCCTTCCGGCTGCTCCTTGAAACCCTCCTCGAAACGAGCGACGACATCGGCCTCGCCGCCCACCAACGCACGCTCCGCTCCCTTGCTCTGGACTGATCGCGGCTCGCTCGGTTGCAGTCAGCAACATTCGACCCAAGTTACCCCGTGCGCGTAAAACACCTCCTTTCGCTCTCCGCCTTTTTCGTCGCCGCCCTGCTGGCCGCCGGCTGCAGCACGTTCAAATCCCGCGCAAAAGAGAAATCCGCCGTTTACGGGAGCCTCGATTCCGCAACCCAATCGCGAATCAAGGCACGGCAAATCCACCTCGGCGACAGCGAGGATATGGTTTATATTGCCCTCGGATCGCCCAACGAAAGACGCGAAACGCTCGATGCCTCCGGCCGCGCCACCACTTGGGTTTACAACGCCTACTGGCAGGAATACCAAGGCACCCGCTCCACCGGCTACCACCGCTACGTGTCCTACGATGCCGCCAGTAAATCCTACCACGTCGTGAACGTGCCCGACTACCAGCCCGTTTACCAATCCCGCAGCGAAGAACGCATGCGGGTAACCTTTAAAGACAGCCGCGTCATCATTGTAGAACAGGTAAAGACGGATTAAGCCCGCCACATTGCTGCCCGCGCCGCGGACTCACTTGCCCGCCCGCAACACCCGCCGAAGCACCGGCCTCATCCGCGCCGCGAGGGCACGATTCGCGTAGCCCACCCAAGCCACTGGGGTCGTCGTATCCAAGGGTGCGCGCACTGCCCCGCCTTCGGGCCGCTCCACCACCCCGCCCGCCGCCTCAAGGAGTAGCGCCGTGCAGATATCGTAGGGATGGCAGCACAACGCGGCGGCCATGCCTTCGCGCTCCAGCAACTCCGGCCGCAGGTCGGCGATGAGGCGGTCGTGACCAACCAGCAGCTCGTAGAGTTGCCCTCCGGTAGAGAGATACTGGTCGTCAAAAACCCGCGCGCCACCCGCCTTGCCGTGCAGTCCGAGTTCGCGCCACAGAGCCTCTTCCAGCGCGGCCGCCCGCGCCTTGGCCTCAGGGAAAAACTTCACCACCGACGCGAAACCGAGATCGCAATCTGTCGCGGCGGAGGGTCGCGGTATCCATTTCTTAACCACGCCGGTGGCGAGATCAGTCCGCGTCGCCCGCAATGGTCCGCCGCGCACCGCGCTGAACTGATCGGCCGCCCCGGCCTTCGCGGTAGGCAGCTCGGTCATTACCGACACCACGATATCGCGGAGATCCGTTCGCGCCCCTCGTTGCGGAGCCAATCCTGCCAACGACCAGGCGCTGCGTTTGTCATACATAAGGCAGCGGGTGCCATCAATCGGGTCGAGAATGAGCTTCCAAGCGGTTCCACTCACCGGCGTGCCGCGCGGAAAAGTCGCCGCCTCCTCTAGTCCTTCCATCACCAACTCCACGGGCCATGCGCGCGGCCAGTGACGTTCCATCCACCCCATGATCGCGGCTTCCGAAAGCCGGTCCACAAAGAATATCGTGTCCGCCGCCGTCTCCGCCGCCACCTCGGCAAAGCGCCGCCCTTGCCGCTGCCGCGCGGCGGCGAGCGTGTCGCGTATTTCGTCTTGCAGGGCGCAAAGCAGTCGGCGGGCGCGCTCAAGCATCAGGGTTTCTGATTTCATGCCGCCTATCTCAAACGGCTGGAACGACGCTGCCGATGCGAAATCTTACCAGCGCCGATCTTTTGTGGGCGCTCAGGCGATGCCCGATCAACCTATACTTTTTCGTCCTTCCTAGCCGCGCCCGACGGCAACCGAGCCTCGATTTACCCGTCGCTCGTGGGCTGAAATCCCACCCTGCATACCACCGGCGGGATTATCTACTGCGCCTCCGCCGGCGCATCACCGGTCACCCAGCGCCGCACCGGGTTAAATCTCCGCCGCCGCAGTTCCCGACTGGCTGCGAGCGCCCCGGTTTTAAATTGGAAATGATAACTTTGACCAAGGAAGTAACCCGTTTACAGGGGTCCTATAGATTTAGACCATAATGGTCGTTAACACGGCAGGTGAGTGGATTCGACTCTGTGAACATTCCACAATTCTCGTAATCCGTGCAAATCTCCAAAATCCACGGTTGATCCACACGGCAGTCATCAGGCTGACCGCTTAGATCTGCCGCCAATTGGTTTCTAAAAAACCAATATCGCGTTTCTCCGATCATCTCGCCTTAGCTATTAATTGAATCTGTCGACCGCGCCCTTACCCTGCTCCTTAAAAACCATGTCAAACACCCCAATTCCCAACAAGAAGACACTCTGGAAAGTCATTTCTGCATCCTCCGCCGGCACGCTTATCGAGTGGTATGACTTCTTCGTTTACGGGGCCCTCGCTACTATTATCGCCGGTCATTTTTTCCCGAAGGATAACCCCACCGCCGCACTCCTCCTTACCTTGGCTACTTTCGCGACCGGTTTCATAGTGCGACCTTTCGGCGCCATTGTCTTTGGTCACATCGGCGATCTCGTCGGACGCAAATACACCTTCCTCCTGACCCTGCTTCTGATGGGGGGCGCAACTTTTGTCATCGGACTGCTGCCGGACTACGAAACCATCGGCATGGCTGCCCCGATCTGCCTCGTTCTTCTCCGCCTCGTGCAGGGCCTTGCGTTGGGCGGCGAATACGGTGGCGCCGCGACCTACGTGGCGGAACACACTCCAAAGAACCATCGCGGCTTCTACACCAGCTTCATCCAAATCACGGCTACCGGCGGCCTGCTTCTCGCCATTACGGTGATTCTCTGCGTTCGAGAAATAATCGGCGTAGAACAGTTCAATGAGTGGGGTTGGCGCCTCCCCTTCCTGGTATCAATCTTCCTTGTCGGACTTTCTTACTACATCCGCATCAAGATGGAAGAATCGCCCCTCTTCGCGAAAGCGAAAGCGGAGGGTAAGCTAGCCGTCAATCCGCTCAAAGAAAGCTTCCTCAATCCAGCCAACCGTCGCCTCGTGCTCATCGCCCTTTTTGGCGCCACCGCCGGCCAGGGCGTGGTTTGGTATACCGGGCAGTTTTACGCCATGTATTTCCTGCAAACCGTGTCGAAGGTTCCTTACGAAACCGCGCTTCTGCTCGTTGCCGTAGCGCTCCTGCTTGGCACCCCCGCCTTCGTGTTCTTCGGCAGCCTGTCGGATAAAATCGGGCGCAAACCCATCATTCTCGGCGGAATGTTGCTCGCCGCCTTGCTCTACATCCCGGTGTTTGCCGGCCTTCAGCACTTCGCCAACCCGCTCAATCCAGTTATGATCGTGGCCTTGCTTCTCGTGCTCGTGATGTTTGTCGCCATGACTTACGGTCCCATCGCCGCCTACTTGGTGGAAATCTTCCCGACGCGCATCCGCTACACGTCGATGTCCCTTCCCTACCACGTGGGTAACGGCATCTTCGGCGGTCTCACCCCGCTCATCGCTACCGCTTTGGTCGCTAAGTTTGGCAACCCTTACGCGGGTCTCGCTTATCCCATCGGCGTCGCGCTTTTGACTACAATCGTCGGCGCCATTTACCTGAAAGAAAGTCGTCACTCCGATATGGAGTGATGCCGGGAATGCGCTCCATGGTGTCGGCCGATCTCCTCCGTCCATGAGCTCCGCCGCCTCACCTCTCTTGCCGTCGAGGCCCACCGAGTCCGCCTCACTGGGCTGCATCGTTCCATTCGGTCTGCTCTTCGCCGCCATCGGCTGCGTGGCGTTTTACTTCGTCACGCTGCGGCCGATGCTCCGCGCTTCGGCCAGTTCCAACTGGACCGGGGTTCCTTGCGTAATCCTCTCCAGCAAGGTCGAGCGCAAATCCGACAGCGACGGCTCCACCTACCGTGTGGCTGTGCGTTACCGCTACACTTGGTCCGGCCGCGCCTACGAGGGCGACCGCTACGATTTCACCACCGGCTCCACTAATATCGGCGTCAAAAAAATGCGTGCCGCCGTCGCCGGCCTGCCGCCCGGCCGGCAGACTGTATGCTACGTTGATCCCGCCGCGCCCGACTCTGCCGTGCTCACTCGCGACACCGGCTCCGCCGTCTGGGTCGGAGCCCTTACCTTGCTCTTTCCCCTGTTCGGCTTGGGCATAATCTACGGTTCCTGGCGCTCACAACGAACGCACCGTTCGCCCCTCGGTCGCGCCCTGCCCACCGGCACCCGCTCCGCCGCCAACCGCATCGGCATAACGCCTGTGCCCGACCCAGAGGTGCCGGGCGAGATCGTGCTCAAACCCGCCGCCGGGCGCGTCGGCTCTTTCATCGCGATCGCCTGTTTTGCCCTTTTTTGGAACGGCGGCATCGGCTTTATGTTGCTCAACGTGATCAAGGACTTTCGCGGCGGGTTCATGTGGTTTCCCCTGCTCTTCATGATCCCTTTCGTGGGCGTGGGCCTGGCCACGATCGTAATTGCGCTGCACACCTTCTCCCGCCTTTTCGCTCCTTCGGTCGAAGTGCGCCTCGATCCCTCGCTGCTACGGCTCGGCGCCAGCGTGCCGTTCACCTGGCGGCTCGGCGCCCGAGGCGTGCGCAAGCTCACCATCCGCCTAATCGGCCGCGAGGAAGCCTCATACCAACAGGGCACGCGGACCACGACCGACAAATCCGACTTTCACCGTTCCGTGCTTTTCGATTCGAGCGACACCCTCAGCCTCACCGAAGGCTGCGGAGAACTCATCCTGCCGACCGCCGACGCCGCCCCCACTTTCACCGAACCAAAAAACCGTCTCATCTGGGAACTGGTCTTCGCTGGCGAAATCCCGTGGCGAGCGGATGTGGACGACCGCTTCACCCTGCCCGTGCGCTGCCCTGCCCGCCCCCTCGGCCTTGCCGCCTCTCCTGAGCCCCGCGCCCACGGCGGCGGCGGCCTCACGCTCTGGACCGTGGGCCGCTTCGCCCCCGGAGAGACGCTCGTCTTCACCGTTTCACGCGAAGCCAGCGCGAAACCCGAGCCGCTCAGCCTTCAACTCGGCTGGTTCACCGAAGGTAAAGGCACCCGCGACGCCGCCGTGGTCTGGCGCGAGGCCCTGCCCAACCTCGTCCCCGGCACCGACTGCAGCTTTGAGGTGCGATTGCCCGACGCCCCCTGGAGCTTTACCGGCCATCTCGTCGCGGTGGAGTGGCGCCTCGAAGTTCTCGACTCGAACCGGATCCCGCTCGTGGCCGTTCCGCTGATCGTGGCACCGAATGGCCAGTTGGTGAACCTGCCCGCGCTGCCGAAAGAGCCATCATTTTTCGAGAAACGAAAAGCCCGCTTCAGATCGCAGGTGGCCCGATGAGCACCGCGCGCGACAACCCCTTCCGAACTTCGCGCCTGCTCACC
>Ga0209550_10005190_pt1 | contig 12225 bp, 12 predicted proteins | sample LauGreSuBDMM15SN_2_FD_187567 | JGI IMG/M metagenome (GOLD analysis project Ga0209550, IMG submission 187567) | Freshwater lake microbial communities from Lake Michigan, USA - Su13.BD.MM15.SN (SPAdes) (version 5) | ecosystem: Environmental > Aquatic > Freshwater > Lake | place: Lake Michigan... | reverse complement strand
CATATAAATATATTTTGAAATATAAATATAAATGAACAAAATTGCCTTTATATTTTTGATATATAATGTTATAAATCACGAAGAATTATGGCATATGTTCTTTAGCAATATAGATAAGGAAAAATATAATATATATATACATTATAAATACGACGAGCGTTTAGATTTTTTTGAAGAATATAAGGTACAAAAAAATATTCCTACTAAATATGCTGATATTTCTATTGTTAAAGCGCAAAATTTCATGTTAACCGAAGCATTAAAAGATAAAAACAATACACATTTTATATTTATATCTGGTTCTTGTATACCATTAAAACCATTTCACCATATTTATAATAATTTGGAAGAACAATATTCATATTTTCATATAGCGAATCCTGAAGAATGTCTACCTGATTGTATAGATGCATTATCATATATTGATATTAAATATTTGAATAAAGCATCTCAATGGTGTATATTAAATAGAAAACATAGTGAACTTTTAGTAAATAATAATGAATATATAGAATGGTTTAAGAGTTCTTATGCTGCAGACGAATTATGCTATATAACATATCTATCCTATACTTATGGCGATAGACTAGGTGAAGAGATTAAAGCAACTTCGTATAATTCGCCTCCTGAAATTGCTACTACATTTGCAAATTGGGAAGGAATGGATTACAAATATGTATCTCAAAAAGAATTAAAAAATTATATACATATAACACAAGCAGAACTTATACATTTATTAAAAAGTCCTTGTTTTTTTGGACGAAAATTTAAACCAATTGCCGCACATTCAATAAATAAGGATTTTTATTTAGATTATATAATTAAAAATATAAAGGATAAAACATTCTATTGATTATAAATAATTATACATTACTTTCGTCAAACTTTCTTTTTACTCCAACAGAAGGAGGAATATAATTTGCATAAAAGAACAAATATTTTTCTGGAATATCTTTAATATTCTTATATTTATTGATAATAATTTCGCCAGCACGTTGAAAAAGCGTATTTCTATTTTCGCTATTCATATTATAATATTTTTTTATAATCTAAATCAATTTTTATTATAAATAAAAAATATATATACAAAATAACTAATACAGAGATATATGACAAATTATCTAATATTTTTTTCTAGTTTTTTCATAATTGTATTTGCATCTATCTTAAGATCATCCACGTAATTTCCTTCAGTAAATTCTAAATATCTTTGATTGCACGATGAACAGATTCGCAAATTATTAAGAATTAAAGTTTGCGTATCATTGATAGGATAGCAGAATTTTGTATATTTACCACCAGAATAAGGTTTGAAACAATAGACATTTTTTTTTTCCCCACAGATATTCATCATTGATGGCTCGGGTTCGTCTTCGGAATAATTGCATGGCCCGGGACAAAACTTAACATTGCTAAGATCAACTGATACAGTATTACCATTATACTCGAAGATTTGATTATTAGCAGTAACAGACATATTTGTGTCTATGCGCTTCTTACAACTATACAATTTAGTGTCTACTAACACGTTACTTAAATTCTTATGACTTGTTCGATAAAAGTTTTAACTAATGCTTTTTCAAATAGTCTTATTAAACTGTATAGTTGTAATTAAAAAATAATATAATAATCAATTTTTTACATTTATTTAATATTTTAGGAACATTTTATTCCTGGGTAGTAAAATAAAAATTGATATATATTTTATTATTATTAATTATAATAAAATGAATTCCGTTAACTTTCAAGATTGGGAACCAGTAGTTTTGAAAAATAAAACCAAAGAACAAAAAACGCAACAAAATACACAAAATCAACCAGGATTTAAAGAGTATATTAGATTAGTAGAAGATGATATTCCAAAGTTGAATAAAATTTCACGAGAATATGCGCAAGCAATTATTGATGGTAGAAAAGCACTTAATATTAATCAAAAAGAACTTGCGCAAAAACTTTGTATTAAAGATAATATTATCAAAGAATATGAAAATTGTACTGTAGTAAATTTTAATCTACAATTTTATAAAAGAATTCTAAAGGCTCTTAATATTGACCCTAAAACTGTTTGTAAAAATTAGTACAATTATCTATATTCCATCCAAATATTTCCTAATAAGTTCCTACCAAATATAACAACATTACCATCTACTATTTTAGCTCTTCCTTCCCATATTCTAGATTTTTCTAATTTTTCCAAACTACATCTCATAGCAGGATGTATTAAAATTCTATTTTCACTGTTTTTCAAATCATTTCTTACTTCTTCATAATTAGCATATTTCCATTTGCATATCATATGCTGCACTTCAATACTTATTAAACTCCATTTATCTAATTCATCACTATTTAATAATAACCCTTTTTTCCCTCCCATTTTTTTTGCACACGCACATGTTTTATATTGTGAAGGTTTCAAAAACATTTTCCCATAATTTATCAAAACGCTTTTTCTATTTTTATCTTCACATAATTCACCTAATCTAAAATATTTTTCTCCATGAAAACAATGTTCGCCACTTTCGTAAATTCTAATTTTACCTTTTTCATCAATAGCGACTTCATTTTCCCAAAAATTACTCAATGATCTATATTCTGTCTTTGCTGAAAAGAAGGTTGCAATAGAATTATTAAGAAGTATTTTGCTCATACTTATATTTTAAAAATAAATGTAATTAATCAATTTTTTACTATAATATATTTAATCAGAACCGTTTGAAGAAACAGAAGAATTATCTTCAGAACTTTCTTCATCCATTGAACCTCCGCTACTATTGTAAGGTTCAAAACCAGCACTCATTGGTTCTGTAGTATTTTTTAATATACTAGGGTCTATTAATGTAGTCTTTGATATATCATTTAACTTACTATATTCGTTGTCTGTTATACCAATCATTGATAATATATCAGTTTTTTCATCAAATGAGAAATACATTAAAGTAAGGCAAAATACAAAAATTATTATAAATATCATTGCATTATTTGCATTAAATAAATCCTTAAGAATTTCATATTTTTTATCAGGATATTCTTCTAATTCGTTTTTAATGTTAAAATAATGATAAATTCCAAATAAAATTATTGCAATACACAAAGCATATAGTATTAATATATACATTATCTATTTATTTTTTTTATATTTCTTATAGGAATTATTACGCACTTAAATTCACACTTAAATTCACACTTAAATAATTCGTAAATTATAAATACATTATTTAATTTTATCTACAAAACACTTATTTATATAATCTATTATACTCTTAGGTTCTTTAATTTTATTAATTAAAATCTTTTTATCTTTTTCTATTTTTTTTAATTCAGATTTTAATTTTTTTACTTCATCCTTACTTAACATATTATCTTGAGTTAATTTATCTGTAATTAATTTAACATTTTCTTCAATATTTGTTAAACCCGATGTTAATACACTATCATTTACTTCTATATTGCAAATAATATCTTCTGTTTTAGGATATGCAAATTTACTCCTATCACCACTCGTATTAATATAACTTATAAGACCAGAAATATTATTCATAAAATCCATTATTTTATTATCATTAATTAATCCATTTTCATTGCAGTATTTTTCCTTAAACATATTAAAATCTTCAGGCATTCTATTATCTTTTTCCAATAATAAATTAAGTATTTTTATTGAACTCATTGGGTCATTTGTAATTGGTGTTGCAGACATAAGCAATAATCTTAATGAATTTTTACCTGAAACAGCATATGACTTTTGTATCATATTTTGTAATACTTCAGGATTAGGTTTCTCCATATTTGAAAGAGTATTGCTATATATTTTATGAATTTCATCGATAATTATTAGAGTTTTTTTGAAAGGATCTTCTTGACCATTGCGTTTAACCATCATATCATATAGTTTATTTTTACCTTTTATCATATTTGTAAATTGTTTATAAGATATTGGTTGTATCCAATTAGAACCTAATAATTCTAGTCTTTTTATATGAGTATCTGGTATATCCTTTATTTCTCCACTTTTTAATTTATCTCTTATTATTATATTGCAAATTTTAACAAACATATTTTTCCATATATCTTCTTTTAAAGTATATCTTGTAACCCATATAATAGTATATCCTTCTTTATTAAAAGAATTTGTAGCAGTTGCAATTGCTGTGCATGTTTTTCCAGAACCAACACTATGATACAAAAATAGACCTTTATAAGGTGATTGAGGAGTTAAATATTTTTGAACAAATGCCTGGGTATTTGTAAATGCAACAATTTTATCGTCGTATTTAGTTTTGTTACTTAGATTAGATTGTTTATCTTCTATACATTTATTTTTTATTTCAGGAATATCCCAAATATAATTTTTATAATTTTTATATATATAATTGTATAATTCTATATAATCTAATTTTTTAGAAGGTGGTTTTTCAGTAGGTTTAATATTTTTATTAGTGTCTTTTATATATTTATATATATTCTTATAATTCTCGATATTTATTTTTTTATATTTAAATAATTCTTCTAACTTATCTAATAAATAACTTCCGTTTTTATTAAAAAATGCATTACTATTTTTCCAAATTTCATTTATTGCTTCGCAATAATCTTTGCGAGCATTTATAAAACTACATAAAATATTATATGTATTTTTCTTATTAAACACCTTGATAATTTTCTTATCATTTGCATCAAATGTTATATTCTTTATAATTACTCCTTCCCACGATTTATTATCATTAGAGTTTGTCTTTGTATTTTTTAGTTTTGGTAATTTTTTAATATAATTTATTTTAACTATATGTAATGCTGCTGTTAGTAAAATATTAATAGGATCAAAATTATCAGTCTTAGTTTCTAATATACCTTTACAATTAGTTTCACAATCAATAACATCTACATCATTTCTATAAGTTTTTCCATTATTATTTATTTTTATAAGATGATTTTCTTTTCTTATTTTTTCTCTAATATAATTATAAAATCTATTATTATTAAGAGATAAAATATGTAAATTTTCAGTTAATGATAAATCAACAGCAGAAGATATCATAATATCTTCAATATCCGCAATGAAATTAAAAACACTAATGCTTTCATTACTATATTTTTTAAATAATTCGTGAACTGTTATGTTATCATCATATTTTATATCATATGTATATATGTATAATGGCCATCCTTCGTTAGGATTAAATGGAAGTCCTGCTTGCCCACAATAACGCGTACCTCTTCCTATAACTTGTGTTCTTTCTGATTTTGTAATTAATGGTTCTAATATATGCATATATTTAACATCAAATACATCAATACCTTCTTTAAATCCAGAGTCTAATATTATAAAACGCATATTTTTTCCATTAACATTATTTTCCCTATTATTCATCAAATTCATCATATTTTTCTTAAGTTTTGTAGGTAATGGTTTTTTATTAACTGTAGATTTTGTTAATAAACCAAAAGTGTTATATTGATTATTAATATTATTTTTTAATATTCCATTATTATAAATTAAAATATAATCATTCGCAATCATAGATGATGCTACCATTTTAGCACCACTATTTCCATCAACATCACTGTATATAATATGTTTATAATATTTACCATCGCGTTTCATATCTTCTTCATCTAATATCTTTATTTTTTCAATTAATGCGTGTATTTTAGGAGACATTAATGGTAAATTTTTAATAACACTTGTTTTATTAAATCTAGGTGAGTCAAATTTAAATTCTGCTTTAACATGAGCCCACGAACTTGTATTTCTTATACACAATGCTCTTTTAGGTATATTGTTACTCATAATCTATAATTATTAAATATTATTATAATTATTTTCTTTATTAATTAAATTATATAAGTTATAAAAATAAATTATAATTATTACAGATATTTACATATAAATATATATAAATACATTATGACATAGTATATTAATATTTTAATTAATATGAGAACAGAATTGATGTTGAAACCATTGAAGGAAATTATTGAAAATTATCAAATACCTGTATTGCAAAGATTAGTAGATAATGAACATATTAATAGTATGGTGGAAGACCAAAAGAATGAATATAATAAATATAATGCATTTTCAATGTTGCAGAGTTTTACAATTGCATATATTATAGAAGAACAAAAAGGGTATATATTAGATGGTCAACATAGAGTTGCAGTATATTCACAATTAAAAAAACAAGGTTATGATATTGATAATATTCTTGTTCCTGTAGTAAAATATAATTTAAATAATATAGATGAAGTAAATGATTATTTTAAACGCATTAACATACATTCTCCTATAGAACCTATATTAAATCTCGAAACCTCTGAAAAAAATTTACTTCAATTTTTGACTGATAGATTTACAAGAAAATATTTTAGTTATACAGATGAAGATAATACATGTTTTTGTCCTAACCTATCTATTAATTATTTGAAGAAACATATTAAAGCTATAAATATTAATAATAAATTAAATTTATATAATAAAACAGAAAAGGATTTATTTAATTATATATTAGACGTTAATAATTTTTTAGAAACTATTTCTTCATATCAATTGGATAAAATATATACTAATAGATTTGAAAAATGCAAAAATAAGAAAGAAAAGGAAGGATGTAAATACGTATGTTATTTGGGTGTATTTAGAAAATGCGAATGGTTAGATTTAGCGATGTACTCTTTGATTAATTCGTTAAATTCAAATGATTATGGTAATATAATTAAAAATATTATATCTCCTGAAAAAAGAGAAAAAATAACAAAAAACACCAAAAAAGAAGTATGGAAAAAATATAATATTGCGAATACAATGACTGGTAAATGTTATGTATGTGAGAATATTTTAGATTATGACAATATGGAATGTTCCCATGTTATAGCTCACGCTTTAGGTGGTGATATTTCTTTAGATAATTTGCAACCTTGTTGTAAATCTTGTAATAGGGATATGGGTATTATGAACCTTTATGAATATAAAAATTTGATATTAAGTATTAAATAAAAAATTGATACTATATTATATCTCATTAAGTATAATGAATTATTTAAATAAAACTCGTGAAGAACTTATTATAATTTGTAAGGAAAAAAACATTAATGGATATAGTAAAAAAAAGAAGGAAGATATTATAAAATTACTTTTGGATAATAGCAATATATCATCAAATATTAGTATTAATACTGATATAGTCCAAGTCCAAGAGCAAGAAAAAATTTATCGTTTAAATTATATTGGTTCAAAATTTAAGTTACTAGAATGGATAACAAATAATATTAAAGAAAAAACTGGTTGGAATTCTTTTGAAAATAAAATAATTGGTGATTTATTCTCAGGCACAGGAATCGTTTCTTATTATTTTCGAAAAAATATGGCGAAGGTTATTTCAAATGACGCAGAACTATATAGTTCTATTATAACACAAGCATTTACACGTTCTTTATATACTGATAATTGTAAGAAAATAATTGATGATTTTCAAAATGAACTTAATGATAATAAACATTTAACCTATAATGGATTTATTACAAACAATTATAGTCCTAATAGTGAGAATGAACGTAAATTCTTTACAATTGATAATGCCAAACGTATTGATTATATTCGTAGTAAATTAGAATCTATAAAAGATACAATATTAGCAGATGAATATAAATTTATTTTAGCATCTATTTTGTTAAGTGCGGATGCTGTTAGTAATGTTCCTGCGGTATATGGTTGTTTCTTGAAAAATTTTAAAACAAAAGCAATTAAAACACTTATATTACTACCGATTCATAATAATACAATTATACCAGTAGAAGGTTCTATTACTTATAATACAGATGTTTTAGATACTACATTTATAAATAATAATGAATATGATATGGTATATTTAGATCCGCCATATAATGAAAGGCAATATTCGAAAAACTATTTTCCTCTCAATATTATTGCAAAAACTCCCGAACAATTACTAACAGAATTACCTTTAAAAGGTAAAACAGGCATTCCAAGTGATTGTTTCTTATCTCCATTTTGTAAAAAAGGAAATAGTGTAGAAAATGCTTTTAAATTTCTATTTAGTGGTTTAAAAACAAAATGGATATTTCTCTCTTATAATAGCGAGAGTATTATTTCAAAGGAAAAAATGTTAGAAATTATGAATTTATATGGTAATGCTTCTGTAATAGAAAAAGAATATAAAAGATTTAAATCATATGAATATAATAAAGATATAGATATCAAAGAATATCTATTTTGTTTAAATAAGAATTATAATTCAACAATATAAAGTTTGTCTTTAAAAATTGTTAGAAAATTTTCGTAAACCCAACGAATTGCCATATTTTGTCTACTTTTTGTATGAAATTGAAACTCTAGAAGCGAATACTCTTTATTATCCACTAAAATTTTTAGTGTTGATGAATTATTCCACATATCCCATTTATTTGTCCATTTAAATTCGAAATTATTCCATTCAATTGGAGAAATTAGTTTAATAAAGCGTATGCTGTTTTTTTCCCAGTTATAATAAATTGTAGGGCAATCAAATGTATAATTTACAAGAATAGGTAATATTGTTTTTATATCAGTTTGAATATATTTTTTTAATTCAATATTAGTTGTATATTCAATTTCTATGATTTCGCAAAATTTTTTAGGATGAGGTTGTCCAATAACTTGAGGTGCTACTTTACCCATTCCTTTTTTAGTTGATTTTGCAGATAAGTGTACATTATCATCTATAAGAGATGTATAATCATATCTTGATCCGTTTTTTGCACTATGAATACATGTAGAAATAGGAAATACTTCTATAAGTTTAGATAGACGTTCTTTTAATTTTTCAGAAAGTTCCATACTATACTTATATTTTCCATTATATTCAATGTCGTATGCATAACAAATTGCCATCTCAAACATTTTTCCTGTATCTTCAGTTTTTAATGCCATTTCTAATATTTATCAAGTTGTTTTTACCTATAAATATTTCACAGTAAGAGGTAATAAAATTTTATAATATTATATCAATTTTTAAAACTTAATAAGTAAATATGTACAATAATATATAATTATAAATTATACTAATAATTTTATAAAATTATAAAAATTGATTTTGTGCGTATATCTAATATTAACAAACAAATGCCTAAATATACTATTACAACTGTAACAGCAACTATTTTAGCAATTAGTTATCTTGTGCCTCAATTTGCATACTGTTTCAAAAAACCTAATATTATGAGATGCCCTAGTTATCCAAATATAAATAATATATATAATTATACATATACATTTAAGCACATTGACAGTGTTATTTGCGATAACTATAAAAATATCATTAATGATAAAAAAAAACGCAACCTTTATCTAAGATTGCGAGAGAATATGGTAAATAGAAATATATACCTATAATTTAATCATTTTGCTTAATTATATATTATATATTTTGTATTTTTTATTTTTATAATTATAATTTGTATTATATTTTTGAAAAATATTAAAAAATTGATTGAATCTGTATAAACATAGTTCTACTTACGTATACTTACGTGTACTTGCGCGTACTTGCGCGTACTTGCAATATCTCAGTGTATCTTGTGATAATCTTGTAGAGGCATAAATTTTACGGTTGTTTACTAAAGAAAAACTTCTTGAATAAACAGAAATAAATGTCCAATAATATCAAAATTTCCTACAACATCAATTGTATCATAAATCACGTATATTGGGATATTCAAAGTATTATTTTCAAATACAATGGGATTATCTTTGGAGGATTTGTAAGGGATACAATAATCAGAAATTATTATTGCAACCTTTTTTGGAAAAAACTAAAAAATTCTAGCATAAAAGATTTCCAAGATGTATGGAACGAAAAGTATGATCCTGAAACATCACCGCGGACAATTGTTCCAAATGATATCGATATATGTCTTTATGAAAAAAAAGATATTGAAAATATGATGGCGGAAATTACGTCTATCATTCACCAAGAATTTGGTATGCAAAATGTTAATATCACAAAAACATTGTTAACAAGGGAAAATATTTCATATGTTGAAAGAACCTCTAGTAATTTACATAAATACGAGTATAAAATTAAGGTAGGTGCAGTTCCCTATATTACTAAAGGAACAGAGATTAATATTATGCTAGACATAGTTGTACCGAATAATAAGTATTTGATACCTCCGTTTAATAAACTTGATTTTCTATGCAACGGGTTTATTATGACCAAACCTAATATGATTAATCTATCTAGTTACACTGGAACTGAAATTGATAGGTTAAATATTGTGGAAAAAAAGGAAATCGAATACAAAATTATAAAGGATATGGTTAATTTCAAAACAGACTATTGCCTTCGGTTTCCAACAAATTCGCCTTTAAATAATAATAATGCGATAAGTACTTATGTCAAATATACTGAACAGGCGTGCAACAGAATTAAGAAAATGATTTCGCGAAATCATTTATGGACTATTGGAAATATGCCTATTCTTATTGAGAAACATTTGGATTTACAACCAAAGAATGCAATTAGTTGCAAAAATTGCTGTATTTGCTGTATTTGCTGTGACAATATTTATAATAAAGATAAAATAGTTTCTGTCCCAGTGTTAGATTCTAATAAAAATATTATTAAAGGTTCTGAAATGCACGCAGATTGTTTCTTCAAATATTTGAATTCACAAATTGAAAATAAATTGATAGAGATAGATGAAGAAATATCGTACAATCAAGAACAAGTATTTATTAGATGTCCGCTGAGAAATTATTTGGATTTTAATTGTAAAACATTACAAGATGTCATTGATAAGTATATTCAATCTTAACAAATTGATGACGAGATAACACAAAATATGTAATACTTATTATTTAGTATATGTATGTTTTTTATTTTTATTAAAAATATAAAAAAAAGAAGATAATAGTTCTATAAAATAATTGCGGCATATATTCCTCTACAGGATACTAACACTCGAAAGTAATATAAGGTTTATTTGGGGTGGATTGCTGTATAAATCCTATACAGGATACTAACACTCGAAAGTATTATAAGATCTATTTGGGTGGATTGCTGTATATATCCTATACAAGGATACTAACACTCGAAAGTATTATAAGATCTATTTGGGTGGATTGCTGTATATATCCTATACAAGGATACTAACACTCGAAAGTATTATAAGATATATTTAATAAGATGGATTGCTGTATATATCCTCTACAGGATACTAATACTTGAAAGTATTATAAGATATATTTAATAAGATGGATTGCTGTATATATCCTATACAGGATACTAATACTCGAAAGTATTATAAGATCTATTTGGGTGGATTGCTGCATATATCCTCTACAGGATACTAATACTCGAAAGTATTATAAGATCTATTTGGGTGGATTGCTGCATATATCCTCTACAGGATACTAATACTCGAAAGTATTATAAGATATATTTAATAATATGGATTGCTGCATATATCCTCTACAGGATACTAATATCTCTCGATATTATTACATTAGTATATCAATATATTCTTATATAATTTTATACAATCAATTTTTATAAATATTATCAATATATTTTATAAAAATCTCTTTTTTTTCCAAATCTATACTATCCCAATTTATTTTTGATATATTTAATAATATTATATTAATTATTAATTTTCCACCTAACAATCCTTTATTATTTAAATATATATTATTTAATGTAAAAGGTGGTATTTCAATATTTATATAATTACCATCAATGTATTTTATTAATTTTGTTGCTCCAATTAAATAATCCTTTAAATTTATAAATATATCTATAATAAGATCAATATTGTCATTAATTATTTTATGTCTATATTCAACCTTTTTGTTATTTAACTTATATCTTTCATAATCTAAATCATCATTAGAAATATCTTCAGAACTTGATGAGTAATTTGTACTATTAATATCTTTTTTATTAGTTATTATCATTTTTATTTCAATTTCATGTTCTATACCATCATCATCTATATATTGTCTAGTAAAACAAGGATATACTTTTTTGCATAATATGCTAAAATTAAAAGGTTTTTTAACCCCTTTTAATAATATCCTAATTTTTTTATTTTTATTAGTATATAAATCGTAATAATTAACTGGAAGAATAATGCTATGCTTAATTATTTTTGTAGAAGGATTATAATAATTTTTACTTTTTACTCCTTTTTTTAAAAACATATTTGCGATATTCATAAATGTAGTTT
>Ga0209550_10005186_pt1 | contig 12230 bp, 9 predicted proteins | sample LauGreSuBDMM15SN_2_FD_187567 | JGI IMG/M metagenome (GOLD analysis project Ga0209550, IMG submission 187567) | Freshwater lake microbial communities from Lake Michigan, USA - Su13.BD.MM15.SN (SPAdes) (version 5) | ecosystem: Environmental > Aquatic > Freshwater > Lake | place: Lake Michigan, USA... | reverse complement strand
CCCGAGTGAGTGCATGCGTGCGTGAGCGCGGCTCCACCTTTGCGCTCGCTCGCTCACCCTCATCTGTACCGGTCAGCCTCATCGTTCCCCGCGGTCCGCCTTCTACGCTCCTCGTCTGCGTCCGCAGGCCATGTCCATCGCCGAGCGCCACGCAGCGGAGCGCGACGCGGCGCTGCAGTCGGTGGCCGAGCACCGCGCGCTGCTCGGCGAGCTCAACGGGCGCGCGGGCGCCGACCGCGAGGCGCTGCAGGCCGACCTCGCAGTCGCGCGCGTCGCGGAGATGGACGCGCGCGATAAGGCTCAACTGTGCGAGCGGCAGCTGAACGAAGCGTCGGAGCGCGAGAAGCAGCTTATGAACCGGCTGACGGCCGAGCTCATCGATAAGGCGGCAGGTGCTGAGGCGCTCGCGGCGCTCGAGGCGCGCTGCGCCGACGCGGAAGCGCGCATCGAGACGACGACCTCTGAGCTCAACCAGGCGCGTGCTGCGCTCACCGAGGCATCCGCCGAGCGCGTGGTCCTCGTGTCGACGGCGCAGGCGGCGGAGGCGGCGGCGGTCAAGGCGGACGAGCGGCTGGCCGCCATCGGCAGGGAGGAGCGTGAGCGGCGCGAAGCTCTCGCTGCATCGCTGCGCGGAGAGGCCGTCTCGCGTCACGCAGCCCTTGAGGATGAAGTCCGCACGATGGAGGCCACCATCGCCGACCTGCATCACCAGCTGGGCCGCGCTGCACGCGAGCGGGGGCGCTCGAGCGACGGACTGGGGAGCGCGCGCTACGGCGGCGACGCCGCCGCGCTCACGCTCGCCCTCCTGGGCGCCTCAGGCGCTTCCGCCCTCGCGCTGCCGACGCTGACGGCGGGCGCAGGTGGCTCCCGCGCCATGGATGAGATGGCCTCGCGTCTGGCGGCGGCGGAGCGCGAGCGTGACACGATCGAGCAGCAGCGGCGCACGCTCGCGATGCAGCTTCGCTCGGTGAGCGATGGGCAGTCCTCAGAGCGCGCCGCCGCGAGCGCGCGCGCCGAGCAGACGCAGCGACAGCTACGTAGGCTCGAGGAAGAGACAGGGTCCCTTCGCCAGGAGCGCGCGAGGCTGCTCGGGCAGGTAGCGGAGCTCGAGCAGCAGCTGCATGCAAGCCAGACAGAGCTCAGACAGCTGTGCCACATGTCCGCCGAAGAGAAGCGCATCGCCGACGAGGCGAGCAGCGCGCAGGTCGCCTCGCTCCAGCACCAGCTCAGCGACGCGCGGGCTCTGCACGACCAGTCGGCTTCCGAGGTGGAGGAGCTCTTGCGTTCGCAGGAGGATCTTGCCGGCCGTTACCGCGACGAGGCGAAGCGGTTGGCGGAGCGCTCCGAGAGTCTCGTCAACGAGCTGCGCGCCGAGTCGGAGCGGCTCACCGTGAGGAACGCCGAGCTCGCCGCCCAGCTGGCCCAGCAGCACCGGCTCACCGACTCGCTCGAGCGCTCCGAAAGAGAGAGGTCGGCGCAGCTGGTGCTCGCGCAGCAGAAGCTCAAGGAGACGACCCTGCTGCGCTCACAGCAGTCGGCGAGGCTCGCGCAGCTGCAGGCGGCCGAGGCGGCGTGGCAGACTGAGCGCAAGGTACTCCTCCGGCAGGCACGCGCCGATCACGCGGCCGCCACCGCCACCCTTGCCCCGCCCAGGGCCAGTGCCGCCCTGGCCCTGGCCGACGCGGGACAGGTCGGCGCAACGAGCGCCAGCGTGCGGCGCAAGGCAGCACGGGACATCAAGGCGACGGCGGCGCTCGAGGTCGAGCAGGCGCTCGCCGCCGCGCGGCTCGCGCAGCGGCAGCCGCCCGCAGTCACGGCGGAGTGAGGAATGCTGCGTCTGAGCAGGCTGGGGCGCCGGGCGGGTCCGGGTGTCCGACTTGTTTCGTCCGTCTGACCGCGGGGTCCGGGGAGGGATCGCGACTGAACTGAGTGAGGACTGGGTTAGACAACTATGCATGCAAAAAACATAATAGATTTTCCAATTGTTGAGGCCACCGGGTGGCACACAGGAAAATCTCCGCGATCAAACTATTTTTTTCTTCGAACGACGAAGCAAGTTTCGTGACACTGTACCGGTAAGACTTCGGTTTCCATGTCGTCCATGAGTTCGTCCATGGCTCCGACACGCACGCATGCACGCACGGAGCCTCGCATCGACGAGGCTGCGAGCCAGCCATTGGGGGTGGTTCTCAATCGCACCAAAGCGCCGCCGCCGTTAATGCCCGCTGCTCGCCCGCTCGCGGCTCCTTCTGCAGCGCCGCCGCCGCGACGGTCGCCATCGCCGACTGACATGCCGTCAGAGAACCGCTCGCAGAGCGCGCCAGCGTCAACGATTACTCCCCTTGAGCCAACTTTTGAGCGACGTTGGCTCGAGGACCTGGCCGCGGCCGCACGCGGCCTCGAGATGACCGGCGGAAACGACGTGGACGCCGACGTTCGTGCAGCGCTGAATACGCTGCCTGGCAAGCGAAGTGCCGCCGAGCTCTCCGTGCTGGCCGCGTGGCTCGAGCGCGCCGCCACAATCTCCCCGGCCGTGATGAAGCATCTCAACGTCGAGGCGCTGTGCCGCACGATGGTGCTGCGGCCGCCCGTGGGCGACGGCACGCTGCTACGCTATCAGGGCGAGCGGTCCGAGGCGCTGATGATTGTGCTGAGCGGCAAGGCAAACGAGTACGGCGTCGGTGACGACCCGGCGGCGCTCGCGATTCAATTTGGTCCGGGCAGCACCAGCGGCGGCGCGGCGGCCGAGGTGCCCAACGCCGGCGCGAGCGCGACCAGCGTTGCAGCCAGTGCCAGTGGCGTCGGCGAGCGTGGAGGGAGTGGGAGCAGCGGCGGCGGGGGCAGCGGCGGCGGGGGCAGCGGCGCCTCCGGCGGCGTACCGACGCCAGAGGCGGAGCGCTCCGTGGTGCTGGCGCAGCTGAGCCGCTTCCGTCACAAGGAGGCGGCGAAGGCGGGCACGCCGGCGGCGCGCATCTCGACGCTCGTGCAAAAGCCGCCGGCGGCTTGGAAACAATTGCTTGGTGAGCTTCGATGGAAGGAAGAGCGACGGAAGCGTCAGCAGTCGTTGAAGCCGGCGACGAGTGTGTCCGACGTGGTGGCGGTCAAGCGCATCTCTAGGGGCATCCTGCTGCCTGAGAAGAAGCGGCGCGAGAAGGCGGCCGCCGTGCGTCAAGTCGGCGCGCCGAACCTGATGGTTGCCTCTGAGTGCCGCTGAGTGCCTCCCTCATTGCTTGCAGGTTCTCGAAGCTGCGTCGAGAGGCTACCTACAGCGGCTGCATGATCCCATAAGGGGCGAGAGCCAGAAGGCAAAGCGAGAGGAGTACGTGGAGCGCAAGTTGGCCGCGGTCATCGTGCAGGGGCACATGCGCAAGCGGCTCGCGGCGGACGAGTGGCAGACGCGCCGCTCCGCCGCCGCGCACATGCAGGCGTGCTATCGTGGCCGGCGTGATCGCGAAACGGTCGCTACGCATCACGAGGGACGTAATGAGCTCAAGGCGGCCTCTGAGGCGGCGGCCGCGGCGGAGAGGGCGGCCATGGAGGCCGAGAGGGCGGCCAAGGAGGCGGCGGCGCAGGCGCGGTGCAACCTCGTCTCCGATCTCGATGCGGAGAATGCAGCCGAGCACGCCATGGTCGCGAAGGCCGCGGCGACGGCCGCTGCAACGCACCTGACCGAGGTCGAGGCGAAGCTAGGTGCGGCCTCATCTGGCGGCGATGGTGGCGATGGTGGCGGCGGCGGCGCAGGCGCGAAGCTTGCGCCGGCCACGATCGAGCGCGTCCCTCGACTCTTCTTCAAGCCTCTGCGCACGCTCGGCGCCATGGGCAGCGCCGGCGAGTTCAGCTTGCTCTCGAGCTATTCCCGCTGCGGCTCGCTGCTGGTGGCCGCCGCCCCTCATACTCTGATCATCGAGATCAACGGAGCTCGCTACCGGTCGAATGCCTTGTCGGCCGCGCGCTCGATGGTCGAGCGCCGCGTCATGGTCTTCGCCTCCGTCCCCGCCTTTCGCGCCCTCGCCGCCGCCGAGGAGGGCGCCGAGGAGCGCGCCGTGCCGGGCGGTAGAGCTAGCCCGAGCTTCGCAGAGCCCGGCACGGCGCCCTCGCCAGCGCCCTCGCCCCTTCGCGATCTCGCCTATCTCGTGAAGACGACGCGAGTGGGGCGGGGCGAGATGATCGAGCTGCCCGGCCCGAACGAGCTGCTCATCGTCGAAGAAGGCGAGGTCCTGCTCACTCTTCCGGATCCTGTACGTCGGTGGGCGCCGCCGCGGGCGATCGCTTCCCTTGGGATCGGCACAGTCCTGAGCCAGCGCGGAAGTGTCGGCGGCGGCGGCGGCGGCGGCGGCGGCCGTAGTTCGCCCACTCCGGCCGCCGCCGCTGTGCTGCGTGGCACCCCTACCACGCTTCTTCACATCGACCGCAAGCTCGCCATCTCCCTCCTCGGCACTGGGGCCATCGAAGGTGCCGAGAGGGACGCGGCACTCGCGCTGAGCGCATTGACGACGGTTTCGGACCGCGCGAGCGAGGCACGCGTCAAGGCGCATGAGGCGTTGATTGCGGCGATTGCCGAGGGGCAGCAGGATCGGCGGCGGCATCAGCAGCAGTTGCTCCAGCAGCAGGGCGCTCCGCAATGGCGTGCGCCACCTGCGTTGCTGCTGCAGTCGGCACCCCCGTACCCTCAGCACACTCAGAGCCCCACGGCGTCACGACCAGGCTCGCCACCCCCACCACCCACTTGGGGATCGTCGGGAGGCGACGCCAGCCACGGGCGCCATGCTGGGCGACTATCCTCTGCCCGTCTCGCCGCTCCCACCACCCAGCACCGCGCAGCACCAGCGCATCATGGCGCCATCGTGGGCGCCGAGGGTGCCGTGCAGCACGGTCTCCGCGTCGAGCTCAACCCAAGGCCCAACGTTCCCGGCGGACTACCGGCTTGCTCCGCGGCGGCGGCGGCGGCGGCCGCGGCGGCAGGGCCGAGTGCGTATGGGCAGGGCGGAGGCAACCTGACAGAAATGTCGGAGGCGTGGCAGCGGGCGGCGGAGGAGGGGCAGTGGCTCAGTGGTTCTCTTCTCGCGCAAGGCAAGGAGCTGCTGCTTGAGGTCACGGAGCGCCGCTCCGCCTCCCAAATGAGGCAGGAGCGCCACGAAACGAGCGAAACGAGCGAAACGGGCGTACTGTCCGACGTGGCGACGTGGCAATCGTTTCCCAACGCTACGAGCGGTGAAGCGCCGTATCGGTACGAAGCGCCGTATGGCCCTTTCGTAGCCTCTGCCGTAGCCCCCACCTGGGGTGCCAGCAGCGGGAGCGCCCAGCCCCGTGCATACAACAGCCCCTTGCGCCCCTCCTCTGCCCCCCATTTTCGTGCCGCCGCCTACTCTACTGCAGCCGTGACTGCCGCCGCCGCCGCGTATGCTGCCTCGAGCGCCCACGCTGCTGCCGTGCGTGCCGCCGTCGGTGCAACAGTAAGCGGCGATGGGACGGCGGCGGTGCTAGGCGAGCCCCGAGACGGGCGAACGATGCCACGCTCGGCTTCAGCAGCTCTCATCGTTGACCCTAATTTGGGACGTTGCGTCATCTTCGACGGAGGTGGCGGCGCTGGCGCGCCGCTGCAACGTCCGGCGTCCGCGCAGCAGCTTGGACCGACCCAAATTAGGGTCGCATCGTCCCAAATTAGGGTCGCATCGTCCCAAGGCTCACAGCACGCTCACGAGCAGCGGCAGGAGCAACAGGGGCTCCGTCGCCAGGCTCCGTCGCTGCTCGTGTCCAGCTTCAATCAACCCCCGTCGTCGGCTCGGAAGGCCCCCTCGACCCAGTTCAACGATCGCGGTTTCCTTTTCGGCTCCACGATGCATCAAGGCGCGATGCGCAAGGCGCCAGCGCACCAGCGGGGGCCCATGGGGCTCGGGGTCGATGTCCTCGGCCCCCTGACGCTTTCAGCGCCAGTGGACGAGGTGCTCGTGGCACGGCCGCGCTCGGAGCGCGCGGACCGTGAAGCGCGCGAGGCCCGGGCCGCGCGCCCGCGCGACTCGCTGCAGCGGGAACCCAAAGGAGGAGAGTTGTGGATGCGGCGCGAGGAGCGTGTCGCCGCCATCTTGCGCACGCACGTCAGCGCGATGAATGCCGTCACGGGCGGCTCCTCCAAGAGTGCGCTGCTCGCGCGCCGCAAGGCTGCCGCCGCCCACTACAGCAAGTGAGCGCGCATGCGGTTCAAAGAGGAGCCAACGCACCGCCCACCGGCAGCCGCCGTGCCACGCGCCCACGCGGCGTCATCCCATCCCATCCCCCACTTCCCGATCGCCCCCCGTCACGTGAGGTGTACCGTAGTGCCGTGCGTGCACGTCGTCTCGACGTTTCACCTCACCGTCCGACTAGCCACATAGGTTCCTGATCCTGTCCGGACCGACGCGAAATAGCAAATACAAATCGTGCCCGTAGTGCCTTGTGCGGCGCCTCGTGCGGGGCGGAACGGGGAAAACGCAAACGGGGTAACCACGATCATGACTTTAATTAATCGTAGAATTTCGCGACTATGTGCGCCGGAACGGGAATGATACGCTCTTGATGTGTGCTGATCGGTGATCGCCGTCGCATTCACAGGCACGGCAGATATGCCGCACAAAACCTCGTCATCTCTGGCATCACGGATCGGAGTCGTGTTTGCCGCGTGCATCGTCTCCCGTCATACGTGTGCGTGCGCGCACTGCTCATACCTCATCCTTGAGCGCCGCCTCGCCCGAGTGGTACCCCTCATTCTCATCATCGTTCGAAGAGGGCAGCCACACTTTCGCTGGGGGCTCGCTCGGGGCTCTGGACACCTTCTCGGCCTCGCCGCCCCAGCAGGACTCCGGGTCGCCTTCTACGGGGACGCATACTTCCTCCTCCTCGCCGTGCATTGCGAGATAGAGCGCGCGTTTTTCCTCGGCCTCAGCGACGGCCTTCTCGATGAGCGCGATCGTCTTCTTGCTCTTCGAGTGCTTGGCGAGCTCCATCGGCGTGATGGCGTATCCAATCGGAGTCCTCTCCTCCGTCGACGTTGGCAGCGTGCGCTTGAGCGGATCGGCCTGCGATCGGAGACGGATGTGGGGGTGATCACGCGGCAACACAGACAAGGGAGGGCAGCGCAGGATTCGATCAGGAGTCTCCGTACGCCAGCGGCGAGTAGCATGGCGACCATCTTATGGTTGCCCAGTTCGCAAGCCTTGTGCAGCGCAGTCCACTCGTCGTGATCCGCGCACGCGGTCACATTGGCGCCGTACTCAATCATCGCTTCCACGATGCCGTTTCGCTTCTCCCACGCCGCGATGAACAGGGCGTTGCGACCCCAGGCGTTGATCGTCTCAGTGTCGGCACCCGCCTCAAGGAGAATGCGCGCCTGCTCTGTCTTACCGCGCACTGCTGTCCACATCAGCGCCGTGTAGTTATACTCGCCCTGCACTGAGGGTGACGCGCCGCGCTCCAAGACGTCGCGAATCTGCGCGGGTGTGCCACTCGTGTTGGACTCGCACAGGTTGAAGAGCTCCATATCCTCCTCGGACAGTTTGATATAGTCCCACGTGCGATCGCCATACTCCGATGCGCCGTCTATGTCCGGGACCTGCCCCATGGGCGCATCGCCATACGGTTCCTCCTGTGCGAACGCGAGCGCGCTCACGAAAGCGACCAGGACGGATACGCGGCGAGGCATCAGGCAATGAACACGTGGAACCAAATCAACGCGAGCCGTCGGCGGAAGAAGTCTCGAGTCCGCAGTTTCGAAACCTTGGAGACGCGGCGGCTGCCAAAAGCGAGCATCGCCTGGACGAGGGGCTTGAATTTCTCGTCAGGGGCGCCTCCCTTATCGCGGCTAAGCCACGGTTATGTAATCATCATTCACACGCTTAAAATACTCGTGCGACAAAACGGGACTCCATTCCTGTCCCTTCAGAACGCCGCGGACGTTGGCTCGTGCTGTGTGTTTGTGCGTGTGCTGTCTAGGCATCCATCATCGCACAGCAGGGCACCTGCACTTGGAGTATGGGCGGCCCGATCTTCGGCAGCAAAAGTCCGGAATCGCAGGCGACTTCAAGACTCGCAACTCTTGCAGCGCTGGGTCTCAATTTCACACACATCATTGACGCTGGAGCCAACCGTGGTCATTGGACTGAAGAGGCCAGCCGCGTGTGGCCATCTGCATCCTTTCTGCTCGTCGAAGCCAATCCTCTGCACCGGGCAAAATTGGCTGCAACCGGCCGCCCCTTTGTAATCACGGTGCTCGGTGATTCGATGGATGGTAGTATCTCGATGTGGGAGTCGACGGACGGCCTCAAGAACTGGCACGACACTGGAAACTCAATTTTCCGCGAAACCACCGGCAAGCCATTTTGGGGGCGTACCGTGTCGCGGAACATGACGACTTTGGATGCCATCATCGAGAGGAACGCAGCACGTCATCCAATGTGGGAAGCGTCTTCGCTCCCTCGAGCTCCAGAGGGCGCGCTCTTGCTGAAAATGGATGTCCAGGGCGCCGAAAAGCTTGTCCTACGAGGATCCATGAGGCACGTCGTGCCCAGAGCTGGTGCCATCTTGGCCGAGCTGTCCGTCCTGCAGTATAACAGCGGCGCGCCACTCGCTTTCGAGATGCATGCGATGCTGCACGAGCTCGGGTTCCCACTGTACGATATTCTCGCCCTTCATCACAACACCCGTGGGCTGCTCGTGCAGCTGGACGGCCTTTTTCTTCGCAAAGATCATCGAATGTGGCGCACGGGCACTGGCCTGAATCTGCCTGTGCTCGACATCTTGCCGGCTCGTGACCCCCGCGCCCCGGTCTCGCGATAGGCGGCAGGAGAATCGACAGGAGAATGATCCCAGTGCCAAGAATGGACGGGCGTCTCGATCGACGGTCGAGATCGACGGTACATGTACCGGAAAGGTGGTGTCAGAAGAAAGGACTTCTGATGCGAGCATCAACACCGCATATTTTTAATTATGGCGAACACCCCCGACCTTAGCCGCCTTAGCCCTTTAGCCCTTTAGCCTTTTTGCGCCTTATACCCACCGCTTCCCACCGCGGCCTTTCGTTTGTCCGTCACTCTGTAACGTACGTCGGTCGACTTCCACGCGCGGCCGGCGCCGCCGCGGCGGTCGCCGCCCCCCGGGCGCTCTTGGAGGAGGACGGGCGTCGTGCGCATCACCTCAAGCCTCAATGGCTGAGTTACAACAGAACACCTCGACCAGCACCATTGTTTCCCCCGTCGCCGACACCCTTTCCCCAAGGATCTGCGAGATGGCATCGGCCGAAGAGCCATCGATTGGCAAGCAGCGCGCGGCACAGCGGATTCAGTTCGAGTACAGGCTTCGTCTTGCCTACCGCATGCCGCTGAACCTCGAGCTTGCCATGCGAATGGCCGATGATCGCATGCCACATGCTGACGACGGCAGGCTCTACCGGTGCAAGCCACTAACGGAACCATGCCGCAGCTGGCGCGATGGCGCTCCGGTCCCGGGCTTTCGCGCGTACTATCGTCTTGGAGTTGGCATTGCCCTCTACATGCGCATGGTGCGTGGCGGTCGGAATCTGATTCTACCGCTTGTCCTCGTTTCACTCGTGCCGTTCATCTACAATCTGACGGGCACGAAGGCGAAGGGCGCCGAAGCAGCCGTCTACGTGGTGCATTCGCTCGGCAATTCAGACGAGCTGTCGGTGCTCGCGCACGGGCTGCCCGACGCGGTTATCGTCCTTCTCGCCATGGTCATCCTTTGCTACTGCGCCCACTCGAACCGCGCCGTGGCCGCTGAACTCAACCCACGCCGCGGGACCAAGCGTTCGGTGATAGACTACACGGTGATGATCGAGGGTCTCCCGCGCGATCCTTCGCTTAGCTTCGAAAGTCTCGTCACAGCGCTGCGACAGCTGTTGGGTGCGTATGGCGACGTGGTCTGCTGCTCGTTGGCGCGCGCCAACCGCAAGCATCTGCAGCTCTTGCGCGTGCAGCAGGATCTGAAGATGCAGCTCCATTACTATCGAATCGCGGCCCACCGAGCGCCGCTCGGAAGCGATCGCCTGGCCGCGCGCGCCAAGGTTGAGGCAAAGCTCAAGTGCATCGGCGCCGAAATTGACGCGCTTTGCAATCGGCCTGTGAACGAGCGTGCTTCGTGCGCTGGCGTCGGCTTCGTGACATTCAACTATCCTGCGGACGCGGGCGCGTGCATGCTCGACCTTCGCAAGAACCCGCAGCGCACGCTCATGCTGAAGAGCTTGCATGGCGGCGGTATTGTCGACGTGCGTGTCTCGCTCAAGGCGTCGGTGCCACCGCCACCCAGCCAGGTGCTGTGGGAAAATCTGCAGTTCTCACTTGGCTCACGCGTCTGCAGGCGCTGGATCGTCAACAGCATCTTGCTGCTCCAGTGTACCCTCTCTACGTACGCCATTGTCCAGGTGACCAACATGAACGTGGCCGACACGCTGGATGTGAACTCGTCGACCAAGCTGGGCACGACGCTGTGGACGACGCTCGTCATCATCCTCTCCAACCTGCTCATTTTCCTCACAGCGCCGGCGTACGCAGAGTTCTTCGAGCGCGACATCCGCCTCGACCATCGCGAGACGCAGCTCGCGATGAAGCTCACCTTTTTCCAGCTAGTCAACTCCTTTGCCGCGGCTCTCTCATTCCTTTGGACCAAGCAGGTTGGCGCTAGAGGCTTTTTCGATCGCGCGTGGTACACGAATGGCGGGGCGACCACAGTCATCTCGATGGTGCTCGCGGACATATTCTTCATCAACCCGTTCGTCGAGGGCATGCGTATCTTCGACGTGCTCATCGCCAAGACGCTCCTCGCGCCGCGTGCGATGGCACAGGAGCAAATGAATCGTGTGTATGCCGCCGAGAATCCCCTCTACCTGCCCTTTCGGATGCAGCTGCTTCTCAAGCAGCTCGTCTACGGCCTCGCGTGGAGTTACTCCTTCCCTGTCTTCTTCCTGCTGGTGCTTGTCTATCTCGCCATGAGCGTGGTCGTAGACGAATCCGGGCTGTTCCGCACGTCCGATCGAGGGAGACGTGAACCTTCGCCAAACCCCTGTTTGCGTTCTTCCTGCTCACCTCGCGCGTCCGATCGTGCCCTGTGCAGGTTCAAGGGGATCGTCAGCTCGTCAGACAAGATGTACGACGCTGCAGTCACTCAGGTGCTCCCCGCGGCGCTCATGCTCCACTGCCTCCTTAGCTTCTTCATGGCCTACCATATGGAGCTCGAGAACCGCGGCCTCCTTCACAGTGGCCTCCTTCACAGCTCCGTCGAGCTCGACGCGACCCTGCGCAGCCCCGCCGTCGCACTTGCGTTAGCCATGCTCGTGTTCTCGGCTGCCTTCGCCCTTGTCTTCGTCACTGCATTCAAGGTGACTCGGCATCGCCTCAAGCTTAAGCCGCGGCACTCCGGGGCCGCCTTGGAAACGAACTTGTCAGCGAGCCCAACGGGCACGCCCGCTTCGCGTGAGGAGGTGGCCTTTCGCGAACTTGACTATGCTGACGTCAACCTCCAGCTCTACGTGCCGCCGCTCACGACGCTCCTCGTCGCCACTGCGCGCCGCCACACCTCCTCGCAGTCGTACAAGTTGTCTAAGCTGCGTATCAGGGACACAAGGCCTTATCAGAAGGCCGATCTTTCATCTGTTCAGGCAGCCACCGCGGAGAAGTCCGTGGAGTTTGTTTAGTAGAATTCGTGTCTCTAAAAGACACGTGGGGCGGGGAGCGGAGGGATGGGACACGCCCGCCGAGTCACCGACGATTCTCACACGAGGCTCCGCGCGGCGTCGGCACCACGCCGTGTCGTGGCCCGTACCGTACGGCCGCGCGGGCGGCCGGCGCGCCGTGGACAACGGTATAACCAATCGGAATTCCGCGCGTAACCGCTAGCGCTACGACCCGAACACACGCCGGGACCGGTCGGAAACCTACCGTGCTGATCTACTTGATTATGTAAAAAAGAGAAGCAAGCGAAGAGCTCGACTACCATCTCGACGAAAAGCGACACGTGCTTACATGGCCGACACGCCCTCAGCCGCGAGCACACGTGGCACCTGCTCGAGCGGCACGGTGTCGCCTTCATAGCCCTCTAGTGGCTCGAAGTCGTGGCAGACGAGCCATCCGCACTCATCCGCGCGGTACCGACCAACGTCCGGGCTCCAATCAAAGGCGGGCGCGAAGTGATTGATGACATCACCGTGTGTGACCACGAGTAAGGCCAGAGTACTTCCGCGACAAACC
>Ga0209550_10005185_pt1 | contig 12236 bp, 11 predicted proteins | sample LauGreSuBDMM15SN_2_FD_187567 | JGI IMG/M metagenome (GOLD analysis project Ga0209550, IMG submission 187567) | Freshwater lake microbial communities from Lake Michigan, USA - Su13.BD.MM15.SN (SPAdes) (version 5) | ecosystem: Environmental > Aquatic > Freshwater > Lake | place: Lake Michigan... | reverse complement strand
GAAGAAATATCATAATCTTGTGAGCCTACAACCTTAAGGTTTCTTTTGCTCCAAGATGGACCATTATAATCGGCTAATATTGCCTTAACTTCATCATGATTTTGCGAAAAAAATTCTGCCCAAGATGCATCGACCGAAGCTGGATTTTGCGAATATTTTTGATAAAGCTCGTTAATAAAAATAACGTTAGCACTAAAGAATGGAGTAGTGTTTTCAAGCTGTTGCGACATATTTAAATGTTTAAGTTTTTAATAATATTGGCTAATTTTAATTTTTTGAAACTTAATTGCAACCTTCGAGAGATTTTATGAGAAATTTACAAGTTAATCTGAGGAACAAAGATGCGTTTGAATAAAAAATCAAAAACATTATTTTCAATCTCAGCCGAAAGATTCGCCGATATTTTTAGCAATTATTGCTCGACATAAAAATAATAATCTTTTATAATTGCTTCATAAAAAAATCCTATTCTTAAGGACATTTTTAACGATAATACAAGATAAATTTTATGACCGAAATTAACTCTACTAGCTCTATTAATTTAGGTAGCAATACGCCACCGCCAATTAAATTTCCACCGTTTCCAACTGGTACGAAATCTTTATAATAATCATCCCGAACTCAAGAAACAGCGTGAACGCAAGCAAACTTCCAATAGATACGAAATCTTTATAAACATCATAGATAAATTAAATAAAACTCCTTAAGTTTTAAAAACCTAAATTTTTTTAGTAGTATTAAGGATTTCGGGCTTACACCCCTACACTTTACAAAAACACTCGCAACGCATACGGACTATAGCTCTCCCCTTGAGGGTTATTTGTGTTAAAAAATAGCCTAAACGGCTATTTTTAGCAAATTACGGATTCTAGAAACTTAACGGCAGTTAAGTTTCTAGAATCGTGAGGGGTCAAAAAAGCCTAGATTATCATCGATCGAAAGCCAGGGTAAAAATTTCTAAAAAATAATTTTTTAATAAAAGTTATCTTCTTGATTTAATTTTTAATTAAAAAAATACTATGAAATAAATATCTTAACTAGATTTATTGATGATATAATCGACCAGTGATGTATTTTTTATTAAAGATAAAATTGGTATTTGGTAGCGGAGAAGGGAATCGAACCCCCGACACGCGGATTATGATCCCGCTGCTCTACCAACTGAGCTACTCCGCCTTGAAGATTTTGATAATGTTTTGAAAATTATTCAAAAAGATTTGAGTTTTAGTAAGTATAAAATCATTTATAAAAAAATTCAAATCTTTTCTTATTTAAAATAATCAATGATTTTTCAACTCAAAAATTTTGATAAATTCTTCTTTTCTTTTAATTTTACGAATACTTAAACACAATTATTGTTGTTTCTATTTTTATAAATTATCGCACGAAGCCTTTGTTTTCTAAGTTATAAAGTTATCTAAAACTATTTTTAATTAATTAAAAAGTGCTTAGATTTATTTTGCAATAAAAGTTATCCATGCTTGCTTTTATCTATTTAGGCTTAAACTTATTGTTAGGTTTTAAATAATTGTACTATTTTAGAACAACATTAAGATAATTTTATTTTGTAATATTTTTTAATTAGATTTATTATATATTTATAAATAGTTTAAGTTTTGATAAATAAACATCATCAACTTTTAATTAATTTAAACATATGGAAATTAAATCTAAAAACTTAACAATATCAATGCCTTCAGACCTTTTCATGTCGCTCGAAAGATCTGCTTCAGCGCTCGACAGAAGTAAAAATTATTTAGTAAGAAAATCTTTAGAGGTTTTTTTGGTTAATAATAATTTTTATGAAAAACCTACAAAAAAATTAGGGGAAGTAAAAACTCGCAAAAAAAGAGTTAATAAAGCTTCTTAATTATAAGAGCATGATTTTTTCATAACTCTTAATTTGATCTCGAAGAGTCGCCGCCTTTTCGAAATCTAGCTCCGTAGCAGCCTCCAGCATCTCTCTCTTCATTTTATCAATATCTTCTTTCTTTAAATTTTTAACGGCTTTTCTAGACGCATCATCTTTCTTTTTGCTATATAGATTTTCTAGCGCTGAAGTGATTGCTTTGTAAGTAGTTGTTGGGGTTATGTTGTGAATCTTATTATGTTCAATTTGAAGTGAGCGTCTTCGCGAAGTTTCTGCCAAAGCTTTAACAATCGATTTAGTTTCTTTATCGGCATATAAAATTACTTTACTTTCGGAATTTCTGGCGGCACGACCGATAGTTTGAATTAATGAAGTTTCGTTGCGCAAAAAACCTTCTTTATCGGCATCAAGAATCGCTACTAATGCACATTCAGGAATATCCAAACCTTCTCGTAAAAGATTTACACCGATTAGGCAATCATGTTTTCCGCGACGCAGATTTTGGATAATCTCGATACGATCAAGAGTGTCAACATCGGAATGCATATAAACAACATTTATGCCAACATCCGCAAAATAATCCGCTAAATCTTCCGCCATTTTTTTCGTAAGCGTTGTAACTAAAGTTCTAAAGCCCTTTTCGCGAGTTTTTTTTACTTCTTCAATTAAATCTACAATTTGATTTTTAGCGCTTCTGATTTCGCAAACTGGATCTAGAAGCCCGGTGGGACGAATAATTTGCTCGACAATTTCGCCATCGGTTTTTTGCATTTCATATTTACTCGGAGTCGCCGAAACATAAATTGTTTGTGGTTTAAAATTTTCCCATTCCACGAATTTTAAAGGACGATTATCAAGCGCACTTGGCAACCGAAAACCATGCTCAACCAAAACTGATTTTCGCGCAAAGTCGCCTTTCGACATGCCATCAATTTGCGGAATTGAAACATGACTCTCATCGACAAAAAGGAGTGCATCTTGAGGCAAATACTCAAAAAGAGTCGGAGGTGGCGATCCAGGCTCCCTGCCCGTCAAATAGCGCGAATAATTTTCAATTCCTTTACAACTTCCAAGCGAAACCATTAATTCCATATCATAAGTCGCGCGCTGATTAAGCCTTTGCATTTCAACAATTTTGCCGGCCTTTTCCAGTTCGAGCAATCTTAAATTTAAATCATTTTTAATATTTGTTAAAGCTTTATGTACAACTTCGGCGGGCGCTACATAATGCGAAGAAGGATAAATCGAAACATTATTAATTTTGCAAAATGTTTCGCCGGTAAGTGGATCGAATTCGGTTATTTCGTCAATTTCATCGCCGAACATTGAGATTCTCCAAGCTTTGTCATCTAAGTGCGAAGGAAAAATATCGACCACATCACCCTGCACCCGAAAATTACATCTTTCAAAATCAAAATCGTTGCGAGTATATTGCATATCGATTAAGCGCATTATTAGTTTTTGACGATTAATTTGCTCGCCGACCTTTAAACGAAGTACCATTTGCGAATAATATTGAGGCGATCCGATACCGTAAATACAAGAAACCGAAGCAATAATTATAGTGTCGCGCCTTTCAAAAAGCGATCTGGTGGCATTGTGGCGAAGTCTATCAATTTGTTCATTTATCGAACTATCTTTTTCAATAAATGTATCGGTCTTAGCAACATAAGCTTCGGGCTGATAATAATCGTAAAAAGAAACGAAATAGCCAATTTCATTTTCGGGGAAAAATTCTTTCATTTCGCCGTAAAGTTGCGCCGCCAAAGTTTTGTTATGCGCCATTATCAAGGTTGGACGCTGTGTTTGCTCAATTATATTCGCCATGGTAAAAGTTTTACCCGAGCCCGTAATTCCAAGCAAAATTTGATCATTTTTTTTAGAATTTAATCCCGCCACTAATTTTTCAATTGCTTGCGGTTGATCGCCCGCTGGCTTGTATTTAGAATGTATTTTAAATTTTTGCTCGCTCAAATTTTATATTATTTTTTTAAAGAAATGACTGCTAATTGTATTTTAGAATTTATTTTCAATCAAGATAAAGATTGCTGGTAAATATTAATTTTTTACAAAATTAGATTTATATTTTTGCTTGCGATTTTTTTTAAAAAAAATAAGCTTTTATTTCAATTAAAAAAATTCAATTTAAAACACTATGACCGATTTAAATCGTTTAGTTTCTGGCTTTCGCACCTTTAAAGTCACAACCTTTGACAAAAAACGCGATATAATTAGACATCTTGTCGAACAAAAACAAACACCCTCAACTTTAGTTATTTCTTCTTGTGATTTACCCATTTCTCCATCCGAAATTTTTTCAGCAAATCCGGGAGAATTTTTTATCTTGAACAACATTGGCGGGATGGTTCCGAAATATAAAACCGAAGGAATTAGCGGTATCTTATCTGCAATTGAATACGCAGTTGTTAATCTTGGAGTCGAAAGTATTGTTGTCTTAAACAACGCTCGATGCACTAGCACAAAATTAATTATGTCCAATGATTTCGTTGCCTTCAAAGGGAGCGTTTCCGATACTATGAAAGTTTGGCTTTCAATTGCTTCTGAAGCCCGTGATGTTGTAAAAAAACAGCTCAAAGATAAAACAATCGAAGAGCAAGAGGCGGCGTTTGAAAAGGAATCGCTGGTTATTTCTCTCAATAATTTACTTTCATATCCCTACATTAAAGAGCGTCTTTCAAAAAATAAATTGAAAATTTTTGGTTGGCAATTTGATGTTGAAACTGGCGACATCCAAGCGTTCAATCCTCAAAATGGCACTTTTGAATTAATTTGTTAATTTATTAGCCTTCAAACCGCTGATTATATTGTTGCGATAAAGAGAATTTTGTTGTTTGCTTTTGTCAAAATCATCGATAAATAAGAATTTTTTTAAGAAAAATCCACTCAATTTTAAGCCATCAATCAATTGATTATTTTCAATATTTTGCGCCTCTTCTTCAAGTAAAAAGTTGGGTAATTTGAGAAGTTTATGTGAATATTTTTCACCCGCCTCCATTGACACCGCGTGCGCTGATTTTGGCGAAACAAAAGCCAAGTTAACTCTTGAATTTGTAACGACGCAACATGAAAAATCAATACCATAACCGAGACTCTCGAGAATCATCAATTCTAGTTTTATATATTCCGCAATAATTTGTTGATTCGACACGCGATCATCGCCCAAATTTTGTAAAAATTCTAAACAATTTTTATATAAAAACTCAAAAGGTTCGCGCTCTAAAAAATAATCATCAATCATTGATATTATTGATTTAGCGCAATTTATCCGCAATTTATCAAGCATAAATCTTGAACAATTATTCTCCGCCAAATCAAGATTTAAAAAACTTCCCAAGCCGTCTTCAAGCCTTGCCACATAATCAAAAGCGATCAAATTACCAATTTGCAAAATGGCATTATTTTTTTTAGAAGAAACATATTTTATAAATCCTCGATAAACTCCGTAATTCTCGCTAAAAACCTTGAGAATCGCGGATTTTTCGCCATATTTTTTAACGCTAATTACAACTCCCGAATCACTATATTTCATTTTCAAATAAGTTATTATTTTTTAAATATTTAAAAATTTCTTCTTCATTCTCACAAAAAATAATATCATCAAATTGATGACGAAACCAAGTAAGTTGTCTTTTAACATAATTGCGTGTTTTTTGCGATGCAAGACTTTGCATTTCATCAAGTGTAATTTTATTATTTAAAAATTCTAATATTTCTTTGAACCCTAGAGTATTAACTATTGGGGAACTTAAATCATTAATATTTTTTAAATAATTTTTGACTTCATTTAGCGCATTATTTTCTAACATTTTTGCAAATCTTTCATTGCAATTTTTATAAATTTCTTGACGCGGAGGATTCAAATTTAAATGAATAAATTGTTGATTTTCTAAAGCTTTTTTTGGAGATTGCTGTTGAAAAAATTCAATTTTTTTATCGGTTTGTAAAAAAACTTCGCAAGCGCGTAATAATTTTTGTTTATCAATAATTTTTGAATTGCCAAAATTTTCTTGAAATTTTTCATGTCCAATTTCTGCATATAAATTTTGCGCTTGAAGACGAAATTTTTCATCAATCTCGGGAATTTCACTAATACCGTTAATGAGTCTTGAGATATACATGCCATTGCCACCAACGATGATTGGAATCTTATTTTCTTGTTGAATTTTTTTTACAATTTCGGCAACCATTTTTAACCAAATTCCTACAGAAATTTTTTCATTGGCTGATAAAATTCCGTACAAAAAATGCTCGGCCTCAATAAGATTTTCTGCTGTTGGTTGCGCTGATAAAATTGGTAAATCGCGATAGATTTGTAAAGCATCGGCATTGATTATTGCGCCATTAAAAATTTTTGCAACTTCGATGGCGACTCTTGATTTACCTGATGCGGTCGCTCCTGAAATTACAATTATTTTTGATTTATGCTGTAACATTTTTTAAAGCTTCGTAAAGTTCTTGCAAATCTTTTGGCAAAGGAATTTCAAGCGCAATTTCTTGTTTAGAAATTGGATGTGTAAAGCCTATTTTATATGAGTGCAAAGCTTGTCTTGAAAAATTTTCTAACAATTTTTTCAAATTTTCGCTGGCATTTTTTGGTAACATTTTTTTACAAGAATTATAGGTTTGGTCGCCAATAATTGAATGCTTTTGCGACTCAAAATGCACGCGAATTTGATGAGTCCTGCCAGTTTCAAGCCTACACTCGACAAGACTTACAAAGCCATCTAAAAATATTTCTTTAGTTTCGTAATTAGTAATTGCAACTCTGCCGGCACTTTTACAAATCGTCATTTTTAAACGATTACTGTGATGACGAATAATATTTTTGTTAATCACTCCGCGTTTTGGGTCAAAAACTCCGTAAATAAATGTCAAATATTGACGCTTAATTTCGCGGTCTCGAAGCATATTGCTCAATAATTGATGCGTTAAATCATTTTTAGCAACAATCATCAATCCGCTCGTATCTTTGTCGAGACGATGCACAATTCCTAAGCGCATTTCGCCACTAATTGTCGATAATTTATCACGATGCGAAAATAACAATCCGTTAACCAAAGTATTTTCTTGATTACCTGACCCCGGATGAACAGTCAAGCCACTCGGCTTGTTAATAACCATCAAATCATTATCTTCGTAAACTATTTCAAAATAAATTTCTTTGGCCTTGAGATGCGATGGCTCAACTTGCGGAACTTCAACAAAAATTTCATCATTAATTTTAAGTTTATAAGAATCATTTTCTAAAATTAAATTTTGTGAATTTTTTACTAATTTTTGTGCAATAAAATTTTGAATTTTGGTTCGTGTAATTTCAGGTTTTATTTTTAAAAATTCCTGGGCTAAAAATTTATCAAGCCTTGTTCCAACAAACTCTGGACTAACATTAAAACTAAATTTATTCGACATTTTCTATAATTATTTCACGCGCTTCTTCGTGATGATTAATAACATTTTTTATGGTAATTTTTAAGCAATTTTTTGGTAAATATTTTTCAGAAATTTGTGGCCATTCGATTAAGATAATATGATTTTTTATCACCTCGAAGAAACCAATGTTTTCAAGCTCTTCTTCGTGTTTTATGCGATATAAATCAAAGTGAAAAATTTCACCTTTTTTAGTTTTATAAGAATAAACAATATTAAAAGTTGGACTCAAAACTTCGCTAGGAATTTCCTGCAAAAAATTAATAAAATTTTTAGCAAAAAAACTTTTACCAACCCCAAGATTACCGTAGAGTGCAACTACTTTATTATCATTAATTGAATTCGCCACCTCTTTCGCAAAATCAATCATTTCATTTTGCGAATTTATAATAATTTTTTTCATCAAATTGATTAATATATAACCGGCTTACCTATCAATAAACAAAGATAAGCTGATAAACAAATCGCTGGCGCAAAGGGAAATGTTTCATCTTTTTTTAATTTTTGCCAAACGGCGCCGAATAATGCTCCGATCATACCACTTAAAAACATAAATAAAATAAAATTATTTAGACCAAGCATAAAACCGGCAATCATGAAAAATTTAAAATCATCGATGCCAATGCCATCAATGCCCGCCGAGTAATAAAAGAAAATCCATATCGCAAAACCAAATGCCACAAAAGCCAGTGCGGGCTTCAATCCGTCGTAAATTGAGTTCAAACCGCCATTGTGAATTGTCAGCAGAGTAACTAAAAATACTAAAATAAATTGTAAAATATCAGGAATAAAATAATGCTCCAAATCAACTACCACCATTATAAACATCGTTACAAATATCGCCAAATAAAGCATAAATTTAATGTCAACTTTATAATCAAGCGCAACGAATGTTAAAAGGAATCCTAGCGCACAAAAAAACTCAATTAATGGATAGCGAATCGATATTTTTTTAGAACAATTTATGCATTTTCCGCGTTGCATAATCCATGAAAAAATTGGCACCAATGAGCGAATTTTTAATTTAGAATTACAATGAACGCACTTTGAGCGCGCCAAAAACATCGATTCTTTTGAAACCAAGCGATGACTTACCAAACTAATAAAACTGCCCATTATCAAACCAAATAGAATGATAAAAAAGACTTGAATAAACATACTTAGGGTGATAAAAATTTCCATATCTATTTAATTGAAAGTGATAATTGATAAATTAAACATTTGTTATAAACTCTGATTAGGTTTAATTAAATTTCTTTAGAAAAAATGAATATCTTAACACCAATATTTTACAATAAATTTTTATTATTCATATTAATATTATTTTCTACTTCATGTTTACAAGAGCCCGCTAAAATCATTAATCGTAGTAGTGTTAAGTTCAACAAAAACAATCAATTTAATCAAGAAAAATATCGCAATATTGTTCAAAAAAAAGCAGATAAAAAAGATATTTCCTCTGAAAAAGAAGTTGTTAAATTAGATAAAAAAGATATTTCTTCTGAAAAAGAAATTGTTAAAGATGCGGTTATTGTTCAACAAGGCGAAACCCTTTATTCTATTGCCAAAAAAAATGATGTTCCTTTGCGCGATTTAATCGACACAAATAATCTTGAACCCCCTTACGCTTTAAAGGCTGGAAGCTCTATAAAAATTCCCTTCCCAAATTATCATGAATCACGCGAAGGCGAAACTCTTTATTCAATTTCGCGAATGTATGACATGAAGGTTAATGATGTAATAGCTCTTAATAATTTAAAATTTCCTTATCCAATTTATCCGGGCGATAAAATAAAAATTGTTAAAGATAAAAATAAAAAAACTGAAAAAAATCCTCAATTAGCCTTAGAATCCAAAGCTAAGAAAGAAAATAATATTAAATCTTCTGAAGAAAAAGCCAAAGAAATTGTTGAAAAGAAAAATTCTAAAGAAATTGAAAAATATGGCTTCAAGCCTTCTGAAGTAAGAGCTTTGGAGTTTAAAAAAAAGAATGATTCTTCGCGAACCGCTCAAAATATTATAAATCCAGCCAAAAATGAAATTGTTGAAACAAAACTAAGTATTAATAAGCCAATCGACAAAGATTCAATTAAAAAAATTGCCAATAAAACTAATCGATTTTCTTGGCCAGTTCGGGGCGAAGTTATTTCAAAATTCGGTCCAAAAAGTGCCGGACTTTACAATGACGGCATCAATATTAAAGCTTCGGATGGACAAGCCGTGAGCTCTTCCGAAGATGGCATCGTCGCTTATGTTGGAAGTGAATTAAAGGGCTATGGCAACTTAGTAATCGTCAAACATTCGGGAGGTTGGATTTCCGCTTATGCGCATCTTAAAAATTCTGCGGTGGCAATTGGTCAAAAAATTAGCAAAGGTCAAAAAATTGGCAATGTAGGAAATTCTGGCAAAGTAAAATTTCCACAATTATATTTTGGCTTAAGGAAAGGTCGCGACGCCGTCAATCCAGAAAATTATCTATAAATTAAAAATAAAAATGTCATTTTTTAACTTATTTTCAAAATCCAAAATTAGCGACCAATTAAAAAATAGTTCGCAAAAATTATCGCAAGCAATTACTCAAATTTTTACTCATAAAAAGCTTGATTCTCTAACCTTAGAAGAGTTTGAAGAAATTCTCATAACCAGCGATTTAGGTAGTGATTTTGCCAGAGAAATAATCAATAATTTACGCCAAAAAAAGTTTGAAAAAAATATTGATGAAAAATTTATTAAAGAATTTTTGGCTACTGAAATTGAAAAAATTTTAAAGCCGTGTGAAGGAAAAATTGATCTTGATTCCGACAAAAAACCTCAAGTAATTATATTCAATGGAGTCAACGGCGCCGGCAAAACCACCACGATCGGAAAAATAGCTTACAATCTCAAAAATCAAAATAAAAAAGTATTAATTTCTGCTTGCGATACTTTTCGCGCAGGCGCATCATCGCAACTTGAAGTTTGGGCGAAGCGAGCAGATTGCGAAATTATTTTACCTCTCAAAGAAGGTGAAGACCCTGCTTCCGTAGCTTACAGAGCGTTTGATTATGCTATAAAAAATAATTTTGATGTATTATTAATTGACACCGCCGGCAGATTACAAAATAAACAAAATTTGATGGATGAACTTAAAAAAATTAACACCGTTATCAAGAAACTTGATGCTTCAGCTCCACATTACAATTTACTTATTGTCGATGCTACAATTGGACAAAATTCAAGAATACAAACCGAGATTTTCAATCAAACGGTTGGCATTGACGGACTTGTAATTACAAAGCTTGACGGCAGTGCCAAAGGCGGAGTTATCGTGGCGATTTCAAAAATTTTTGCCAAACCAATTTTTGCAATTGGAATTGGCGAAAAAATTGAAGATTTACAAGAATTTAATGCCAAAAATTTTGCCCAAAGTTTAGTTGAGTAAAAAAATTAATGACGAGTATTATTGTCCTGGAGAATTCCCGCGAGAGCTCCCTGAGAAGTTAGCTCCTAACGCATATTCAGCAAGACCCACTACTGCTGGAACTGTAGTTGGATTTGTTCCGCCTTGAGTTGTTACTGGAGCTGGAGCTGGAGCTGGTGTAAATTCAGATGGATCGAATCCATATAATGTATATTCAGAAAGGCCCCCATCATTCGAACCAGTAGATGAGGATGATGAGGATGATGAGGATGATGAGGCTCTTGATGCTTCAGATCCACTAGATAATACTTGAGCTGAAGCTTCTTTGCTTTTATCCTTTTTTCCTCCTGTTATTGATTCATTTTCTAACCAATCCGATGACGCCTTCAATGCATCCTTTTCTCTTTCTGTTATTGATTCATTTTCTAACCAATCCGATGACGCCTTCAATGCATCCTTTTCTCTTTCTGTTATTGATGCATTTTCTAACCAATTCGATATATAATCGCCTTTCACTCCTGCTCGCTCAACCTCTTCTCGTGCACCTGCCGCTCCCGCATTTTCTTGTTGAAAACCTTGCGATGCCCGACGGAAAGCTTCAATGGATGTTCTCACTGCACCAAAAATTAAGTTTCTTACTGGTCCAACAACTCCCGGTCGCGATCCCTCTGTTCTTGCGCCTGCTTCTCGCTCAACATATTCTTGCCGATCTTGTTGCATAGCATTTGGTGGGGGTGTTGCTCCTGCTCCTGCTTGGGGTTGGCGTGGAGAATATGGTGCGCCTGCTTCTGAATTTTCATCTAATCCATGATCACGATTACCATTGCCATTACGAATAGCATTTAAGGCATGCCCATATTCATTATCCATACAATCTCCAATATAAATTATAAAAAAAATGACTCTTATAAAAAACAAGTGGATAGCCTAAAAAACTAAACCCAAAAAAATTGATTTTATCTAATTAGATTTTTCTAAGGTTAATAAATATTTCCACTCAATTTTTACAAGAGTCATAAAAATCACAAATGCTTTTCGGTATTTTTGATAATTTTTTATAGTAAAAAATTAATTTTGAAGATACAAAGCTTAAAAGCTTAAAGCTTTAAAAAAATATTAAAAATGTATCACTTTGCCGTAAGCGTCGAGAACTGCTTCATGCATCATTTCCGACATGGTCGGATGCGCAAAGATATGCACTTCAGCAGTTTCCATATGATCATTGGTTTCGATGCCACCTTTGTCAACTTTAATTTTATTTTTTGCCAAACCAATTTTTGCAATTGGAATTGGCGAAAAATTGTAGACTTACAAGAATTTAATGCCAAAAATTTTGCCCAAAGTTTAGTTGAATAAAAAATTTTGTTGACGAATATTATTGTCCTGGAGGAGTCACGCGAGGGCTCACTAATGAGCTAGTTTCAAGAGCATGGTCAGCAAGACCCACTTCTGAAGCTGGAGTTGTAGTGGTAGCTGAAGCTGAAGCTGGAGTTGAAGCTGGAGTTGTAGTGGTAGCTG
>Ga0209550_10005178_pt1 | contig 12244 bp, 12 predicted proteins | sample LauGreSuBDMM15SN_2_FD_187567 | JGI IMG/M metagenome (GOLD analysis project Ga0209550, IMG submission 187567) | Freshwater lake microbial communities from Lake Michigan, USA - Su13.BD.MM15.SN (SPAdes) (version 5) | ecosystem: Environmental > Aquatic > Freshwater > Lake | place: Lake Michigan... | reverse complement strand
TTTATTTTGATGATGAAAAAACCAAAGATTGAGAAATAGACAAAATGATACTAAATAAAAAAGCAGTAAAAAAAGAATGAACTGCAAAACCATCTACAATTTTTGTGCACAAAACAATCATCAATCCGTTGATGATTAACAAAAAAAGCCCCAATGTTAAAATCGTTACAGGTAAAGTTAAGATTACTAAAATGGGTTTTACAATCAAATTCAACAATGCTAAAACAATTGCTACCACAATTGAAGTTGAAAAACTATCTACTGCAACACCTGGCAGAAATCTAGCAATTATTAAAACAAGTATTGCGGTAATTAAAATTCGTACTAAAACATTCATTTTTGATAGGTTAGGAGATATATTAGTGGCAGTAAAATTACAATATATAAGTTAAAATTATTTTTATTTCAATATTTTTTATAATTTTACGAAAATTAATTTAAAACAAAATATATGAAAAAATTATTACTTATTCTAATTATGGCGTGTTTTGCAACTGCAAATGCGCAGTACGAATGGCTAGAGCAATCAACTGGTTATCCTACAGCTGGAACTTACACAGGAGACATCTCCATTGTTGACCAGAATGTGGTTTGGTCAATGGTACAAAGAACATCGACTACCAACCACCAAAGAATTTCCCTAACTACTGATGGCGGAACTACTTGGATTTCTAAAGGAGTTACATTACCAAGCACAACAGGTTTAGGAATTGGAAACATCAGCGCAGTTAATGCAACAACTGCTTACATTTCTGTTTTTCCTACTACCGCTGCATTAGCTACACAAGGAGTTTATAAAACTTCAAATGGAGGAAATACTTGGACAAAAGCCTCTGGCGCTGCATTTGGTATCAATTCTTTTGCAAATTTAGTTCACTTTTTTGACACTGCAAACGGTGTTGCAATGGGAGATCCAGTAAATGGTAAATTTGAAGTTTATAGAACCTCAAATGCAGGAATTAGTTGGACTGTCGTTCCAGCAGCTAATTTACCTACTCCACTTATAAATCAAACGCCAGCACCAGACACTCCAGAATATGGTTATACGGGAAAATATTATGCCAAAGGAAATACTATTTGGATTGGTACAGGAAATGGTAGATTATTGAAATCTACTGATAAAGGAGTTACATGGACTGCTATAACAACACCAGTAGCAGATTTTGGTGGAGGAATTAATCCAATAAATACAGGCGAATTCACATTTAGAGACGACAACAACGGTATTATTTTGCGTTCAAACTATTCTCTTTCTGCAGATGTACCTCCAGTAGCAACCTATCAAGATTTCACATTGTTTAGAACAACTGACGGCGGCGCTACTTGGAATGACATCACAGATGTAAATCAAGTAGTTTTTCACAGCGGTGTAGCTTATGCTGGAAATGTACTTTATTCTAATGGATCAAATACAGATAATTTTGGAACTTCTTTTAGTAATGATGATGGGACAACTTGGACGGAATTAAGTACAGGAAGTCATACTTGTTTAAAGTTTCAATCTGAATCTATTGGTTTTTCTGGAGGTTTCGCATCGTCAGCAACTGCCGGTGGAATTTTTAAATTGGTTCCTGCTACTGCAAGTGCAAATACATTTGCATCTGATAAATTCACAGTTTCTCCAAATCCAGTGACAGATGTATTGAGAATAAATAACACTTCAAATATTAATTTTACTGCTGTTCAAGTAACGGACATCAACGGTAGAGTTGTAAAATCAGTGAATGTAAACAATATAACTTCTTCTCAAATTAATGTTTCAGATTTAAACGCCGGTATTTATTTTTTAAATATTACATCTGATGCTGGTAAAGCTGTTAAAAAATTCATCAAGAATTAATTGAAGATTTAATAAAATCAAAAATCCCATTTGAAATTTCAAATGGGATTTTTTTTTGATTTAAATACTGTAAAAAATGTAAACTTATTTTTTGGTTTTTAGGATTGCGTTTGAATTATTAATCCAATTTTCAACGCTGCTATCATAGCCTGTTGAACCTAATTTGTCAAAACTAATTTTACCATCTGTTTTTGAAGGCAATACAAACCAAACTGTTGGATAACCTCTCACTTCAAACATTTGCTGCAATTCTTGGTTTTGCTTGGTTAATTCTGGTGTTAATTGTTTTCTTCTAGGAAAATCTAATTCAACAAGAATAACATTTTCATTAGACCATCCAATGAATTCTTGTTTTTTAAAAACATCATTTTGCAATTTCATGCACCAACCACACCAATCGCTTCCTGTAAAGAACAGCAAGAGAGGTTTCTTTGATTTTATTGATGCTTCGCAAGCTTTTGCAACATCATTTTCCCATTTTAGTTCTTGGGCTTTCACAGAGAATGAACACACCAATAATACTATAAATACTAATTTTCTCATCGATTAATTATTTTATTTTTTTAATTCTTCCATTAATTGTTCAGTATTTCTAAAACCAACTATACTATTGGCAATGTCACTTTTTTTATCAAAAACTACCATCGTTGGATAGCCTTGAATTTTCAAAACTTCGCCAAATTCATGTGCGGCATTTCTACCTTGTCTGTCTGCAACAAACTGTGGATTCTTATATTTTACACCTTTATAGTTTACCTCTGAATTTCCTTCCGCATTGAATTTTACAGCATAATAATTGGCAGTAATATAATCTACAACAACTTTATCATGAAAAGTCTGTTTGTCTAACATTTTACATGGACCACACCAATCGGTATAAACATCCATAAAAATTGGTTTTGGCAACTTTTTTTGCGCAGCTAGTGCTTCATCTAAAGTCATCCACTTAATTTCTTGTGCTTGGGCGAATGTTCCTGCAATAACAAATATTGCGATTATCAATTTTTTCATTTTGTTATTTATTAAAATTATTTTTAAATTATGTACTCTAAATTTATTTTACTTCCTGCATTAATTTTTTAACTAATGGAGCAATTGCAATCAAAACAATTCCGGCAACAAGCGCATAAATAGCAAGTTGCTTGTAACCATCAGCATAAACGATAAGTTTATTCATATTGGTTGCTTTTTCTGATGCTTCGGCGATGTTTGCGCCTAATAATCCAGCAAAATATTGTCCATAAGCACTTGCCAAAAACCACATTCCCATCACAACGGCTTGCGTTTTTTGTGGAGAAAGTTTGGTCATTGCTGACATTCCGATTGGCGATAAACAGAGTTCCCCAAATGTGATAATAAACCATCCAAATGTAAATAATCCCAACGATGTTTTACCAAATTCATCTGCGAAAAATTTGGTGTAATAAAAAACATAAAATCCACCAGCGAGAAACAAAAAAGCTAATCCGAATTTAACGATTGTATTAGGTTCAATTTTTCTTTTGCTCATCCAAAGCCAAACAATTCCCAATAAAGCAGCAAAAGCTATAACAAAAAGTGAATTTGCTGAATTATTAACTCCATTTGGATCTAATTCCACGCCAAACATTGTGTTGTTAAGATTGCTGACAGCAAAAGCACTTAAAGAGCCACCACTTTGTTCAAAAAACGCCCAAAAAATAATGGAAAACAACATAAAAATTACTGCCGCAATCAATTTTTTATTTTGAGATAAAGTGAAATTTCGCATTTCATACAGTAAATAAATAATCGAAGCTGGACCAATGACATACATGAAGTAGTCCGTATAAACAGTGTTAGAAACCATTATCATTATAATCGGAATAATTAGAATAGAACCCAAGTAAGTAGCATATTCTAATAATTTTCGCTTATTTTCTTTCAAATGCGCCAACGGTGAAAGTCCTATATCGCCTAAGGTTTTTTGTGTTTGAATAAAAGTTACTAAACTAATAATCATCACTATTGATGCAAAACCAAACGCATAATTCCATCTTAAATTTTCGGGTACAAAAGAGGTCCAAAGATTTCCATTGGCCACCGCAATACAAATATAACCACCAATTAAAGCGCCTAAATTTACTCCAGCATAAAACAAAGAAAAACCAGCATCTCTCCTATTGTCGTCATTTTTATAAAGTTTTCCGACCATCGAGGAAATGTTTGGTTTAAAAAATCCAGTTCCAACAATGGTAAAACTCACACCAATAAAAAAGAACTCTTTTGGATGAATGGCAAGAATTACACTTCCAACAATCATCAATAATCCGCCCCAAAAAAGCGATTTTCTAAAACCAAAGATTTTATCTGCAAAAAGTCCTCCAATAAATGTAAAAGCATAAACCCAAGCTTGTGTTGCGCCATATTGTAGATTAGCATCTGTATCTTTCATGAGTAATTGATTGGTCATAAAAACATACAACATGCCGCGCATGCCATAAAAGCTAAAGCGTTCCCACATTTCGCTAAAAAACAAGTACCACAACTGCTTTGGGTACTTGCCTTTAAAATTTTGAATTTGGTCGATGGTTAAATCCTGTGCCATTTTATCGAACGCCGTGCATCAATTTCTTTAAAACTGGTGTTAAAGCAAAAAGCACTATTGCCGCAAGTCCTGTTAAAACAACGAAGACCATGAAAAATTCAAATAAATTATGAATTTCAAAACCGGCAAAAAACGGATTATGATCTGCAATTTGATTGTCTGCTAACAACTTTAATTGCTCGGCGGTAGGGACAATTTTTTTATCTAAAATAGCTTGCAAATCTATTCCAAGTTCTTTGGCTTTATTAAATTTATCTCCAGTAGCTGGCATTATCGAACCTAAAGTTCCTGCTAAAGCATAGCCTGATGCATTTGATAAAAAGAAAACACCATATAACAAAGATGAAAATCTTTTCGGCGATAATTTTCCAACCAACGATAATCCGATTGGCGATAAGCAAAGTTCCGCGCAAGTTTGAATTAAATACAATAAAATCAACCACTTGATGGCCAAAAGCCCGTTATTTCCTAAATCTTTTACATTGTATGCGATAATAAAATAACTCAAAGCAATCAATGCCAAACCGATAGATTGTTTCATTGGAGAAATTGGCTCTCTTTCTTTGCTTCTTAAATAATCCCAAAGCATGCTGAATGGAACAGCAAAAGCAACTACAAATAATCCGTTAAAAATCTGCACCATTGATGGCGGCATATTCCAACCAAAGAAATTTCTATCTGTCTGATTGTCGGCTATAAATGTTAGGGACGAACCTGCTTGTTCAAACGCTGCCCAAAAGAAAATTACAAAAAATGCGACAATATAAATCACAAAAATTCTGTCTCTTTCAATTTTTGTTAGCGAAGTATCAGAAACAATTAATCCAGCAAGTGTTAAACCACTTGAATAAATTAAAGTGTAAATGTAGTTTTGACCAAAATAAAAGTGAATTAATGCCCCCAAACTTAAAAAGGCCAATCCCGCTAAAAGCAAAGATTTCTGAGAAAAAACTGCTTTTTGCGCTTCACCTTCTTCAAAATCAGACGCGTCATTTTTCGATGGCAATCCACCAAGCGGCTTTCCTTCTGGTGTTACAACATATTTATTTTTTAGTACGTAAAACACCGCTGTTCCAATCAACATTGCAATAGAAGCTGCAAGAAAACCCCATTTGAAAGCGTGGATGTCTCTAATTCCACCGGCATCTTTAACGTCGCCAATTAATGGACAGATCAATTGACCTAAAAACGCACCTAAATTAATTCCCATATAGAAAATAGTAAATGCCGTATCAAGTTTTGATTTTTCTTGTTTTGGGTACAAACTTCCCACCATACTTGAGATGTTTGGCTTAAAAAATCCGTTTCCAAATATAATAATTCCTAACGCTGACCACATTAATGTTGTTGCCAAAGATAAATTTGTACCAAAAACGCTAGCACTGAAAAACAAAAGAAATTGTCCTACAGCCATCATCAAACCTCCTAAGAGGATACAGTTTCTGTTTCCGAAAAAACGATCAGCAATAAATCCACCTAACATTGGTGTTAAATAACAAAGTCCTAAAAATCCTCCGTAAATAATCGAAGCATCTTCTTCTTTCATCATCAAAGAATTTACAAGGAAAAGTGTTAAAATGGCACGCATTCCATAAAAATTGAATCGTTCCCACATTTCTGTTCCAAATAATACCCAAAGTCCTTTTGGATGTGCTGTTTTTACTGCTGTTTCACTCATTTTTGTTTATTTAGTTTTGGTTAGTTTAAAGTTTTGACTGTTTTAAATATTTGATCTTGATTTAATAAAAGTCAATTGTTTTTACAAATTCTCTTTTATAAAATTAGTCATTTTATTATACAATTGAATTCTTGTCATTCCCCCATAAATACCATGATTATTGTCTGGATAAATTTGAGAATCAAATTGTTTGTTGGCTTGAATCAAGGCTTCCATCATATGCATAGAATTTTGAACATGAACGTTGTCGTCGCCAGAGCCATGAATTAATAAAAATTTTCCTTTCAGTTGATCTACAAAATTGATTGGCGAATTTTCATCATAACCACTTGCGTTTTCTTGCGGTGTTTGTAAATACCTTTCTGTATATATTGAATCATAAAAACGCCAATTCGTTACAGGAGCAACAGCAATCGCCATTTTAAACACATCGTTTCCTTTCAAAATACAATTCGAAGACATAAATCCGCCATACGACCAACCAAAAATACCGATTCGGGCTTTATCGACAAAAGTGTAATTTCCTAGTACTTTTGCAGCATCAATTTGGTCTTCTACTTCTAATTTTCCAAGCTCCTTTTGGGTACATTTTTTAAAATCTGCTCCTTTAAATCCAGTTCCTCGTCCATCAACACAAGCAATGATGTAGCCGTTTTGCGACAACATATAAAACCAATAATCATCGGCAGAATTCCATTCGTTATTTACTTGTTGCGAACCTGGACCAGAATATTGGTACATAAAAACAGGATATTTTTTTGAAGCATCAAAATCTTTTGGCTTAATTATCCACGCATTCAATTCATTTCCTCTATCGGTTTTTAGCACAAAAAATTCTTTAGCTGGCAAATTATATTTTTTTAATTTATCTGCCAAAGCATCATTTTCAATAATTGATTGCACTTGCTTTCCGTCTTTTGAGCTGTTTAGTGTAAAAGTAGTTGGAAACGTTGCGCTAGAATAAGAATTAATAAAAAACTCGAAATTTGGACTAAAAGTTGCCGAACTTGTGCCAGTTTTTGAACTTAAACGCACTTTGTTTTTTCCGTCTAATCCAATTTTATAAACATCACGATTGATTGATCCATTTTCGACCGATTGATAAAAAACCGTTTTTGTTTTTTCATCAAAACCATAATAGCTCGTTACTTCCCAATTTCCTTTCGTAACCTGGTTTTTTAATTTTCCAGTTTTATCATATAAATAGATGTGATTGAATCCATCTTTTTCTGAAGTCCAAATAAAACTATTGTCTTTTAAAAAAGTTAAATTATCGGTTACATCAACATAAGCTTTGTCTTTTTCGTTCAAAACTACTTTTGAAGTCACTGAATTGGCATCAACAAAAATCAAATCTAAATTATCTTGATGACGGTTTAAAACTTGCGCACACAAAACATTTGCGTCGTTTGTCCACTTCATTCTGGCAATATAAAAATCATTGTAATTGCTCAAATTAATGTCTTTTTTTGATTTTGAATCAACATTATAGATATGCAAAGAAACCAAAGCATTTTTTTCACCTGCTTTTGGGTATTTGAAAGTTTCGATTTTTGGATATAAATTTTTCTCGAAAACAGACATTGAGAATTCTGGCACTTCACTTTCATCAAAACGAATAAAAGCAATTTTTTTGCTGTCTGCACTCCAATCGAAAGCACGAACAAAAGCAAATTCTTCTTCATACACCCAATCAGTAATTCCGTTTATAATGCTGTTTTTCTTTCCATCATTTGTGATTTGTTCTGCTTTTTTAGTCGACAAATCGTAAATAAAAAGGTTGTTTTGTTGTGCAAAAGCAATTTTTTTTCCGTCAGGCGAAAAAGTAGGTTCTTGCACTTCGTTCAAAATTTTAGACAATGCTTTGGTTTCGATATTGTATAAAAAATAATCTGCTGTGAAAGAACGACGAAAAATTGGATTGGTGTTATTGGCAATCAAAATAGATTTCTCATCTGCTGAAAAAGAGTAACTATCAATTCCATTTTCTAATTCTTTGAAATTTTTCGAATCAATTAAAGTATTGCTTTTCTTTAAAGTTGCAAAATCATACAAATCAAATTGAAAAGTTTTTGATGTCCTGTCAAAATTCAAAACCGTGTATTGGTTGGTGTTTTTGAGTGATTGCAATTCGTCCATTCCTTTGGTTCGAAAAGTGCCTCGATAAATGTCTTCAATGGTGATTTTTTGTTGAGATTGTCCCGAAAAACCAATAAATAAAAGGATTGCAAAAAGTTTGTATAGTTTCATAATATATTTCAAGTAGAAAAAGAGTTCAATTTTAGTGAAAAAATTACAAATAATAACATTTTTTCGTGTTAAATAGAATTTCAAGCAATTCAAATCCTGTTTTTAGGAATGAATAAATTAGCAATATTATTCTTGATTATCGGTATTCAAGTTTTTACTGAATTTGTAAATTACTGGTATAATTGTAATTCCGACCAAAGAAATCACGATCAATTCAATGTGCTCTTTCAAATCTATTGCATAGTTTTTAAGTAAAAACCCATACAGATAATGTCCTGAAAATATCAAGGTAAATGACCAAACAAAAGAACTCAAAATATTATAAAACATGAATTTCTTTTTATCCATGGTAACAATTCCAGCCACAATTGGCGCAAAAGTTCTAAATATCGGAACAAAACGTGCAAATATGATTGCCTTTCCACCATATTTTTCAAAAAAGTCTTTTGATTGGATCAGGTATTTTTTCTTAAACCAAAAACTGTCTTCCTTATTATACAAATAATAACCACTTTTTGCACCAAACCAATAGCCTACGATATTACCCAAAACACCTGCTACTGCTACCAATGTTGATAAAAGTGCAACATTTATAAAATTGCTTTCCAAAAAAAGAACATTTTCTACGAGTTCGCGATTGTAAATCCCAGCTAAAAAAAGCAAACTATCGCCAGGAAGAAAAAAACCAGCAAAAAGTCCGGTTTCGGCAAAAACAATAAACAACACAATAAAAAGTCCAATTTTTACGCCATCAATATCAAAATGAATGTAATAAAGTGGGTCTAATAGATTTCTCCAATCAAAGTTGTACATGTTTTTATTTATCAAAATTTTCAGTGTGTGAAATTAAGAATTTTTAAGACAACCACAATTTTATTATTTGGGTTTGTAAATTTATTAACTTTTGTAATGAAGATTGTTCTGAAACTAAATGGAGTTGAAACCAGCTTTCGTTTAATCTTTGTTTAAAAAACTTAAATTTCTTCACAAATTGACTATCACAAATCAAAACAAACAAATCAACTTTGTTTTTTTATTTCGTTCGTTTTTTTATCAAATCCATACGGACAATGTCGGCAACCACTTTTGCAGCAATAACCCCGTTTTAGATGGTGTTTTTCGGTAAAACACCTGTAACCTTCGGGAGTTAAATAGAAATCTTCCCCTTCAGTTAATTTATTTTCGTTATTTTGCTCCTTCATAACGACAAATTTATAACATTTGTAAATGATTATTATAACATCAAAATATTTAATCCAAAATGGCGTTCGTGGTTTAACACTGTTTCCTTTTGTTTTTGTTGCGAAAAATACAGATTTGGAAGATGAAATATTGATGAACCATGAAAAAATTCACATCCAACAACAAAAAGAATTGCTTGTTTTGCCTTTTTACATTTGGTACTTATTTGATTTTGGCATAAAATTCTTGAAGTTTAAAGACAAAAACAAAGCGTATCGCAACATTTGTTTTGAAAAAGAAGCGTATGCGAACGAAAAAAATCTGAATTACTTAATGAAAAGAAAATTTTGGAACTTTTTAAATTATTCTTTTCTATGAAATCAGAAAACCAACTTGTTTTTATTGATGAAACCCGAAAAATTGAACTCTGGATCAAACGAGAAGATTTGATTCATCCATTTGTTTCTGGTAATAAATTCAGAAAACTAAAATACAATTTACTTCAAGCAAAAACCGAAAACAAAACCACAATATTAACGTTTGGCGGCGCATTTTCTAATCATATCGCAGCAGTTGCTTTTGCAGGACAAGAAAATGGCTTCAAGACAATCGGTGTTATTCGTGGCGATGAGCTGGCTTCGAAAACAGAAAAAAATCCAACATTAAAATTTGCAGAGGAACACGGAATGAAATTAGATTTTATTCCTCGTGAAGCATACCGCTCTAAAAATGAATTTGCATTTTTGAACCTGTTGGAAGAAAAACATGACAATTTTTATCTAATTCCGGAGGGAGGAACCAATGATTTAGCAATTAAAGGTTGTGAAGAAATATTGAGTGTTGAAGATAAAAAGTTCAATTATATTTGTACTTGTGTAGGAACTGGCGGAACAATTTCTGGAATAATAAACAGCATTTTGCCCCACCAAAAAGTTTTAGGATTTCCTGCCCTGAAAGGCGATTTTTTACAAAATGAAATTCGTAAATTTGCAAAAAATAATAACTGGGAATTGATTTTAGATTATCATTTTGGGGGTTACGCAAAAGTTGATGAAGACTTAATAGCATTTATCAATTCATTTTATCAAAAATATAAAATTCCTTTAGACCCTATTTATACTAGCAAGATGGTTTTTGGCGTTACGGATTTGATAAATAAAAATTATTTTCCTGAAAATTCAAAAATTTTGATGGTTCACACTGGCGGATTGCAAGCAATTGAAGGAATGAACCTTAAACTGAAAAAGAAAAATATAAAAACTATTGAAATAAATGTTTAAAAAAGCACTCTTATTAGTAATGTTTTTTGGTCTGATGGCTTGTCATAGCACACAAAATGTGGTCAGAACTACGCCAAAATCTTACCCAAAACCGAAAAAAGGAGTGGTGCAAACTACTAAAAAACCTGAAGTTTCAAAACCTGTTGCGTCAAATTCCGACGAAAAAAAACCAAATAACACAGGTCAAAATAAACAGACTGAAACCATGGAATCAACATCCAAAACAGTGGTTTATACTGAAGTTGTAGCTGCCTATATTTTGCAATTTAAAGCCATTGCGATGGGAAACATGAAAAACTATGGCATTCCAGCAAGTATAATTTTGGCGCAAGGTATTTTAGAATCTGGCGCAGGAAAAGGCGATTTGGCATTGAGTGGAAATAATCATTTTGGAATTAAATGCCATGTTGGTTGGACGGGTGAATCCGTCAATCATGATGATGATGCTGCACAAGAATGTTTCAGAAAATACAAAGACCCTTCAGAATCCTATAAAGACCATGCTCTGTTTTTGACTTCCAGAACGCGCTATTCCGAATTGTTTTTGTTGCCAAAAGGCGACTATGCAGCTTGGGCGAAAGGCCTAAAAACCTGCGGATATGCCACCGACCCAAAATATCCGCAAAAGTTAATTTCGTATATCGAGCGTTACAATTTGCACCAATATGATGCAGAAGTTTTAGGAACAACTTACATTCCGAAAACTAATCAACCAATCATTGCAAGTTCAGCTGGTCAAGATGCTGGTTTTTATGAAGTTCAAAAAGGAGATACTTTTTATTCCATTTCAAAAAAATTCAATCTTTCGGTTGAAGAATTAAAGCAGAAAAATAATCTTTACGATGATGCGCTTTCAATAGGACAAAAACTTAAAATTAAAAATTAAAAATTACGAATTAAAATTGTTTAAAGTATAATTTCATCTTTTAATTTAGATGTTTTTTACAACAGTGCTTATTACAATTGTGCAATATACGTTATGCAATCTTAAAAACAATACTAAAAATGTTATACCAAAGAAGTAGTCAGCTGTTTGCTGATGCAGAAAAAGTAATTCCCGGTGGCGTAAACTCTCCTGTTCGCGCTTTCAAAGCCGTTGGTGGAACACCTATTTTTGTTAAAAGTGCAAAAGGTGCTTATTTGTTTGATGAAGATGGAAATAAATTAATCGATTATATCAATTCTTGGGGACCAATGATTTTGGGTCATGCTTTTGAACCTGTCGTAGCAGCAATTACAGAACGAGCCACACTAGGAACTTCATTCGGAATGCCAACAGCACTAGAAACACAAATCGCGCAATTGGCCATCGAAATGGTGCCTGGAATTGATAAAATTCGTTTTGTGAATTCTGGTACAGAAGCGTGCATGAGTGCTATTCGACTAGCTAGAGGATTTACAAAAAAAGATAAAATCATCAAATTTGCAGGTTGCTATCACGGGCATTC
>Ga0209550_10005176_pt1 | contig 12246 bp, 13 predicted proteins | sample LauGreSuBDMM15SN_2_FD_187567 | JGI IMG/M metagenome (GOLD analysis project Ga0209550, IMG submission 187567) | Freshwater lake microbial communities from Lake Michigan, USA - Su13.BD.MM15.SN (SPAdes) (version 5) | ecosystem: Environmental > Aquatic > Freshwater > Lake | place: Lake Michigan... | reverse complement strand
GTTAAGGAATAACAAAATGGGAAGATTCGTAGGAAATAGTGCGCTAGCACCAGTGGGATCAGTAGCTGATGTATTCACTAAAGCTGAAGTATTCTCCACGCCGGGCGCCACCAGTTGGACTGTGCCTACCGGCACAACTACTGCTAAAGTATTTGTGATTGGGGCAGGCAGCTGTTATCGAACCACACAATTTTGCTTTGCCTCCGCAGGCTGCTGTTCAGGAGTGACTACTCCTATCTGCAACTTTTGTATGAATTTTGTGGGACACCTACCAGGAGCAGGTGGCGGCTACGCAGAAAAAACCATAACTGGACTAACTTCGGGCTCAGTAATGACTATCAACGTAGGCAGTCCAACAGGACTTAGTGCCAGTAGCATTAGTGTAGGAGCTACCACAGTTACAGCCAACAATGCTACAGAAACTGCGGTAAACGTAAACTGTACCAATCAAACCACTGCTCGTGATACCACTTTAGATAACTGCGTTAGCGTGGGATTTAAGATTCCTAGATGCGGATATCAAAATTGCATAGTGGGTTATTTTAATGCAGGCGGAACAGCCACTGGCGGAGACATTAACCGTACAGGTGGTCGTGGCGTGTTTATACCTTATTTCTGTGCAGACAGCTGCATGGACTACAGTACAACAACTGTGGCTCCAAACTCTGTTGCTACTACCGGCTCTGCAGGAAATATACTTCTTCGAGGTTGCACCTGCTGGCAATGTCAAAACTCCGGATACGATTACAGTTTTGGCGGCACACGATATAACTGCAACTGTTTCATAGCTAACTACTGTGCCCAATGTAGATGTAACTGCTGCTGTGGCGGCTGCTGGTGTGTAAATGCTACCTGCATCTGTTTACATACATATCACAATGTGTTTGGCTCACTATGTGTAGGACCTGGTTCTGGTAACGGATATCAATGGTGGAACTGCTGTGTTTGCGTAAAAATGCGTGACGAAACTACTATAGGTGTTAGCAATCCGTCAGTAGTCTATAGTGCCGGTGGCGGTGGATCTGCTCCGGCAGTACAACCAAAATATCTATTTAATGGTGTAGCAGGAAGAAACTGCTGCGGATTCTTAGGTAGAGACAGTAACTCTGATGCTCCAGACACTAACACAGGCATGAACTTTGATGTACTGCCGGCTGGAATAGGATCAAGTGCAGGTCGAAGTGAAGGCAACGGTGTTGATGGTGCTAGCGAACAACAGTTAACTCTAGCCTCAAACCAATTACAGGGAACTACAGCCTATACTATAGGAACCTGTTGGGGTACACAAAGTTTAATCTGCTGCATTACTTTCAACCAAGATAACTTTAGCTTTGTGTTTGGTAGTGGTATATCACAATGGCCGTGGGCTGGAATATGTAATGCAGGAATTGGCAATGCTGTTTCTGCAGAAGGTAACAGAAATCAGTGTATTAGTCTTAGTTTTTACAAGGACAGAAGTCTATATCAACCACAGAATTCAGCAGTACTAGATCTGTCTCTGTTGAAGTCATCTACTGGAACTAATATAGGATCAGTGCTATATGGACACGGTGCAGGTATAAATGCTGCAGGACCAGGCGGAGGCGGCAATCGACTAAACACTGCCGGCGGTAATGGCCTAGTAGTTGTAATTTATTGAGGATATTATGTTTGTAAGTGTAAAAAAAAATATGTACGACATTGACACAATCATGTATGTGACAGACAATCAACAGTTTGTTGCAACCACTGACTGTGGATGGATAGCTATATCAGACACTACTGCTCAGCCAGGAGAATATCTCATAGACGGCAACGTCTACGGGCTGAGCAGAGATAACTATCACGTAATTGAAAAAATCATATTTGAAATTGAAGAACGTCATAGAATAGCTAGAGAAGCAGCAGAACAAAAACAACGAGAGTTAGACGCAGCAGAAATAGCTAAGGTAGCCGACGACGAAGACCAAGGAGATCTACATAATGGATAATCTATCAGATACACAAAAAGAAGCGGCAATAAGTCAGATGGATGTGCCTCAGTTCAAATCGGTATTTGAATTAGCGCATCCAGATATGTCTGCAGAGTATCTAGAAACAATGCATTTAGAAAATCTCAATCAGGCAAGGTATATCGAAGCGGTAAAAACCACTACATGGACTGGACGAAAAGTCACATTTAGTCCTCCATTTGAACACAGATTGGGAGACATTTCTCAGGGTACAACAGATGTAATATGGAGCCCCCATCCTAGTAAAGAACATTATCTAGCACACCTAGAACAGGGTCTAGCAGATCGAAGTAAATTTGTTGCAGATTACAAAAAAACCCTAGGTATTAACTAAAGAAATATTTTGTAGAGCTGAGTTGCGGCATATATACTATTCAGCAATGGAGTATATATGAAAAAAGTTTTTGCAATCAACGGCGGCGCTGGCCGAGTAATTTGTGCTTTGCCTGCCTTAGAAAAATATTATAAAACTAACGGTTCCAATTTTTACATTTATTCAGAAAGCGGCCTTGATTTTTTTGCCGGCAACAAGCACCTACAAGATCTTACCTACACGCCTGAAACTAAAGATGTTTTTGTTAACATTATTCGCCCAAATGATTTAGTTACTCCAGAACCCTACAGAGATCATGGTTATTATAATCAAAAACGCAGTCTATCCCAGGCATTTGATTATCTCATTAACGGGACAACAGACCATAGTGATTTAGACAAACCTAAAATTGTTCTTTCAAAGCAGGAAGAAATAAATGCACTAGATGCCATAGCTAATGCTAAAAAAATGCACGGAAAACAAAAAACAATTGTAATTCAGCCATTTGGCCGCACTTCACAGCCACTACAGGAGCAGGTAATAGACGCTAGTAGTAGATCTTTAAACAAACAAACTTATATTGAAATAATGGAAGACCTAATCCAGGACTATAATATTATATATATGGGTGAATATTTAGAAGTAGAGTCAAAAACTTTTAAAATACAAACTAATTTAAGACAATGGGCCGCGGTAATCGAAGCAGCTGATTATTTTATTGGGTGTGATAGCGTAGGTCAACACATGGCCTACGCTTTTGATAAACCAGGCACCGTAATGCTAGGATCGACCTTTGTTGAAAACGTGTCGTATGCAGATCATTTTCAAATCATACAGAAACAACCATTAGATATCAAATACAGTCCTCTTAGAATTGCAGAACAACTAGATGCAGACTTGGCTAATAGATATAACGATGCCTGTATGGATTTTGATGAGGCTGAAACTAAAGAAATTATTGAAAAAATTCGAACAGATATCAAAAAGAAAACTAAATGATACCGGTAACTGTTGTAGATAATTTTTTTAAAGATCCTGACGCAGTTCGAAAATTTGCGTTGTCCCAAGAATTTCGTCGACTAGAAATAGCATCTTGGCCTGGAAAAAGGTCTAAAATGCTAATCGATATAGACGTCGAATTTTATAATAATTTTATAGCAAAGGTATTAAATTTATTTTTTGATATTTCTAGAGATAACTTACGTTGCCAAATTCACGCATTTTTTCAATCTATTCCTGAAAAGTATCAAGAAGGATGGACACATCTAGATATTGGTACGACCTTTACAGGAGTCGTATACTTAACACCTGATGCGCCGGTAGAAGCAGGAACAACATTGTCAGTTGATACTACTGATGATCCTTTATCAAATCAAGAAATAAAAGCAAAATACTATTCAGGTATAGCAGTTGATCCAGATGAATACTATAAAGCCAGAGAAGAAAATAATAATAGATATATAAAAACCACTGAAATTTCAAATGTTTTTAATAGATTGGTAATATTTCCGGGAACTGTACCCCATAAAGAAAATAAATTCTTTGGAAACACTATCGAAGATTCTAGATTAACGTTGGTATTTTTTGTATTGATACCAGACGATGATAATAATACTCTATTACCTATAGCAAGATCGTCAACTTCGCCCCTATGACAACTCGGTTATTTACTTTTGGTTGCTCGTTCACACGATGGCTATGGCCTACTTGGGCTGACTTATTGGCTACGGAATATGACGAATTTCAAAATTATGGTATCAATGGTGTTGGAAACAAATGTATAGCAGAACGTGTATCAGAATGTTTGCTATTAAACGATCTTACTAGTCACGACACAGTAATAGTGCAATGGACTGACTATCATAGATTTGATTTTCATAGATTAGATCTGCTTGATAGTAGCAATTGGGCCTGCTCAGGAAATATACATCTTAATACTCATTTGCCTACAGAGATTAGTAATATGTGGTCCGAATATAGCTACATAATGCATACATGGAATTTTATAAATCTCACAGCTAATCTTTTAAAAAATTCTAAATGCCAGTGGTATTTTACTTCCAGCGTTGACATATTTGGTGACCTTGAAAAATTTTCAACTCTAAGTAGATATAAAAAAATTCTAGAGCTTGAAAATTGGTTACCGACTATTGATTCTGTTGTTGATCGAAATATATATCAAGGAATTAAAATGCCAAAAGGATGGTTTAATTCCAAAACTCAAATACAAGATCTACATCCCACAACTGTACACTATAGATTGTGGTTAACAAAATATCTGCAGCCAATTACAGCACATCAAGATTATGATATAGCTTTCAATAAAATTCAAGATCAACATTTAGAGTACAGTGATATTGATTGGACAACATTGAATATTAAAAATTCTTGGAATCAGTTTAAAAATTATAAAATTGGGTTATGAAGCGATTATTTACATTTGGGTGTTCTTTTACAGAATATCCTTGGCCGTCTTGGGCAGATCTAACTAGTGTAGCTTTTGATCATTACGAAAATTGGGGATGTCGTGGTATAGGGAACAGAGCTATTGCTGAACGTATAGTTGAAGCTCATGTAAAACACAACTTTTGCCAAGACGATACAATTATTGTACAATGGTCAAGTCATCTACGCCATGATTGGTATCATACTCATCGAGTTCCACATAATCGATCCACCGGATGGAAAACTGCAGGCAGCATATTCAGCAGTCAAAACACAGATGTTTTTACTCCAGACTGGTTGGATTTATTTTTTTATGAGCCCGCTTATGTTATGCACACACTACATAACATAATTTTGACTCAGGGATTTTTAGAATCTCTAGGAGTTCAATGGTATATGACCAGTATTGGAGACATACGCAAACTTGGCACTGACATAGATATTGCTGAAAAATACGGTGAATCTCTAAAAAAAATGTCCAAAGAAACATCTATCGACCAGCTTCATCCTCAACTTAGAGCGCATACTCAATCAATCTGGATAGACCATGCAGATCATTGGCTCGAACCTATACACAGCTTTACTAAAAGTTGTCAAGAACATGCCTGGTGGTTCAGCGACGGAAAATTAAACGGATCTAAATGGCAAGAGACTCATCCATCTACACTGCAATACAGCTTATGGATTAAGAAAAATCTTGCAGATAGGATTTCACTTTTACCTCAACATATAGATAAAATAGATAAAATAACTAGTACAGTGGAAGAAATTAAAAAAAATATTAACGGACAGATATTAGATTTTATTAATGCACTGATAGTAACAAACTTACCGTATATTAATTGGCCAAACACACTAAAAGGATTCAAGGACGAACTATGAAAGATTTATGGATTGCTGCTATAGCTAGAGGACACAATGCTTCAGTATGCCTGATGCACAACGGAAAAATTGTGTTTAGTATCGAAGAAGAAAGATTAAGTAGATTTAAGTATGACGGCGGCCCGTTAGCTGCAATGATAAAAATTAAAGAGTACACAGATCACATCGATTACCTATTAGTAGCACACACAATGCCACTCTCTGGAGCTCCAATAATTGAATATACCGGTGACAATCTATACAGTGGCCTAGCAAGAAAATTAGGGCTTATGGATAGGAAAAATTTTCAAAATACTCCCAATGTTATTGACTTTTCTAATATACATCACAAACTTCATGCTGCCTGTGCCTTTTATCGATCAGGGTTCGATAAAGCCGCAGCACTAGTAGTTGACGGTGCCGGAACATATATTACATTAACTAAACAGGGCGGTGATCCTTTTATTGGTTGGGAAACTGAAACAATTTTTGACTGCCAGTATCCTATGAATTTTAAAACAATATATAAACACGTAGGAGTAAAAGAATCAATTCAAAACGAAGTTGTTAAAAATTTTCCTAGTGATTTTCACGGAGAAGTTAACGAAACACACGAGTGTGTGATTACTGATCGTGCAGGAATTGTAAAAACCTACGAAGCAGTAACTCAATATTGCGGATTTCATGCAATTGAAGCTGGTAAGACCATGGGATTGTTTCCTTATGGTAAGCCAAACAGTGAGATACCTCCTCTTTACGACGATTCATTTAGTGTTCCGGTGTCTAATCGTAATTTCTTAGTGCCTAATTATCCTGCAAATGCAGATGTAAATTATAAATTAAACAGTTTTCTAAATGATCACGACAGCGAAGATATTACAAAACTTAAAAATCGTAGAGATCTTGCTTACGCAGTACAAAAAGAAAGCCAAGATCAAGTGGTCAGATTAATTAGAAAAGCAGTAAAGGATACCGGACACAACAAGGTTGTAATCAGCGGCGGCTATGGTTTAAACTGTGTAGCAAATTATCATTACCTAGATGCTCTAAAGGATGAAGGCATTGAGATCTATGTTGAACCTATCAGTAACGATGCTGGTACAGCCATAGGAGCGGCCATGATGTTTCACCAAACACTAAATCCAGGAGCCACAGTTGATTGGGCAGAAAACGGATTATATTTAGGGTTTGAGTATAATTATTCTGATACAGATATTGAAACGCTAGTTGACAAATATAAAGGCACAGTACAAGATACTACAGACGATAAGGTAGCAGAATTGTTAGCCAATCGAAATATAGTTACCTGCTTTCAAGGACGTAGTGAAAACGGTCCTAGAGCCTTAGGCAACCGCAGTATTTTGTTTGATCCAAGACAAAAAGATGGTAAAGATTTTATCAATAAAGTTAAACATCGCGAATACTTTAGACCTTTTGCTGGCAGCATTTTAGAAGAACATGCTGACAGTTGGTTTGATCTCCGAGGAATGCCAAATAGTCCTTATATGATGTATGCTGTAAATTGCCAACCGGGAGTGGCAGAAAAAATACCTAGTATAATTCACGTCGACGGTACTTGTAGGATTCAGACAGTTAATCAAACAGATAACAAACACTACTATGATTTGATCAAAGCATTCCATAGTAAAACAGGTGTTCCTATCTTGTTTAATACTAGTTTTAATCTAGGTGGAGATCCGCTGGTTGAAACGCTTGATGATGCATTAGATACACTAGCTAGAAGTGAAATTGAATATCTATATTTGCCCGAATATAAAAAATTAATCTATATTAAAAACTAATTTTTAGAAATAACCATTATATAGTAATCTGCTGTGTAATGGTTATTGTTTGGTCGACGAAAATCATAGTATCTTTCTTCGTCATACATCATGATATCTGCTAAAGACTGAGAAAAATCTAATAATCGATACTTGTCAAGGGCACACGCTGCCCTTACATTTTTTGTAATATTAGTTTTAGTTTCTATCTTAAATCCGTGAAGTTCTAAAGATTGTTCTACCCAGTACATTCGTTCAGAATCAAACGTATCAGCATATAAAAATAATCCGTCTTTCTTTAACACACGGTTAACATTTTCTAAAAAATCATCGTAGTAGACATAATAGTTTGCTGATTCAACATTGGTTATTATATCAAACGAGTGACTGTTAAAAGGTAATTCCATTGCACTACCTTGTACAAATGAAATATTTTTATGCATAGATTGTGCAAATGTTATTTGATTAGGATTTAAATCGAGCCCAGTCAAACTATTGGTAATGTAATAATCTCGGTATACGCTAAGTCCGCCACCTCGGCCGCAGCCTATGTCTAAGATATTTCCTAAGTTTTGAGTAAGATCTAATTTAGATTCTATTAACAGTTGAATATACAAATATGATTGATATCTCCATATATCGTGTAACTTGTTTAATTTAGGGAAATCGTCATAAGCAGGATACCCGTTTTCTAAAGGCATATACCCGTCATTCATAAAAATGAATTGAGAATTTCCTTCATTTTGAAAATGTACTTGATTATATTTTTTTATTATTTCCGAATACAGCTCTTGCTTGCTAACAGTCATATAAAATTAAAATTTATTATACATCTAGGACCAATGGTTGGTTGCGTACTAGCATGGTATTGCTTTCCATTAAAAATAACCAATCTACCTTTTTTAGGAGTTACTGATTTTAAAACAGGCATATTGTCAACATCAAACTTTTTAAGATCATTAAAATTATCAAACATATAATTATAACTTTCTTGAAAAATTACAGTATCGCCGTCTGAGTCATTAACATAATATAGTCCTACCATATGCGGTTGAGGATTGTCGATATGTGGTTTGTCAACTCTAGATCCGGTTATTGCTAGCGGCAACGATAAAAAACTTCTTACTTGCGTAATTTGAGTTAAATGTAGATTTGTTTTTTCTAAACCTTGTAGTAAGATTGGAGTAAAAAAACTATAAAAATTACCAATACCGCCATTTACATCGTACATTAAGTTACCAAACCCTGACCGTTTGTTGTGTAACTGGTTTATTTTTTCTAAAGCACTATTTGGATAAGTAATATCGTCTCTATAATACCAAGAAAAATCTTTCTCCAAGAGTAACTTTTCTATTTCGTTACTAAAAAAAATGCTGACAGCATTGTCGATTATAATAATATCATTCATATGTTGAACACAAAGGTTTTTCTAGGATTATCGTTTAATTTTTGATGTGTCTGATGCTCTAACCAAGAGTCCCAAAGTAAAATCATTCCAGTCTTTGGTTTTATAACGTGTGTACTAGCATTAGTTCGTGTAGCCTCTGATTTTGGGTAAGAAAGAAATTTTTCTACAGGCCTTGGATCGTGAATAATAAGATCTGGCACGTCGTCTCCTACATCTAGATAAATCAACCCGGAAAAATAACAGTCTAGGTGATGATGTTTGTCAATGTATGCCCACTTATTCATACTACTAAAAAATCCAAACGGTCTATGCTTGCCTGGAAAACCAATGTTTCTATGACCTAATAATTTTGCCAATGGGTGACTAATAATAAACCCAAATGCTTCTTGTACTATAGGTTCAGCCATTATTTGAGCTGTAAGATCTTTTTCATAAAGTGTCGATGGAAAATTTTCTATGTTTAAGCAGTTGCTAGTTGATAATTCTGTGTATTTCTCGCATAGCGGTAACAGTGCTTTTGCCAGCATTATATTTTCATCAATGCTTATACAAGTTGGGAATAATTCTCGTACTTCGATCATAATTGATTTTCCTTAATAAGTTTTAAAATTCTATTTTTTATTTTGGATGCTCTAAAAATATCATACAATTTTAATAAATTTTTTTCTTTCCTATACATTTTTAGTCTTATGCAGCTCATTGATAACTCCATGATTTCTGGAGTTAACCAAAATTTTTGTAATTTAATTGGCTGGTCTGTAAGAAAATTCACATACATCAACGGGTCATCTTGTACTGTAACAAATCTATCAGTATTATCCCACATTTGAAAAGCATATTCTAACGGCCTAAACCAAGCAGAAATATCAAAGGTACCTGGCACATAAAATCCAGACTGACCTACTACTGACTTATGCATAAAAGGAGGAGTAGAATGTATGAATAATTCTTGCTCGCAGAAAAATATCCAATCTGATTTAAATTTTATAGTACGTGCATTATTTAATGAGCTATTCTTATGAACAATGGTATTTTCATCATAGACCCGTTCTTGAGCTAAATTATTTACTATTGCACCATTAGGTTGAAAAGTACAATCAATGTCTAACGGACTAGAAAAAACATAGGTATTTTTTATGCTGTTTACAAATGCCGGACAATTTAAAAAATTATCAAGTTTGTTTGTTACATCTTTTCTATCTTTTAGGTTTTCTAGTAATCTATACGGATCACGATTACTTAAAAAACTATTACCATATAGTTTAGGATCTCCCCAAACTGCATAATATACCGTAATTGTCATGATTTTTTTCCTGCCTGCTTGTAATATCTTCCTACAAACATTTTTGGAAAATGTTCGTTTATCTGACTCCATTGGTACTGATCAACTAATTTAACTTTAAAATCTATTGGGCGCTCAGACATGGGAAACATAGATACCAACGGAGTTCCGTGTTTTAAATGCACAATGTATTCTTGTTCTTTGATAGGAAAACTAAGATGTACATTAGTTGAATGCTGCCATTTATAATTAATAACGCCAGGGGGTATAATTATTTCATTATCCCTAAACACTGAGGTACTATAATGCGATTCTACAAACATAAATTTTACGTCAGCATCAGTGACAAGATGCCAAGGAGACGTTAATTTTAAAGATACTCTATTATTATATGCATCCCCATATTGCGATTTTGGATGTTCGCCAATGATAATATCGTCCCATCCAGGTCTTACATAATGTGCCCAAGATCCGTCGGGCATGATTTTTATACTAAGGTCAGTCCATAGATTTAATTGTACACATTCTGTAAGGTAATCTCTAATACCAGGACATACTCCTACAGTAGGTGTTTTTACTGGAATCTTAGATCTAGGGTCTAGATCAACAGTAAAATTTTTTAACCGTGTTAACCAGTCGGGTTTTTCAACGTTTTTGTAAATTGGAGGGCAACTCCTTTCGTAGCCAGGGCTATATGTATAGGCTATAAGCTCTATTTTTTTCTTCGAAAACATTATAAATTACCTCTTATCAGTGTACTTATCTGTGATCGCAGACCGTAGTTAAATTATCTAACAGTAATAAATACACTATAACTGGATTTCATAATGGCTGATAAAACCCCCGTATTTACAGATATTCGTATCATCCCCAAAGAAACTGATTTTCTTGACAAAAAATTAGGGTCAAGGGGTGAAATATTCTTTGACGGAAATGACAACACTCTTAGACTGTTTGACGGCACCCAAGTAGGCGGTATAGCATTACTGCGGGCCGATTTAGAAAACATTGAAGGTCAGGTTAGCAGCGTTATTCCTGCTGAAACGCCCCCAACGGGAGTTGATCCCGGAACAATATGGTTTGATACAAACACAGGAAAGATCTATGTTTTATACAACGACGGGAGCGGACAACAGTGGGTCCAACCTAGTTCAGTAATATATGGAACAGGTGGCGGTTCTGGCAGCGGCGGTTCTGGTGCTTCTAGCTTTAGTCAACTGACCGGGCAAATTGCCATCGGACAAATTCCAAACACACTGATTACTCCAACTAAATTAAATCTCAATGCTAGTCTATTGCCTACCACTGATATTACCTATGATCTAGGAAGTACAACCTATCGATGGCGAGATCTGTATCTCAGCGGATCAAGCATAAAGTTAGGTGAATCTACAATCACTGCCACAGGAACCGCAGTTAACTTACCAGCTGGAACTACCATCGGTGGTTCGGCAGTGACAGCATTCACCACTATTGATGTCACCGGCCAAAGCAGTATTACAGCAGATACTTCGTCAGACATATTAACATTGGTTGCAGGCCCTGGAATTTCAATTACTACTAACGCCGGTAATGATACTATAACAATTACTAATACTGGAGGCAGTGGTGGAGTTGCTAGCGGTGTGGCTGCAGGAACAGCTACAAGATTGGCATTTTATTCGTCAACTGGCAGTGTTGTACAGGATACTGGACCAAATCTTACTTGGACCGGAGCTAATCTTGCTGTCACAGGTACTATTTCTGCATCGGGTGCAGTAAGCTATGTCCGTGCATATTTTGATACTCTTGCAGAATTATCAGCAGTAAGTGCAATAACGTGGCACGGTATGCTGGCTCATGTGCATGAAACTGGTCGAGTATATGTAGCACACTCCGCCGCCTGGGCCCCCCTAGCTAATTACAGCGATTTAAATATTTTTTCTACTGTTGCAGTTGCCGGCCAATCTAACCTAGTAGCAGACACACCTGCAGATACATTGACACTGATAGCAGGAACTAATATTACGCTGACAACTAATGCCACTGCAGACTCAATTACCATCAGTTCTGTTGCAGGAATCAGTACACTAGACGGTCTAAGTGATGTTGCTATTTCTAGTCCGACTACAAATCAAGTGTTAAAATACGATGGAACTAATTGGGTCAACGGCACTGATGCTACA
>Ga0209550_10005175_pt1 | contig 12248 bp, 11 predicted proteins | sample LauGreSuBDMM15SN_2_FD_187567 | JGI IMG/M metagenome (GOLD analysis project Ga0209550, IMG submission 187567) | Freshwater lake microbial communities from Lake Michigan, USA - Su13.BD.MM15.SN (SPAdes) (version 5) | ecosystem: Environmental > Aquatic > Freshwater > Lake | place: Lake Michigan... | reverse complement strand
GTGGCTTCTCACGAAATTGTTTCACTTGACCGGAGGCTTCAAGATCCATGACGCCGAACCGAGACAAAGGCCGGACAGTGGTTACCGTTGCCAATTTGCCATGAGACTCATGGAACGCCAAAAGGGCTGAAATGTCAATATCGGCAAGACCATCGCCGTAGGTGACTATGAATCGGCCATCGATATATTGACTCACCCGTTTTACGCGACCGCCTGTCATCGTCGATGGGCCAGTGTCTGAGACCGTTACCTTCCAGTCGACTTCATCATGGTTGCCGTGTACCTCTATGTGGGTGGATTTCCCCAGGTGAGCCGTGAAGTCATTCATCCGGGCGTCGTAGTTGAGAAAATAGTCTTTGATGACATCTCCCCTATACCCAGTACAGACAATAAAATCTGTCAGATCGTGTGCCGCAAACGATTTCATAAGGTGCCACAGAACTGGTCTTCCGCCCACCTCTACCATTGGCTTTGGTTTGTACTCAGTTTCTTCACGCATACGTGTGCCGAGCCCACCAGCTAGAAGTACCACTTTCATCACTCTGATGTTAGTTTGTCCAGGGGTCAAGACAGGGCCTGACTTGGATTAATCATTGGTCGACATTCGGGCTAAATGTATTTCTCGTAGTATCGGATGATGATGATATTAACGAGAGTTAACAACTACTTGGGCGCTTCGCTACTCTCATTATCTGCCGCCTTCGTGGGAGTTTTCATCTTTCACCTTCCGATTTGGAACGGGCCAATGTATGGAGATGATTTCCTAGGGGTCAATGCGGCGCTCCAACCAAACGGCTCCACCGGAATATGGTCAGATATCTGGCTAGCTGGCGGAGGAAAATGGAGACCTGTCTCCACTCCAATCATGCTTTGGATGGGCCGACATTTCGAATATTCATATCGCCCATATCAAATACTGAATTTTTCATTACTCATTTTGTGTGCAGCTCTTGTTGGGGTTCTTACCTACCACCTTTACAAATCCATCTTCACCGCCAGTGCCATTTCATTCGCTATATCCATTTCACATTTCACTTGGTTGGGCCAAATTTCGATCTATGGACAAATGGAGTTGCTAGCCGTAATCTTTTTGGTCTGCGCCTCCGCAACAGCCCTTGTATCGATCGAACTCCCGTCAGATAACTTAAGTAGAGCTCTACGACTACAACTATTGACAGCTCTTCTTCTTTTGCTGAGTACATTCACACACGAGAGATACCTCTTGACAGCCTTCTGCTTCTGGTTGTTATTTCTCTTCGGTTCGCCCGCAGATTCAAAACTACGTACAAGGTCCTACCTCTTTCTTGTCGTTCCAGTCATACACATCTTTCTCAAAGGTGTGTTAATGAATTTGAATCCAATCGCTGGAGGCGGAGAGTCAAATTTACGAGCAGTTCGCAGCTGGTGGCTACTTCAACACTTGGGAGACTCGTTTCTAGGATTGTTCGGATATTTTTCTGGTGCAGGAAAATATTATTCGGAGTGGCCAATAGGACAGTTAGGTAAGCAATCAGACCTACGAATCATTGGTGTTCTAATAATAACCGTACCGTTATTGGCTATTGCCCTTCTACTTCTCAAATTGCACAATAACTCTGAATCTTCATTTAGGCAAAAGAATTTTAGAACTCAATGCATATTTCAATTTTCTCTAGTGATTGCAACAATCGCACCTGCAGCATCAGTTCTCCAACGAATTGAACCTAGATGGCTCTTTGCCCCACAAATATTCTTTCTTCTACTTTGTACAACAATTATCTCAAGATTCAATGTGAACAAATTGCTGAAGACAATTGCACCAATTATCCTGCCTCTTTGTTTCATCTCCATATCGATTTTTTATAGAGGCAAAAGTGAGGTATACAGTCTTCTTAGGGACCAACCGAGTGCGGCTATTTTAAGCATTGAGAAAGTTGCGCCACCCGAAGCAGATTGGGTCTTGTCGCTTCACCAAACCGATGCAACCATGCCAGTCCAATGGCAGTTTGGATATGGGCGGGCATTTTCACAAATGAAAAATCCGCCTTACAAAATATATTATTCATCCGCAAAAGGCTGTTCCGAAATATCTGTCAAAATTCCTTGCGTATCAATACTCCTCAAGGCGGCGAGTATGCATTTTGATGTCAAACTTTCTCCTCCAAAGACTGAATAACCTCAGATTTTGAGTTCACAAAAACTCCAATTAATCCAAGTGCCAACAACACTAAGAATAATTTGAGATTTATCAAATCAATTCTTATACCAGAAGATCCGTACTCCATCGTAAAGTCTTTTATCTTCCCATTAAACATATGCTCATCCATTCCGCCAATGCTGATTTCAGTATTCGTTAGCAAGAAGTCAGGGATAGACACGGCATGGGATGGGCGAGCTTCGCCAATAGGCACAGACTTATCGTTTATTTTGATGTCAAGTACACCATCGTTCACATCAATAAAAATAGAAGTACGAAACCAAACTCCAAGCTCTTGGGGATCAGAAATTTTCACTAATTGATACTCGGAAAGGATTGGATTACTTGTCTCAATAGACAGATACACGTTGCCCCATTTATCCATTGAAACTTTTAAACCGCCATACGACTTAGCAGAGGTCGATACAAGGAAGGAGTGGTCTAGTGGTCTGGCAGATACGAGATAATCAAACCGTATTGTTACCGTGTCTGGCTTAGTTGAGGACCCCGCCGACAGAATAACGGACTTTTTACTTAGCGTTGGGTTGAATTCTTGCGGACCTAGTCGCACTGATACAGGTGTCGGTCCCCAGTTTCCTGATGGCATCAATATCGCGATCAATAATAAAAGAATGGCCGCAACGAGTACATACAGTTTCCTCGTTGCCAATATTTCTCGAATCCAAATCTTCGAAAATTTCCTTTGGACTTGCATATGTACCTACAAGATATACCATATTCACAATGATTGGTATCCCTGAGGACAACGAGGAGACCACCAATTCTCAGAAGTCAGTCATGACTTTTCTATGGGTGTATCTTTCAGTTGGAGCGCTTGCCTTAATTCTCATTTACATTGCATCAGAATATTTCCAGACAGCCCGTTTGTCTCAGTTTATTTCATTTCAGGCAAACGATGGGCCCGGTCCCCTTCGAAAGAATCTCTATCCGGATACATTCGGAAGTCATTTTTTCGGAGATTTCTTGATTCCATTCCGATTAGCACAACAATCTTCTCCATACTTTGCGCCAGGTATTCTCCCATTCTCGTATTTCCCATTGGCATCTGTAATTCTTGGACCATTTATTTTGTTTAATTATTGGTTGGCTTTGGCACTTTTTCTTGGAATGGGTTTGTTGGGATTCGTTTCTGTTTGCAAACGAGGTCTGAATCATCTAGATCCGAAAACACGCCGAACGATAACCGCATTAGTTCTACTGTCTGGCCCAATGTTCAGCACTTTGGACCGAGGAAATTTGTCACTTGTTCTTGTTGTTTTGTGTTTAGCTGGCGTACTTTATCTACGGAAAGAAAAGACTTATCTTTCGGCAGTCTTGTTTGGCCTTGCTGGCGCGATTAAAGGGTATCCAATTTTATTTCTCATTATCTTTATCAAGAGAAGAGAATGGAGAGAGTTCGCAGTCGGGAGTCTGACTTTTGTCACAGCAGTTTTCCTACCTTTAGCGTTTTATGATCAAGGATTGTTCAAAAATGCAAGTGAGATGTTGTCACAGTTCGCAGGTTCGAGCACGCCGATACATGCAGTAAAAATTCGGGGCTACAACAGCAGTTTGCTTGCTTTCTTCGATACTTGTCGAACCTCGTTCGGGTCTCATTTCTCTTCTGTATTTAGTTTTCTCGTGGACCATTACACAATTGTTGGTGCAATTCTTATGTTGATTTTCTTGATGTTCGCTACAAGCAAATGCGCGACAGATTTTGAGTCGTTGTTATTGACCACAGTTTCGATGTGCTTACTTCCCCAGACCGTCGGGTTTTATGTATTGCTTTTGTATTTCGTTCCCATGTTATTTCACTGGGCAGATGCCAAAAATATGGCGTCAAGCGAGAAAACAATCACTACAGCAATCGCGATTTTGATGGTACCTAAAGGGCTTCCTTTGTGGCTGCCATTCAGCTACTGGAGTCCGGCGGCCGCGACTTTTACTTCGTTCCTGAACCCATTGTTGGGTCTAACTATTGCATTCATTTGTATCATTAGAATTTCTCGACGTCGCTTACAGAGTTTCAAGTGAATTAATTAACCGAGCGATAGCCAGTTGGATGGGCAACGTACCATTGGTACGAGCTCTTGACTATATCTTCAAGATTTAATTTGGCATTCCAATCAAGCATCTGTTGCGCATAACTAGGGTCAGCATAAATGGCAGGAGGGTCTCCCAGTCTGCGAGCAACTTCGACAAGTGGCACTTTCAACCCACTTACTTTCTCAGCCATGTCAATTACTTCCTTAACTGAGTGGCCACGCCCAGTTCCTACATTTACGGTTAGTGAACCTCGTCCTGAATCAAGAAAATCTAGAGCCTGAACATGAGCTCTCGCGAGATCCTCAACATGAATATAATCACGCACGCATGTTCCATCAGGCGTTGGATAATCAGTACCGAATAACTGAAGAGTTTCACTTCCTGTAAGCATCGCCTTCATTAGTCGTGGAATTAGGTTGTGCGTTGCGGACCAGTCTTCACCGATGCTGCAATCCATACTCGCGCCAGCAGCGTTAAAATATCTCAAACAAACAGTTTCTAGGCCAAGTGGTCGACAAAAGGAGAAGAATTCCTCCATAACTGCTTTTGTTGCAGCATAAACACTCTCAGGATTTCGAGGAGTCTGTTCTGTCATTGGCATACTCTCAGGAGTTCCGTAAACCGAGGCCGACGATGAAAAAACCAATTTCTTCACGCCAGCTCCAATAAGAGCTCTTGTCAATTTGACCGATCCATCTACGTTCCACTCGTAATAACGATGAGGTTGTTCCATTGATTCGCCAACAGATTTCAATGCGGCAAAATGAATGGCACTTTCAACTTTATATTTGTGGCAAACATCTGCAACAAGTTTTTCATCCGAAATATCACCTTCAACGAAATTGTTAGAGCCGATTGACGCTCTAAATCCATTATAAAGGTTGTCAATTATTACAATCTCCCGGTCGAGATTGTTAAGTAGTTTGACGACATGAGATCCAATGTATCCAGCTCCACCTGTTACTAAAACAGTCATTGAGTTTTTTCCGTTTCTAGGATCGTGTGTATTACAAAGTCGACCTCTACATCAGTCATTCGCGGAAAAATAGGCAAGGAGAAAAATGATTTTGCCAAGTTTTCTGTAATCGGGAAGCTGCCTTCGTCATGACCGAGATGTGCGTATGCTTTTTGGAGATGCACAGCTATTGGATAATGCACCCCATGCCCAATCTGTCTCTCATTAAATTTTGCAGCAAGAGCATCTCTGTCATTCGAGAGGATTGCATAAACATGGAATACGTGTTCATACCCATTCGGAGTGTTCGGACACTGAATTCCCTTAGGGGATAGCGCTGCGCTATATCGCGCGGCAATACGTTGTCGATCACTGGTCCATTCTTCCATGTGTGGCAATTTTACGGAAAGGAAACCGCCCTGAATTCCTTCCATGCGATAATTAAACGCAACATCGTCATGGACGTATCTAACAGGTGATCCCCAATTTCGCATCAAGCGAATTCGGTCGGCTATCTCGGATGAATTGGTTACGACTGCACCTGCCTCACCTAAGGCCCCAAGATTCTTACCAGGATAGAAGCTGTATCCAGTCACATCTCCGAAACCACTTGACCGCACGCCAGCGATAGAAGCGCCATGTGCCTGGGCTGAATCTTCTATTACCTTCAAATCATATTTTGCTGCAATTTCCATAATACGAGGCATGTCTGCCATTAGGCCGTGAAGATGCACCGGCATAATCGCTTTTGTGCGGGGAGTAATAGCAGCCTCAATTTTTTCAGGATCCAAATTCCATGTCAGGGGGTCCACATCGACAAAAACAGGAATTGCGTTGAGGTAACTGATTGCAGCTGATGTTGCTATAAAAGTCATTGGAGTCGTAATGACCTCGTCACCAGCCTTGACGCCGCATGCTTCGAGTGCAAGATGAAGGGCAGACGTGCCAGAATTGGTCGCAATCGAATATTTAGAATTGCAGTACTTCGCAAACTCAGTCTCGAATTCGTTGACGGTCGACCCAAGTACATACTCACTACTATCGATAACCCTGTCAAGAACTTTATGAAACTGGTCTCTCAATGGATCATGACTTCTTGAAAGGTCAAAGAACTGAATCATTCTTCGCCGCCAGAATAATTCACCATGATCTTTTCTCCGTCTCTTTCAGCTGACAATTGAGCTGCCTGCAGAATTGCAATTATCGCAATTGACTCTTGCCCAGATGAACGGGACTCCAGCCCCTCAACAATGCAGTCTCTGAAGTGTCGCAATTCAATTGCCAAGGCCTCTGCATTAGCAATTCTTGGAACAGTAATGTCTCCTAACCGATACTCAAGCAGTGCATCAACACCAGCATCAACACCAGCATCATAAATTCGAATGCGTTCATCCACAGACATATCATCAAATAGCACTGTTTTTCTAGCTCCACTTAATACTGTTCTACGAATTTTCATTGGGGATAACCAACTCACATTTATATGAGCAAAGAAGAGATCAGAAAACTTTAAAGTAAGAAAGACAGCTGCGTCATAATTTGAACTTTGATGTCTGCCACCAACAGCACTCACAGAAATCGGCCATTTGCCAGTGACATAGCCAAGTATTGCCAAGTCATGTACGGCCAAGTCCCATAAAACACTTACGTCTGGTTGAAATAATCCAAGATTTACCCGCATTGAGTCGAAGAAAACCAATTCACCCAAGTCCCCTGAATCTACAATTTCTCGTAATTTCTCAACTGCAGGAGAATACAAATACGTGTGATCTACCATCAATACACAATTTTTTTTCTTTGCAAGAACGGCGAGCGCACGTGCTTGTTCAGTAGACGTTGTGAGGGGCTTCTCAACAAGAGTGTGCAGTCCATAATTCAGTGCCTGAATAGCAAGGTCAAAATGAGTATGGGTAGGGCTTGCAATAATTAGAGCATCGATCGAAGCAACTTCTACGGCTTCCTCTAAAGTACGAAAAATAGGGACATTCGGAAATCGCTGTGAAGCAATCTCTAATCGTTCTGTAGACAGGTCAATAATTGCGGCAAGGCTATACCCCTCCATTTGGGCGAGGTTTCTTGCCATGTGTGGACCCCAGTATCCGTAGCCCAACACGGCGACTTTTGTGGCTTCTTTAAGATTATTCGATTTAACTGTTCTCAAAATCAATCTTTCGTTTTTTCAATTCAATACTTTCCCGGATGACAAACGTCGGTCTATTCTTTGACTGTTCATATATTCGGCTAATAAATCCACTAAGAACTAATAAATAAAGAGTGACTTGGCTTCCCAAGACCGCGATTGTGACAGAGTTTGAAACATTGATCTGTTCTGACAGACAAAGAAAAAAGATGGAACAGGCAGAAGCAAGAAGCGTAATTCGATTCAGAAGTGGGGGGTAAAACGAATAAATGCTGTCGAAGAAAAGTCCCAGTTTCTTTCTGAAGGACCAAGTTGAAATTCCTTCACTACGATTCGTCCGCGCAAAAGAAATGAATTTGCGTCTGAACCCTAACCAAAGCACCTGCGACGTAATATTCGTATTGTGCTCTTCAAGATTAACGAGTGCTAAGCGGGCCGTACGGTTGCATCCATAAACATCAAAACCACCTTTTGGACTCTCCTTGAAGATAAAAAGCCTATTTATTGTCCAGAATATCTTGGCGAATACAACCGATAAGAATGGGTCATCTCTTGAAATTCTTTGACCCAACGCAAAATCTATTGAACCTCCTGCCAATTCTTTAGCAAAATTTACAAATAGTTCGCGAGGCTCCTGTAAATCGGAGCCAAAAGCAATTGTAAAGCAGTCCTGCTGCTCCTTCATTCCTGCCCGTAATGCTGGTCCCACTCCAAAATTTCTGGACAGAACGACGAGATTTACAGCTGGATTAACAAGGCCGATCATTTTGCGTACGATCTCCTCAGATTGATTACAACCGTCAATGACAATCGTAAGGCTCACCCCACCAGTTATCTCTTGGTCTAATAGATTGACATATTCGAAAAGAGGTACCACGTGATTCCAACTGTGGAACATAGGCACCAACAGTCCTACATGGGGCTGGATTCCAATTTCTAAATTACAGACGGGACAAATAGCATCATTCATGATCTATAATCTTCTTTGCAACGAATCCCAAATTCGCACACAACTCTGTTGGCAGGTCATCAGACATTTTTAGTAATCCAAGTAACACTCTTTGATCAAGGTGAAGCATTTGGTGATTTGCCAGTAGCTTTGCAAAAAATCCGCGGTGGCTCGTCATTATGAATCCGCCCAGTTTGAGATCATTCTTCAATCTATGCAGGTCGTAAACGCGTTGATGCCCGACTAGATGATCCCTCTCGCTTAGATCATCAAGCTGCACATTCAACCCCATTGCAACGCCAAGTCTTCTATGAAGTGACTCAGCATTTGGTACCAAACCAATCAATATCCCCCCTGGTCTAAGCAATTTGCTTAGGTGCGCCAATAGCTCCACAGGTTGGTCAACGTGTTCCAAAATATGAGAAGCCATAATCACATCAAAATTTCGGTCCTCTACGAACTCTTCAAATAATCCACAGTGGACGGTAACCGAAAGTCCAAGCTCGCCACTTCGCGCCTTAGCCTTCTGAGCGAGTTCACCGGATCCTTCCACTAGTGTCAACGAGCAATGACGAGCTATCGATTCGAAATTGACTCCATCTCCATATCCAAGATCAAGTACTTTTTGGCCTGTGGTTGCAATGTTCTCTAATAGCCAGTCAATTTCATATTCCTGACAAAGTCTTTCTATATGCATATCCGGAAGATTTTGCAGATGATAATTAGAGGCAATCTCATCCAGATTCTCATTCATTTTTTAGCCGCCTTAGAATTCGTTGACTCGATTTTAGTCCAAGACAGACCTGGTTATTAAAGGATCCAGTTGTTTCATTAGTTAAATAACAATCTGGATTCCCATTTAGCAACTTCTGAACTTTTAGGTGCCGCTCTTGGAACACCGAATTTGTTTGAGGTGAAAAAATGTTTACCTTAGACCTTAATACCATTGGCTCGTTCAAAGCATCTACCCCTATCGATTGCAGACATTGACTGGCTCGAAGGAGGAGAGAAGCATCTGGTTCGTCGAGAGATATTTTTCCTAATTCAACGACAACAACTCCAAGGTCTTGTCCGCGAACGGTTGCACGATACCACTGACAGTTTGTATCTAAGTTATGGACAACAAGCTCAATATCTGTTGCAACTTCAGAGATTACAAAGCCCACATCAGCCCGTAGGGAATTTAAATGTTCTGTATGCAGTTCCCTTTCATCGGCAAATACCATTACCTCTGACGATTCCTTTCTTAGAACGTCCTCAATGATTTTGTAATACTTCGCCTCAGAGACCGTCTGCAAATCATAAAGAAGTGACATTCTCAACTCCTCTAATAGGTCTTCTATCAGTTGAGATACCGAACCAGCAGCGGGAGTAAAGAAATCTAACTCCTTCAATCCTGAATCTCCAGACACCAGGTAATTCAGAATATTTTCGGGGTAATAGAGTGGCGCCCATAACAGCCTATGAAATTGAGCCACTACTTTTTCGCCGTCGAGGCCCGCAAGTAATTCTAGGTTGCCGAGTAAATACTTAGAAAATGTCGGTCCGTATATTTCATAATATATGTCTCGAAGATTTTTTTCTCTATATTGAACCAAGATTGCTTTGTCTCTAGGGTGACTTTTTGAAGTCTGATTACGAACGGTGATTTCTTGAATGATTACTTCACGTTCAAATGTTGGAAGTAAATCAAGAAATGACAGGTTGTCCGCAATTATTGCGTCCCCTATAAGTTTATTTTGAAAAAATGAGCAAACGTCAATCTGATTTAGCGAGACAGCCCGAGACGACAGCCAACCAAACACAGCGTGATTAAATTGATTAACTTGTTGCCCAAACTGACCTTCATACATGGCGATGTCTGTTTCTCTCCTATCGAAACGAGGTTCGAGAAGAACCATGCCAAGATCAATTAGCTTCTCTCTAAATCTAAGACCGCTAAAATGCCCACCCAATCGAAGATCAGAATTTGAAACATGTTGGACTGAAATACCGTTACGAACCAATTCGCTGCAACAAACAAGTGCCGCGAAATTGTTGCCGATTACCTCAACCACTTTTTTTCCGAGCGACTGCAATAATTTCAGATCCCGTGGGTTCGAGTTGGTCGGATAGTTTGTAGAGGGTTTCTAGAAATTCATCATCTATCAATTTTTCATTCAAGAATTGCTGCATTTGTGAGTGGCTCGACACTTTTGGAAAAAACGTCTTCAAAGTCTCGACTTCAAAACCCCAAGTCTCAAGAAAAATTGTTAATGATTCAGGACTGAAGACTGTTTGGTGTTGTTGCATTTTCCTTTGAGTGTCGGATTGTTCCTCGAGATGAGTGATAATTTTTTTACGTTCACCCACAAATCGATGTAGTGACCAAGCATTTGGCACAACAAGCACAAGTGCCCCGTCAGGTCTTAAAAACTTCGATGCAGTTTCAATAAATAAGGGGGCATCGGCCACCTCGTGAAGAATACTGCTGAGGAGCACTACTTCGGCCGGTTCGATCATTCCTGATTGAACGGACTCGAATACTGAATTGATTACTTTGATTCTCGGTAGTCGTCGTCCAAGATCTTGGCCAGAAGAGAGTTTCTCTATAGGTTCTACAATCGTTCCTACAATTGAGGGATCTAAATAATGAAATATCGAGTCTCGTCCACATCCCACTTCAATTAGGGTTTGTGGTTGTAGTTGCTCTAGTTCCTTTATGACTGCTAACCGGCGGTACTTCTCGGCTTGTCTTTCAAAGGGCAAAAGATAATATTCGTCTAGATAAGAATGTAAATTTCTATCTTTTTCCACGCTTAATAACCTATCATCTTCGATATGTCTAGTTACACGCCGTTATTCTGGCGCAACAATTACGCAGCCACCCAGAGCGAAGATTCATTTTTAGCTGGAATTAGTTTTTTAAACGAATTTGAGTGCGACTTGGATGCCTCAGAATATAGAACCTGGATGGTTATCCTCCGTAATTCAAACGGCCTGAGGTCGCCGTGTCGTGCGACTTTCGGAGGAGCATTCAGTCCTGAAGCCACGTTTTTCCCATCTGACCTTTCGCAAATAATTGTTGGCTTAAAAAAAAGATTTCATGGAGAGCGATTAGAAGTCCTTCTCCCTCCGGTTCACTTGACAGAATTTGATCCAGTGAATCAACTAGAGATATTTATAGAAGCTGGAGCCACTATTGACTTTGTGGAAAGGTCAAATTATCTACCTTTGAACGAATGGTCTCATTCGAATCTAAGCAAGGGGAATCGAAAAAAATACCGCCAGTGGGTTGAATCCAGCGGCTCAATAACAGGAGTGGATATTACTCATCTAGAGGAGGTATACGAGATCATTCGATTAAATCGTTTGGCCTTGGGCGTAGAACCTTCTATAAATCTTGAAGGTCTACGGTCGTTACTGATAAATTTTCCCTCGGAATACAGTCTTTATCTTGGCAAGATCGAAAATGAAAATGCGGTAGCGGCAGTGACAGTCCGTAATACTCACGATCAAACTTACGTATTTTTCTGGGCAGATACATTGAAGTATCGGCACCTTAGCCCCGTAGTGGCGATGTGTGATTTTCTGGTGCAAACGGCTCGATCAGAAGATAAGAGATTTCTTGACTTGGGTGCTGCACAAATAGATGGTGTAGACATTCCAGGACTCGTACGATTCAAGTCAAACCTTGGTTCTATCCCTTCGGACAAATATCAAATCAGCTTAAATTTGTAGTTGTTGTCATGTTGACAGGAACCAGAATATTTAGTTCATTTCTCTTGTATTCGATACTAGGTTTTGCAAATACCCGCCATAGCCACTGTTTGCCAATCGCTTCGCTGCTAGGAACAGATCTGAATTACTCAACCAGCCATTTCGCCAAGCGATTTCTTCAGGGCAGCACACTTTGGTGCCTTGGCGTTCTTCAATAATGCGAACATAACTTGCTGCGTCATGGAGCGATTCGAATGTTCCAGAATCCAACCAAGCAGTG
>Ga0209550_10005174_pt1 | contig 12249 bp, 5 predicted proteins | sample LauGreSuBDMM15SN_2_FD_187567 | JGI IMG/M metagenome (GOLD analysis project Ga0209550, IMG submission 187567) | Freshwater lake microbial communities from Lake Michigan, USA - Su13.BD.MM15.SN (SPAdes) (version 5) | ecosystem: Environmental > Aquatic > Freshwater > Lake | place: Lake Michigan, USA... | reverse complement strand
GCGCTTGAGCGTCCTTCGAGGCAGCAGCCACGAGGTCCGCAGGCATGCTGGGCCTCTCGGCCTTCTCCGCGGCTTCCACCTCCTCTCCCTCCTCACGTGTGCACTCACGCGGCCGCTCAGCACCCGTGTGAGCCACATTCATCTCCTGAGCGAGGAGCGACTCGATCAAGTCGACCAGCTTCTCGGCCTCCGTCACATTGCGGTACGAAGAGGATGGATGCGCCGACGACGCGTCCACCTTATACAGCGAATGGGCCGAGGTACACCCGTAAAAGAGTAGTGGGAAGTGCTCGGTCACCAGCTGTGTCCAAGCGCCCATCGAGCCCGTCACCGACTTGTCGGCGCACTCGACAAGCTCGCCATCATACGACAGCTCTGAGGGCAGCTGCAGTAGCGCACCGGCGGAGCGATAGTTGCGCACCAGCTTGGTCATGCAGCGCGTGCGCGGTGCGGCCAACTGCGCGGGCGCGGACGACGAAGCGGCTGCCGACGGCGCAGCGGCCGACGTCGGCGCTGGTGGCGCGGGCGCGGGTGCGGGTGCGGGTGCGGTGCCGGCCTGTTGGTATACAGGCAGTCGCATCAGCCGCTCGAGGAGTGAAACGCCCAACCCGTGCTCGCGCCCAAAAGGCGAGCGCACGACCGGACCAAGCTGCTTGTGGTCGCCGCAGAGCACCGCTGCGCAGCCTACGCCTGCAAAGGCGAGGGGCAGCATCTCTTCCGACTCGAGTGCCTGCGATGCTTCGTCCACAAGCACATGGGTGAAGTGACCTACGAGCATAGCCCCCTTGCACTTGTCGAGCCAATCGACATCGAGCCACTTGACCTTCGCCGCCTCGTCCGTTGCTTTCGAGCTGGTGCCCGACCCAAAACCTTGCGTCGGCGCCTGCTGAGCCTCAGCCAGCAGGCCCGCGAGGGCCTTCAGGGTGCCCGCGAAGACGCGCATCCTCTCATTCTTCCTCTCAAGGTACCGTCCTTCCTCCTTGTGAGGAGCGCTCGGTGGCTCGAGCGCCGTCTCGAGCGCCTGGACTTCGTCGTGGGAGTGCTCTCGGTCGGCATCCGTCTCGACCACCCGCGGAGTGTGGTGCTTCTCCACCAGCGCCGTCTCGAGCACCTTGGGCGACTCGGACACGAAGGGCAGGCCCGCCTCATAAAGAAGGTGCGTGGCGCCGCACGTGGCCACGATCACGTCGAACTCAAGGAGCTTTTCGAGGGGCGGCACCGAGAAATTGCCGACCTCGAGATCCTGCTGACAGTACTGGAGCAGCGTCGAAGGGACCGAGTCGAGAGTTCGCTGCATGGAGTTCAGGCGCAGCATCGTGGGTGGACTTGGCAGTTCGCGCCAGCGAGAGAGCATGCGTTGGGTGAGGGCACGTGTGCCTTCCAGCGACCGATGGCGCTGGGCCCGCAAGATGGCGACGGCGTCAGCGTGCTGAAGGCCGACACTGCTGGCTACTGCATCGTCTCCCTCAGCGGCGGCTACGTCATGGCTGTTGTCCGTGACGGTCATCTCTTGCACACGTTGGCGGGCGGCCTGCATGGCTTCGGCGATCGCTGGTACCTCTCTATAGTGGACGGCTGCTAGGAGGGCCTTGCGCAGGGCCGCCGACGTCGTAGCCTCCTGCAGGTATTTCAACGCCTCCGTCTCCGTCTCCGCCACCGCCGCCTCCTGCTTGTCCGTTGCATCCTCGGCTCCAGGGTCGATTGCGTCGGGGTCCATTGCGTCACCCGCAGCGTGCGACAGCTCATCTGCGTCGGGTGGACGACCCAGGGCCACCTCGAGCCGCGCGTAGAGATCGCAGACGAGCTCGATGCACCACGAGCCCTCTCGGCTCTCTTGGAGACAGACGCTCTCCCACCACGAGCCCTCTCGGGCTCGCCCAGCTCGTTGGACCATGAGCTGATTGGCCGCCGAGAGCTGCGCCGAGTGCTCGCGCCAGCTGCCGAAGACTTGCATGCACGCGTCGCATTGGGCAGGGCTGCAACCGCTCCGCTCAAGCAGCTCGAGCATCTGGAAGCGCGTGTCCGCGATCAATTTGTGGCTCGGCTCGAGTTCGGAGCGCAGCTTCATGACCAGATGCCCAACGCCATCAGGTTCGGCTCGCGCTTCCAGCCCGGCAGATGCGCCTGACCCGGCCGTTGTCTCGAGCACGTAGAGCTGCCCTGTGGTGCCGAGCAGCGTGATCTGCGCGAGCGTGCAGACCAAGTCGATGCACTCACGCTCGTCGTACCACTCGCGCCCTCTCCACGCAGACGGGAGAACGCATCTCGGGTTACACTGTGCAGCTAGGCGGCGCATGTGGAGAAAGGGAAGCTTTTCGTGCAGCCGAATGGCGAGTACGTCCGCCGCCGCATTGGACGGTGCAGTGACGAGCAGGCGCGGGCGCGGGTGGTGCACGAGGGTCTGCACCACCATCTCGAGGACCACCATCGTCTTGCCCGTGCCTGGGGGCCCGAAGACAAGGTAAGGCACGCCCAGGTGCGAGCCATCGAGGACGTCCGTCACGGCCTGCCATTGCTCAACGTTCAGCTGGGGCTGCAGCCGCGTGGCGCGTGAGGCCGCGTACGCTGGCATGCCGCGCCGGCTCCGCCAGGTGCGCGCCACCCTCGTGAGCACGAGGATCGCATGCTCGCAGGCGGCGAGCAGATACAGCTCGGGGATGCGACGCCAAGACTCGTTCCAGCTGTAAGGGGGCCCCGAGGGCGGAGACTTGACCCCAGCTGGTCTCGGCCAGATGAGGACCTCGCTGCTGGCCCAGATGGCGGCAAGATGAAGCTCAGTCTCGGAGGGCTTCGGGCTCGCACTCACGCCGCTGGCCCCCGATGGCCACGCTCGCCTCAGCCTCGCCTCGATGACCTCGGGTGTGATGGTGCCAAACTCGCCGACCTCGGCCTCCTCCAGCTCAGGGGCGAGAGCATAGTTCAGAATGCTTGGGTCCACATCGGCAGCCAACGGCCCGAGAGCGACCAGGCACGGGGACGCCGCGTGGAGGAGCCCTAGCATACGACATGGCAGCTGCAGCGCGAGTTCACCAAGAGAGATTTGCAGCTGTGCACCTTGGAAGGGGAGGCTCAGGCCGGAATGGGAGGGGGGGAGAAGGCGTGTGAGCTGGAGCGTCTGGTTTGCGAGCGTGTGGAAGACGCCTATGTGCTCGAAGAGCCGACGCATCGTGAGCTCCATGAACGCGGTCATCGTCGTGTTCAGGCAGAAGCGCAGATGGCACAGCGTCTGCTCCCCGCTGCGATCGAGTCGGCTCGCCGGGGAACGATTGAGGCTCTGGAGCGCGCTGCGTGCCTTCGCGCGGTCGAAGCTGGCGGGCAGTAAGGAGGGACTGATTTTATGGAGCGCTATGGCGGCGAGGAGCTTCTCGCCCTCATTCTCGATCTGTTGGCGCGTGAGGGACGGCTGGAGCACGAGCATCGTTCGCTGCGCCACGTTGGCGACGCGCAATCCGAGCTCGTAGCAAGGGAAGTCTGCAAGCCGAAACCGCAGCTCGTCGCCTTGCTGCACGGGCGGATGCTGCTCCTGTAGCCCTGGCACCTCGACAGTGAACGTGACTTTCTCGTCCCATGTCTTCCCCCGGTCCAGCCTCGTCCGTACCTCGACAGAGAAGACGTCCATGCGCTCATAGTCCTGCGCCATCCGCCGCGCCTCGAGCCGCAGCAGCGTGGCAAGCCGACGTGTGTGCAAGCGCGCGAGGCTGAGCCGCGCGAGCAGCAGCCCGAGAGCGTCGACGGCCTCGCGCCCAACGCTCTGGAGGCGTGCTTGCATGCTATGGACGCTATAGAACTTCATAGGCGCCGTCACGGGCGCAGCTGTGGACGTGCTTGCAATCGCTGCGCGCGCCAGGAGCGACTTGAGCGCACAGTCCACCTCCTCCGACTTGAGCTGATGTTCAGCCGACAGCTGGGACCAGATCTGTGCTGCCAGAGGGTTCTGCTCGTCGAGATCTCGAGGCGGTAATCCCGGCAGGGATTCAAGTGGACTTTTTCGTCCACCCGTCTTCGGCGCCACCGTGGCTAAGGGTCCGCCCGCCCAGATCGCCACATCTGTGTCCTCTGTGTCGGCGATCTGGGCGCGCATCAGCTTGGGCCGGCGAACGTGGCCAAACGCATGCGGCGCCGAGCTCCCGAAGAGGGCTTGGGAGCGCCACAGGGCGCGCAGCTCGTGTGGGAAAAAGGGAGCCGCCTCGGCCGAGAGCAGCGTCCTCGTGTCAGGGTGGATGGTGTACAGGACAATCGTCGCGCCGAGCACGAAGTGGTGCACAGTGACCGCGCGCTCAGACGCCTCCATCGCCTCCACCTGCACGAACAGCCACTGGCGCACCAGGCCACGCTCATCAGGAGCGGTGGCCGTGATCGTCAGCGTGTGCTCTGAGCGAGGCGGCAGCAATGCCCCGACGCCGCCGTCGCCGCCGAGGCGCTCGCACCGAAAGGGTGGCGCGGCGGCGTCGTGTACCGGTAAGGGACCGATGAACCGACATGCCTTCAGCAGCACTGCGACGCTTGACGTGTTCGTCACTGCCAGCTCGATGGTCTGCACCTCGCCAGGCACAGCTGGCTTAAACGAGAGCTCTGCCTGACTGAGCTCGATGCCCAGGTGTGGATGCGTGCACTCGGCGCGTAGCTTGGCGCCGTCCGCGGAGGGCGCCGCCGGCAGCTCGAGCGCCTGCAGAATCAGGTGGTCGAGCAGCGCCGACGGGTCAAGGAGCGTGTGGAACGGCGGTGGCTCGACGGCAGCTGCAGCGGGCGGGCGCATGGACGCCTGCATCGGTGGCTCGACGGCAGCTGCAGCTGGCGGGCGCATGGATGCCTGCATCAGTGGCGGGATTTCCGCCGCTTGCGATGGCGGCGGTCCTGGTATGTGAGGCGGCATTTGCATGTGCATCTGCGGCATCATCTGCTGCATCATCATCTGCTGCATCATCTGCTGCTGCATCTGTTCAGCCCGCTCGTAGTCTCTAGCGGTGTACGGCCTCGTAAACCTGTGCATCTGCTGTGGCTGCATTGGATATGGATGATACATGTGCGGGTCTGCAGCTGGCAAGTGCGGCCATCCTCCAGGGGGCATGAATGGATGCAATGGCATCATCGGACCTGGCAATGCGTTGTACATCGGCGCCATCATTGCGGCGGGCGGGCCGGCTCCAGGCATCGCGGCGTCACCCATATGAACAAAGCCTGGCGGTGGCGGCGGCGGAGGCAAGCCCTGTTGTGCCCGCTGCTCGGCGGTCGGAACCATACCCGGACGCATCCACCCGCGCCTGTTGTCGGGCTTGATCGTCGGCGATGTGGTTGCCTACCACCCTGTGAGCTTTTGCTACCCTCGAAGCGGAGCTTTGTTGTCTTTACGCTTTGTCGACTTTCCCGGACTCACCGATGCGAGAACACGCCGGAGTCGAGATTGGTCGATTGTGGCACAAACGGCCAGAGAGTCCAAACTCGGCTGTAAACGCCTCCTCTCGGAAAATTGAATTTTTTGTGATCCACAAATTGTCCTAGCAAAAGGCCTCGAAAGTCACGTCGCCAAAGGGCCGTCAACTCGTGGACGGAGCGCGATCGGTCCGCTCCAAAGCCGCGTGTCCGACCGACGGTGCCGCGTATGAGCGCGCTCCTCCCTCCGCCGCCGCCCGAACGCACACGCGAGCTAGTCGAACTCCCCCTGGAGCTCCTCTGCCTCATCTTACAACACGCCGCTCCGCTTGCACCCGGGCTGACCCTTTACAATGCCGACCTTCCAGGGCTTATGCACCACCCTCACCGCCAGGCGAGTGCGGTGATCGCTTACGCGCAATGGGTGCAGTGCTTGCGCAGCGTGTGCCGCCGCTTCGGTGCCGCACCCTTTGCCGCTCCACGAGTCGTGCTTGTGAACCCCGCACGCTCGAGCACGGCGACCGACAGCGAACTGCATGTGCCCCGCCCCGAGCACGCGGTGACGGCTGGGACGAACACTTGGATTCCGGAGGACATATCGCTGCACCCCACCAAACCAGTCACCGTCTGGTACGAGGTGCGTGCCGACAGCCACAATTCGGAAGTGATCGGCGCCTTCTCCGAGACGCTCACGCGCTGGACGGATGGCCAGAGCGGTGAGGACGCGCTCACGTGGTACGCGGCGCCTCACCGGCACGACTTCACGTTCCGCGTGCGCATGTTCGACTTCCACGACGACATGATGCTCGACGACCTCAACAACCCGCTAGGCGTGCCGAGCGCATCTACCCGGACGCCTTACCGGTTGCGCCACGGCGTCTGGCACTTGGTGTGCGTTCGCCTCTCTCAGAGCCACGCGGCCTACTCGATTGACGGCCATGACATCGATAAGTGCTACCTTGAACCAAACGTGTCGATGCCCTCGCGCGGCCGAATCGGGATGGTCACGTACGACACGTCATACACATGGCGCAACCTGCACATTGTTCTCCCCGATCTCGAGCAGGAACTAGGCCGCGGGCCATGCGACGGGCACACGGGCAACATGTGATCGGAGCCAGTCGAGCCGACGAGCCGCGCTCGTTTTCCTCGCGGTGTGGCTCTCGAGAGACGAGCGTTATACTTCTCGAGGCTGGTGAAGAGACTTGAGCGGGTCTGCAGAATGAGCCGAATCGAGTATACTCATCTGCCCGCCTGGGCATGGGCCTCCAGTCCGGAAACGACTCCCGAGACCCTCCTCGCGCCTGCAAGAGAGCTGCCAGACTCAGGGCTGCTCTTTTCGCGTTTTCACGCTATCCGGTGAACAGGGTTCAGAAATTAGGGCTAAGCTCAGACGGTTAAACCGCGGTTAGGTACAGAGCGGCGAGCGGGTACACAAGTTGTAATTGAAGGTATTACGGCGTAACATCGGTTATTTTGAATGATCTTCATTCGAAGGACAATCATCAGATGGTTAAATCCCTTTCCCTGAACTCAACGGCACACAGCGCCGCCCTTCCAGCTTCCACCCGCACCGCCCGTCTCGCTCATGTTCGTTCGCAACGTACCATGAGAACGCCGCAGCCGTCGCCAAGACCAGGGCACCACAAAGCGCCGGGAGCCGAGCACGCGCAGTTTGCGCGAAGTTCCTGCGACGCGGCCCATGCGCCCCTCGCCGCAGCCAGTCACGCACATCGTCGAGAGCCTGCCAGCTGTGCGGCAGCCCAGCTCCGGGAGTTGCGCCCGCGTCGCTCTGGCCACACGCTTCTGTGTACATGGGGAAGACGTGCCACATGCGTGGGTAGATGCGCAGGCGCACGGGTGCCGCACAGCTCGCCTCGAGCGCGCGCGCGGCGAGCTCGGTCGCGTCGCCGAGCATCACCTCGGCGTCGCCCACGACGAGGAGCGTGGGCGGAAGCCATACGCGCAGGAGCGGGAGCGGCAGGAAGACTGGCGACACCCGAGGGTCTTGAAGCAGCTCACGCGGGGCGTACTTCATCGAGCACCTCACCGTGCTCTCAATCTCGGACGCCAGATCGCCCCCGTCGGAGAAGATGCAATCGCCGCGCATGGCCTTCTCGCACCATGCACGGGTGCTATACGACGGCAGGGACGCCGATAGATCAGTCCACGGTGAGATCAGCGCGAGGGCCGTCGGCGGACGCGGCACCACGGGCAGTGGTACACCCGGCGCCAGCTCGCCAAGCGCTAGCGCGGAGATCATGCAGAGCGCGAGGCCGCCGCCCGCCGAGTCGCCAACCACATACACCGCATCCGCAGCGCAGCGCCGCCACGTGCCGCCCGCCACGCCGCCGATGGGTGGGCCATGCTCCCAAAGCCATGCGAGCGCGACGAGCGCATCGTGCAGTGCGGCAGGGAACGGGTTGGCCGGGCAGAGCCGGTAGTCGACGGCCAGCAGCGGCATCTCCGTGGCGAGTGCCAGGCGCGACGTCAGTGGACGGTAAACATCCGAGGGCGAATACCAGGCGTACCCGCCGCCATGCAAGAAGAGCACCCGACATCGGGACTCGCGCGATTGATAGTCGGAGCGCGCCTCGGCCGACGCCCACTGCAGATTCTCGGGAGGCAGCACCCATTCTGGCGCGCCATGCAAGTCGCAGCCTTTAGGACTGCGGACCGGCACGAAGGAGGCGCGCAGGTCCGCAGTCTTATCCAGGTCGGCATGGCCGCCATCGCCTGCCGCGCGCAGCTTGCGCACGCATGCGGCCACGATGTGCTCCGTGTGCCGAGGAATTCGATGCGTCGCCATCGCATTCAGATCGAGCAGCGCCGCCTCCACTGCAGCACGGCTCACTCCCTCGGCCCCGGAGGCCACGAGCATGTTGTAGAGCGTGGTGGCGCTCGGGAGCTCTTTGCATGAAGCGCAGACTGCTCGGTAGAGTGCAGCGCGTGTGTCGGGAGGCAAGATCGGCACAGTCGCCCCGGATTTCGGCGAGAGAGGGCGCCGGTGTCGACGCATGATTCTGAAAGCGGTTTCTGTTTCATGTGAAGATCAAATGAACATCACTCTCACAAGAAAACAACCCTGCGCCTCTCCTCAACCGCCTCCTTACCACCTACGGCCCGCTCCCGCTGCCTCCAGCGCTGCCAAAGCGCGCTCCGGCCGACCACTTGGGCCGTCCAATGAAGCTGCAGCGCTGCTAGCGCGAGCACGCTCGTGCTCACGATCACGTAACGAGCAGTGCTGCCCCAATCGGTGGCGCAACATGCGAGGTGCACTGCCAGTATCGGGAACCACACGGCACGGATGGCGAGCCACGTGAAAGCAAAGGTAGTCTCGACAACCTGATTGCCACGCGCAATGTGACGCCGCAAGATGAGCAGAAATGTGTTCAACTCGACGATCGTCATCATCGCCACGTATTTGAGATGCGGTGCGTGAGTGAGCGGATGCAGCAAGAGGAGCAACGTGACCGCGTGATGAGCCTGCAGAGTGGCCGGCGCCTTGACTACCGATGGCTGGTTAGCAATCCAAAGGGCATCAACCACGATGTAGCCCACCATGTAGAATGCAAGTGCTTGACGTACATCCGCGCGTTTGGTGGCCAGTGATGCCAGAGTCAGTGCAACCGCTGGTGGTAAGGCAGCGAGGTTGAAAAAATCGTGCATCTCCCAATCCTCGGGAACGTAGAGAGTCGCACTTGTCGCGACTAGCGGCGGCGCAGCCCTCTCCAATCGGCTGTTCCGTAATCGGAGCCGCAAGTCACTATCGAGTGGCGGTGGTGTTGTGGGCACTGCTACCGTTACGGCGACTGCGACGACTGCGAGCAGCAGCAGCCTCATCTCATGTGATACGAGAATGATGAGCCGACTTCGCGACTTCGTCAAAATTCTTGGAACTGTACCGGAAGTTTGCAACTGTTGCAAACGGAGCTCACGTGTCACGACTTTTGTTAATTCGGAAATACCTTTCACGGTCTGCTTATGATCAAAAGGTCGCCACGCTCAATTCGTCGCGTCGCGATACAGCGTACACTCACGTCCGAGGCTCGACTCCCTGCGCGCGGCTGAGGCGGGACACCGAGGATGATATTGCCACGATCAGCATGGTCATCGCCCCGGCACAGAAGGCCCTGCAACGGCGGGAGCAGCGCTGGACCTTCTGGCGCATCGTCGCTGTAGCCCCATCGTTGCGCAGGCTCATCCTCCAAGCTTGCAACGGCATTTGGCTCCGCAGCTACGGCCAGGGAGGGTAGCGTTGGTGGCGGAGTTGGCCACTGATGCGCCAGGACACGCGCGAATGCGTCACCCAGCACGCCGGTGAGCTCATCACGGCTCCAAGTCTGCTTGCGACTTGCGACATTTGCTTGTGCAGCACCGGGCACCCACGCGCGCCGCGCCGCCAGCTCGACCTGAGGGAGCACGAGCTGAATGCCTTGACGGACGAGTGGTATCAGATCCGAGTCCAGAGCCGCGGAGGGCATGTCCCAGTAGGCACGCGTGACCGGGCTCCACGCAGACTCCCGGCTCAGAGCAGCAGAACCGAGCTGTTCCGCGGCACTGCCAGCGTACCACGATTCGGCCTTGAAGTCGCGCACACGTTCGGCTGCTAGGAACGCAGCGAGGGCGACCGATCCGAAGCCAGGTCCGACGCGATCGGCAAGCAGCTGAAGGTCCCGACCAAACTCTCGGTCCGCATATGCCACCCTTGCCGTCAAGCACGCCCCATGACGGAGCTCCAAGATAGTATCGCCAGCCTGAGCTCCAACAAGAGAGCGAGCGGATAGACCCGTGCCCGTGAGCGAAGGCACCACTTCGACGCGATCCAGGCTTATTGACTGCGCGGCCAGCCACGTAGATAAGGACGCGAGCATGGACGAAAGATCGTCTGCCTCTGGCCGGCCACCACGAGCTGTGACTGAATCTCAAAACGTCGGAGATTTCAAGGTCGAGCGACAGCCCGCGTCGCCCTAGTCCCAGGAAACGACGACATCCCCCGATCGCGCGCTCAAGAAGACGCGCTCGCAATGGCGGCCCTCGCGGAAGACTCCCTCATCCCGCTCTTCCCATGGAGGGCGAGCAAACACGCCCTGCCTGCTTCGATCGTTACGACGCTGGGTGACACATTCCTTCTGCCGCATGAGTGTAGTCGACGCGTTCCTGCAGACCAAGCGTCGAATAAATCTCTGGCCCGCTGGCACCGCGCTGTCGAAGCCGCAACTGCAGCGTTTGCTCTGCACAGCCAGCAAGCCGGACGCGACGCCCCGGTCGCCGCACATGCCACCGACTTGGAGGTCGTGCGCACGGCAGGGGGCTGCGCTTTGTCACTTCCGCCTCATGGGAGCACTGCAGCTGGCTTCCTCCGTGCCCTCTTCCTTGTCGGTCCGGAGCCGCAAGCGCTGGCCATGTGGCAGCCGCACGCGGCAGCGAATCGAGCGGCTTACAAGTCCACGACATTCCACCCAGGGACCTTGTGGCTCCATCACTCGTCGATGGGCTTCCACACCCGACCGCTGCCAAATGCATCTGCAGCAGCCTCCATTTGGCTCCGAGCCCTGATCTGGCTGCTGCCCGAGACGGCGCGCGGCGCCAAGAAGCGCAGACCCCGTCCAAGCAACCTGCCTGCGACCCTGTGGCACACGCCACTTGTGAGTCAGCGGACAGACGCCCTCGAGCATCTCGCGAGCCGCCTGCTGCGCTCGATACAGCGCTCGACAGAGGGCGTCGCCCGGGAGACGGTAGCCTCAGATGCAGCCTCAGATGCTGCCTCAGATGCTGGGAGCTGCAGGCCACCCGCGACGCGCACCGTGCTGCCAACGCCGCTCGCGAGGGCGGACGAGCTCGCGCTGGAGGCCACAGCCGCTCGATGGGCACTGCCGCTGCTGGCTTCGTCAGCTTCGTCGGGTTCGTCAGGTTCGTCATGGGCCGCGCCAGCGCCAGCGCCCTCCGACCCAATCGCTCTCCGCGTACAGTCGGCTCTGCTGTGGGCCCTGCCGCCGGGGGCGTCGCTGCCTCCGCAGCCGGGTGCGCCCGGCCTTGTGCGTGTGCTCTTCGTCTTGGACGCGGGGGTCGAGGATGCGCTACGCTTGCACCTACTCGATCCTCGCCCCCCGTCGGTACGGCTTCCGTCGCTCGGGCGCGCCGAGTGGCTCGCATGCAAGTGCTCACCAGGACGCCTCGCCACTCTCCCCACAGGTACGGCTACCATCGCTCGGGCACGCCGAGTGGCCGTTTGGGCAGCGCAACGCGTACGTGTCGCCAATCACGCCGGCGGGCACTCTTCTCATGGTCCCCGCAGCCCTCGAGTACCAGAGCGCGCGCCTGCCCGAGCACTCGCGCAGGACAGCGCGCTGGCTCGAGCTCATCCTCGATGAGCGCCGCGATGAGCGCCGAGTTGAGCGCCGAGATGAGCGGGAACCGGAACCGCTCAAGACGGCGCCCGCACCGGAGAGCCCATCAGCTTCGTCACGAGCTGCCCACAACGACGCCACCGCCACCGATCCCGTTGTCGCCGCCACCGACGACAGATCGCCAGTAAGATCGCCAGTACTGCCGCGGACGGCGGAGGAGGCCTTCTTACCGGTATCGCCTCCCACGACGACGAGCCTGCACGCGACGCTCGTGACGACGCGCCGCTACCGGGACGGCGCGTCAGTCGCGGCCCTCCGCGCGGCGGCCAAAGTGATCCGCAGCCACGCCCGCACACGCCCGAGCGCCAATGTGAGCAATGTGGGCGGCTGGCAGAGTGCGCCAGATTACCTAATGGAGGAGCCTATGCTATTCAAGCCGCTCTACCCGCTTGTCTACCAGGCGATCGTCGCGCACCTGGCGCACACGCTGCCCAACACGACGCCCAACGGGCCGTCGCCGGCTCTCGAC
>Ga0209550_10005172_pt1 | contig 12255 bp, 12 predicted proteins | sample LauGreSuBDMM15SN_2_FD_187567 | JGI IMG/M metagenome (GOLD analysis project Ga0209550, IMG submission 187567) | Freshwater lake microbial communities from Lake Michigan, USA - Su13.BD.MM15.SN (SPAdes) (version 5) | ecosystem: Environmental > Aquatic > Freshwater > Lake | place: Lake Michigan... | reverse complement strand
GGATAAAAATAATATTTGTTATACTGGTGTTGGTTCACTAAAAAAAGGAAATCATACCCAAAAACAATATTTAGAAGTGATGAAAAAAAATTATAAACAAAAGTGTTCTGTTTATATAAAATCTTTAAAATGTAAATCGTGTAAAAAAAGTATAGAAATGAATACTAAACAAGTTAAAAAACAAATAAAAGCACAATTACTAAACAAAACATACAAAATGTCAAATAAGACAGAAAGAAAAATAATTAAACAATTAAGTAAATGTAAACGATGTAAAAATAATAAAACAAAAAAGTGTAATTTACAAAATTATATATTATTTTCAGGTGCTGAATTTGGAAAATGCGAAAAATAATTTTAATCTGCGTTTGAAAATGTAAAAAGGTGTATAATAAATATACAATAAATAATGTATTAGTTATCCCTAGGTCATTATACGTCATACATGTTCACACAGGACATTAAATATATTTTATTATATAATAAATTGCTAAACTGGGTTGCATAATAGAAAACGAGGTTCCTAAACCAGTATTTTCTGTTGTAAAAGTATGAGTATGTGCCCCATTACTGTTAACTGAAACCCCAGTATATGCGGCGGATGTAGTTTCTGACCTGGTATATAGATTGTTATCATAATCAGTGCTAGAGCTTGTTCCTATATTATTATTTTGTCCATTCGGTCCATTCACTGGACCACCATTTTCAGACCATATTGCATCCTGATATCCATGAGAATGACTAGGGTCATTTACACTATGTCCATGTGCGCCATTTGAACTGGTAGTCCCCGTATGACTATGACTAGGTAAATTACTTGCAGAAAGAGTTGCGTTTTCTGACCCTTGTTTTTGGCCTAATGGATAAAGCATACCGGTTCCTATTATATTTCGACCTCTCAAATCTGGTAGAACAAAATTATTGCTATTATCTGGGGAACCATAAGTATATCCAATTACAGAAAACAATTTAGGGTAAATTGTTTTCGATACTTCACTTCCGTCGCACAATAACCAACCCACCGGGCCAGTAGCTCCTGCAAATGGGGATATCATTCCGGTAGGCATATGCAGAGCAATAAAGGCGGCGGTTGCGATTGTATTATCATCGACAGTATTTTCAATTGTATTATTGCTAGTTGTTTCTAAATTGTTTGAAAACACAAATTTTTGAGAATTACTATCGAACCCAATTTTTCCTTTTAGCGACATATATTATAGTATGAGATTATTATCATTGGAACATTTTTTGGGGTTGTTCTCGTATATACCGGCCAATCTAAATACGTTAGCAAAGTTTCGGAAACATGCCAAAGTAAAAACCGCCCGGGATATCGTTCCATTAGCAGAATATATAGCTGACAAATCGGTGTCAGAAAGAGATATAATAATGGTTTATGAGAACTTTGTCCACCGCGCGGAATATTTAGCACGATTCTATAAAGTTTCTTTGGCCGTCGAAAATGCCCGTCCGTTGCCCATTTTTGGGAGGACGGATGCTATGTCCGTCCGTTCCATCAACAATGATTCTTCCGTGGTATATAAAAATATCATTCGCAATATGTTTTACAAAGATATTTTGCAGAATACGAAATCGGGATTGGAGAACATTCCCAGTTTTTTGGACGTTTTAGGAGATTTTTATTTACGGGGAATCATTGATTATAAAATATTGACGCCGAGTTCTCTGCATTATATGCGCGAAGGTCGACTAGGTAGCGTATATTCGTCTTATTATTTTCGGGCATCCATTATGAATCCAATGGTTCCATACTCATTGAATCAGTCGTATTTGAAAGGTCGCCGGATTTTCACTCCTACATTAGGATGGGGGTCATATTGTTATGGGTTTTTAGAATGTCCTATGGTGGAAGAATATGTGGGAGTAGATGTCATACCGGAAGTATGCAAAAAGACCGCGGAGTTTGCGAAACAATTCTATGGCTCAAAGAAAACGACGATTTATTGTGAACCTTCCGAGAACCTATTAGGAAATGAAGTATTTAGGAAAAAATATAAAGGGTATTTCGATGTGGTGTTTTTCAGTCCACCGTATTATAGGTTGGAAATGTATTCTGGTAAAAATCAGAGCACAGAGAAATACAAATCGTATGAAGAATGGTTGGATAAATATTGGGGCGCAACCATGGAATTGTGTCATTGGGTTCTTCGTTCTGGTGGGAAAATGTGTTATATATTGTCGGGATATGGGTCGAATAATACTAAGGGGTCATATGATTTATTGGGGGATATGAATGATTTAGCTAATGTCCGATTCATGGGTTCTCCGAGAGTATTTGAAATGAGTAATAAAAATGCTAATATGACAAAGCATCGGGAAACTGGTGAGAAGATTATGGTGTTTAGCAAGAAATAAAGATATATAATGGTGAGTTCAAAATAATGAATTGTATATTGGGCAATTATTACAGAAATGGGTTATCATCGCAAGATAATACGAATTGTAAGGTTTTCTCTACATGATAAAATAGTATAAATATATAGTAATAATATATAGTTAAGTATAAATGGCGGATTTCAACCCTTCCAAGAAACAGAAAAAAACCGAAGGTATGTATGACGCAGATGATGTTAATACGCATATGTCAACCACGAATGCACGGGAACCGGTATTTGAACAGCAATCTATATCTTCTCTTGCATCTAGAGAATCAGCTTTATCTTTCGGCAATACCCCTCGAACATCTATAAATAGTCGTTCAACCACCGTCGGTCCGAACTCCGGCATTGTCTCTAATACAAACCCACCATCTATAAATACACAATTATCTCAATGCAGTAATTTTTCATCACAATCGGCAGAATTGACGGTATGTAGCGATTTTGAAATATCTGAGCCAGACCTACAATATGTAACTATGATAAGAACAATTATGTTAAATATGAAAATCGCGGTTATGGACCTGTTTGATAAATCCTCTACCCTTATACGTAAAATGCCCAGTGTATTACATAATGAGAATATTGTCAGAAAATCGGCCAGAAAATCGGCCAGAAAATCTGCAAAAGCGAATGGAAATAATTTTCTCGAAACACAACTAGATAAAGAAATCAAACTCGCCCGTAAGGTAATAGAAACCGATGAAATAAATGAAACAAATTATATGAACGCCCAGGTTAAAGAACTCCGTGCACTGGAATCCATCGTTGACGATATTTGTATGGAAACCCCCAAATTGTTAAACAAGCGATATATTGCAGAATCTTTACGACTTCCCATAGTTGACATGTTTTCAAACGAAGAAAACTTTTTTATGTGGGATGAAACAATCACAAACATACGTACAGACACGTCATTAACCTCGTTTATGCGACAATTAGGCTTATTAATGGAATTAGAAGCGCTTAATATTTTTAAACATATTACATGTTATACTGGTAAAAATGATATATTGACTATAACATGGGGGGATTTAATTCAAACGCTTGCGCGAAAAGGATACATTTATGACAATGGTAGTGGCAGATTTCCAATAGAACCCGCCCATAATACACTACCGGCTGAAAAATTATTATATATTTTAAAACGGTTACATGAAGGTAAAAAGATTAACTATGCAAAATTATGGAAGTCTGCGATACCAAATAATGAGTTTGATGACAACGTAAATAGTTTGATGCCGGATATACAATCTATTCCGCTATTTGAAACAGTTGCGCGGAGAACAAATGTAGCTGACCGTAATACGCGATATCCTTCAGCTTTTTCAACGATGGCTAATATACCGGTAGTTAATACTACCACGCTTAGTCCATCGCGAACGACAAGTGTTCGGTCAACATCATCTATAAACACCAATGTATCAGATATTGCGTCAACCGGTTCAAATGTTTCGACAATATCATCTATAAATAACTCTAAATGGGTGAGTCCTGAATTGAGCACTTTATGGCAAAAAGGGTCATTAGTTATATTACCCGATGATATTGTAGACGTTGATTATTTACAACAACTACATACGAATCTAGAATTAGTTAACAAAATTAAAACACGTTCGAGTAAGTTATGGGGTTCCTACCCGGTACAATCAATAGTCAAAAATCTTGAACTATTAAATCTAAAATATAGAGAAGTCTATATAAATGTGTATAGTAGTGTTCTCCATAAACAAACCGAATATATATCTAAAGATGTGAATAACCCACATCACATCATTGAATGGACCCAAACAATTACTGGTATATATAAAGATGCTGCACGTGTAATATTAGACATTCAGAAAGAACGTGTAAACCAAATAACTAAACTAAATAAAATGATAACCCCCCCATCCGGTTATGTAGATAAACCGCGTAGTATTGCAGAGAAACCACTGGAATATACTAGTATATTTGACGCGAGATATCCATTTAATAAAGGTGGTAAAATATCACAAAAAAATAAAAAACATTTTAATATAAATAATTATACAAAAAAACAACATAAAAAACATAAGTATGCACATACGAAAAAACATTATACCGGCCGAAAAGAAAAATGAGACGCACCATATTTATGAACCGACATTTGAATGGTAGTATATCTTTGTCCTTCGACGATAAACCATCTCCGGATAAATCTAGAACACTTTCGGTCGTTCCGACCTCCTGCGTTCTCGCAGTATCGAATAGATAAATAATATATATCATATTATTTATTTTACACCGCACTATGTTATATCAATTACAATCGAATATTATTTCATCCTCATTTTTCTTTCGCACATGAACATACCGTTCCCGATGACATAACAATCCCTATAATAAATCGCGCAAACAAATAATCGTGCACCGACTGAGAACATTCCGCAACATCCGTATATGCCCAAAACAATACGCATCCCAATATCAACCAAGACATTCCAAATCCATTCAAAAGCCAGCGACAGATAATCGCTCCAACAGCTACAACATCATCATTTGTATCTCTATAGTTATTGTCAGCCAGTGGAGTCATATCAAACAAAAAAATCCCAACATTCAATAACCCAATAAAAGAAAACATAATAATTCCACTCGCCAACAAATACGACTTTAGTGTTATATTCAAATGATGGTTCTCTTGGCTTTGCGATACACACGTTATATCGGTCGCTCCATAATATACATCACAAATCGCAAAAATCGACAATAATGCAGACGAAATAAATGCAATACACAATTTTGTGCAACATACGTCTCCGATACATTCGGTATTTTTCGGAGAACCAATCAAACTCGCGTCGGATTGTTTTATCTGCGCCTCTGTATCATTCAATTGGTTTGTATATTGAGCATCTACTACAGTTTCAATACTACTGGTCATAATTAAAAATAATATGGGATGGGGTGTGATGATGTAGGGGATATATATATATATTACACTACATCTTTAAATTGTTTTCTTAAAATATTCGATACCATATATGGAGTCAAATACTCATTGTCCACTCATAACATCCAACATTTCTTTCGGATAATCCATTTCCCGCAATATTTTCATAGCCCCCTGTATTTTCGAAATACCCGGTTCTAGTTTATACGTGAATGTATATTCCCCCGGTTCATTGACTTTCGGACATACGCCCATTTTATAATTTCGTATTTTACTGGACTTCTTGAACTTCTTGCATACATAGACATAGTGGGTCGTTAGCATGAAATCCACATTTTCGTATTTTGATAAATATTTCAAAAACGCGTAGGCGGACTTCCCGGCTTCTTTCGGATTTGTCCCCGAATACAATTCGTCTAATATAGCGAAATGTCGAGCTCCTGCGTTCTCCGGAGAACTAACTATATCTATGATTTCTTTACATCGTCGGGATTCCGCTTGGAATAAACTATCGCGACCAGACGTATCCGGAATATTCAAATAGGAATGAATATGTGTATAGGGAACCAGAGAACATGCCTGATAAAACCCGCATCCGACCTGTTGTGAAAATATGATATTGATGGCCGTGCTTTTTAGCAGAGTCGTTTTTCCCGCAGCATTCGGTGCACTAATAATCATATTTTTATCAAACTTACATGTATTCGATATGGTATGTTTTCCTACATGTACCGGATAATATTGTTCGATAAACTTTGTTCGGGATGGTTTTTCCGACGATGCGACATTGCTCAAATAATTAGCATAAGAAATATGTCCGGACTGCAAGTTCTCCCAAACCCCCAATAAATTGTCTATATATCCTTCGAAACCGAAGGAATACTGTAATGCACTTCCGTATTCTTCTACTGAATATACTTTATAATAACAAGTCAATAGGTATCCTATTTCCGTTGCCTTACTATAACTATAGCAAAATGGTTGCACACCGGCTAGTTCTGAATATAGCTCTTGGAGAACTTTGCATTTGGATTGCGTGTTCTCGCAAAACCCATGATAGGACTTTTTATTGCAATGCAATTTCGTGAAACATTCCATCTTTTTAATAGATGTAGCAACATAGTTTTTCAATTCAAATAAATGGTCGTTGATTTTCATTATAGTTTGGTGAAATCGCATACATGAACGGACATTCTGATATATCTGAAATCCGTAAAATGCCCCCATCAACAATATATACGTTATTTTTTCTATACTGAGTTTCCCGCTCATTTGTGTCATAAATGTTCCTATAAAATGGCCTTTAGCAATCGTTTTTATCATTAACGAGTATGTAGCCATTGTTATAGGGACGCCCTTGATTTTTAGCAAAACAAATGGGAATAATAAAAATAAAAACGGCAATAATAAAGAAAAAATGGGGGAAAGGATTTGTGCCATAGAAAGTATTTGCATAAATGACGACGATGTATTTACATAATGGAATGATTTCCAATTAATATAGTAATATTTATCCATAAAGTCTTCATCGGCCTTGACATATTTCCATATATCCAGTATTTTTGCAGTAGTTTCGACAGATAGCCGTGGACACTTATTGCCGTCGCCGGCGCTTCCATCTTTCGGAACGAGCTCAGGGGTTCGTGGTTTCTCATCTGGGGATACAGATATCAATCCATTATAGGTAGGTATTTCTTGGAGAACCTGTTTTGTATCTTCCAAATATTCTATATCGCTTGTATATTGTTTGGACCAATAGGGTATCATATCCTCGGCAAACTGATTTGTTGGTTGAAATAGAATATTATACATGGAGTTGGATTCACTCAGTGAGTGAACTAGTTCTAAATCGGACGATATATTTTGCGCCAAACTGTGTATTTTAGGCTCTTCTAAATAAGTAATTGGAAGTTTAAATACAGAATGAAAAATCGGCTGTTTTTCCTTTTTATCCATTCCCGGTTCTGTGGAATCGGGTTCTGTCGTAGACTTAGAATCTTCTCCTAAAATCCGACGTTTTAATTGTAATAGTATGGATTGCATATAACTATGATATATATTTAATGTTTTTTAAGTATACGCATTTGTATGAAAAATGGTAAAATAAACGTTAAGTATATATGAAAACACTATGAAACGGGTTATGATTATTATTTATGCAGTGGATACCGCAATTGTTTCGTCCACGGGCTGACGCTTCAAGAAATGCTTATTTATATATTTCTGAATACTAAAATGAGTTAATACAATATCCTTCACTTCATCGCCCAATATGCGAAGGAGTGGCTCATTCGGAATAATAACCGACTTTTTCTCGGGATTTTGGAGATTATTTTCGGAAATATACTTCATCAGACGCTTGGTGACATCTGTGCGAGGAATATGTGAACCTGGGTCGAGTCCCATAAACTCACACAATTCAACGCTCACTGGAACGGGGAGTGCAAACCCACTTGGCTTTCTTGGCTTCTTGGACTTAGTGCTCTTCTTGACCAATTTCTTGACTGCTTTTTCAAAAACCTTTTCTAATTGTCTAAACTCGGCTAATGTATCGTCGGCTTCCTTTTTATTGGTCAATAATCGCTGCTTCATTAAATCCATCTTATCTAGGAACTTTTGAATATGTGGAGGGTATACAACCGCATCGGATTCATCTCCAGTGGTATTATCACTGGGTGCAATATTATCAATAGTAGTTTCGACTATAGAACTCATTTTATATATACTATAGATTGTAGTATTTATATGGTTTATAATATATGTATATTTGTATATAGCGAGAACGCGGGAGGTCGGAACGACCGAAAGTGTTCGAGATTTATCCGTAGATGATTTATCATCGAAGGATAAAGTGGCAATTCCGGACCAACCCGATGAGCAACCGACAAAAATGTCAGTTTCCTACATATAAGTTTAGAATGCAGACCGTAAAGGGATAATGTAGAAATTATGGAGAGTAAGGGTTTCATACATATCTCCTTGAAATTGGCCCGGTTGAGCTAACATTATTCTAATAAATCTAATAAAAATATACTAAACATATATTTTTATAACAAAACAGATTTGCGAATATCCACCCTGCCTTTATTTACTCACTCTGGTCGGTCTAGTAGTTTTAGACCTAGGTCTAGCTTCAATGAAGCCATCCGCGTCGACCGACTTTTCCGCGCGAGAAGTAGTTAGTCTAGGCTTGCGATGGGCAACGGGCTTCACTGATGGAACCGATTCTTCGGGGCTAATATCATCTACTCTAGAAAGACTACTTAGTCTGCGAGTTTCGCACATAATCAATCCCCCTTTTACGCCAGTAACATCTACTGCATGGTATTCATGTTTTTCATTGGCTGGCTTGGTCAATACAAAGTCGACATACTCACCTTGGGTCAAATATTTGTAATGAGAAGAATCGGATTTAATAGAAGAAAAATGGACAAAAATATCTTTGTCGACATGTTCTCCTTCACATGCCGTAATAAAGCCATAACCGGCCTTGCTATTGAACCATTTCACTTTGCCAGTAATTGTGGAAAATATAGAACTCATATGTATCCTAATATAACTATATAGTTATGTGTTTTTATATTGTTTTGTATAATATTTTCTATAAGAACTATATAATGTTTGAGTTCCTATTTAGAAAAAAATCCACGATTCTTTTATTACTATCAGTTATATTTATATCACTAGTGTTTTCAATATTATTGAATGTTCCTTTACGCGAAGGCTTAGAAAATGAAGAAACTATCAATAACCCTCCACCAAATATTATAATTAAAATAAGTGATAAATTGAAGGATAATAAACTGTCTAATATAGAAAAATTGATTGCTATTAAAACTGACCCGGATATTAATCTAAAAAAGTATAAAATACTTAGCGATATTTGCAAAAAAAATGAAAGTGCTATATTAAAAGAACTAAAGGATTATTTGGATAAACCCCCCAAAATCAATTCTGAAGGAAATCCGGTGGATGAAAATGCATTACGGGGTGATAAGAGAACAGATGCGAATAATATAATTTCTAGCAACGATTATTCGGCTATAGAGAAAATCGAAAAAATAAAAAAAATGGGAGATAAAGACAATATGGTGAATATCATATTAACCGAATATATTACATCGTGGTTTAAAATGATTAAAGACAATGTTGAAAAATTGCAAGGTATAACCGATAACACCACCATCGCAAAACCTAGCGCAACACCTAGTGCACCCCTCGAAGCATCACCCCCGGCTGTAGATGCAGTTCCTACTCCGGCGGCATAGTGGTTATTGCTGATTACACCACCCCATCGAATCATTTTTGCAATATCTGTATCAATTCATCATAAAATGGTCTTTCATTTATATGTAAACTATAACACAAAGCAAAATATTCAAATATATTTTTATATATCTTATTATACATATCATCTCCAGATAATCCTACGCTATTCGGATTACGCTTTATCCTTCGATGATAAACCATCTCCGGATAAATCTCGAACACTTCCGGTAGTTCCGACCTCCGGCGTTCTCGCTGTATAATATTTTGTATTATTTTTTCTATATTACTCAACTGTTTCCATTTTTTGCGTATTTGATTTTTCTCGTGCAATAGATGTATTTGCGGTAGATTGGTATCTCCCGAATATTGTGCAGAGCTGTCTACATGAGAATCCCAAGGTAATTTTCCCAATATAAAATAGAAAAAACAGTATCCTATGGAAATAAGGTCATCGCGATACATTGGTTCATATCCACTATGCACATAATAACTAATGTATTTAGGAGAACCTATAACTGTCGTTCGTTCGGGTTCGGTGGTTATTTCCGATATATTGGGAAATGCACTGGCTATACCAAAATCTATCAAATGCAATTCTGTGTCTTTTAACATAAAGTTCTCCGGTTTGATATCTCTATGAATGATTGTATGTTTATGAACGTTGCCAATAATAGAAACCATATTCATAATAATCTTCATGATTTGGTTTAAATACTCTAATGGAGAACCTGTATATTTTTCGCGAACCAATGCGATATATTGTTCTACGGTTTGATTATAATAATCCATGGTTAGACATTTATAATCCCCGTAAATACCATACCATATAACCGATGGAACGACTCTACATCCATTTGTATATAAATAATTTAATATGGTCGTTTCATATTTAATTGTATTGCACTCATTGGCAACCGGTTCCATTTTCACGGCAACCGGGGTTTTATTTTTTATATGTTCTCCTTTGAATACGGTTCCAAAGTTCCCACTTCCGATTTTTTCCAATATAATGTATTTATTTGCGATGATGTCCCCAATCATATATGTATATAACCATATAAGCTATTTTTATATGTTAGTTATTATATGTTCTCCAAATAACGAGAACGGTAGTATGTAGTAGATGTTTATATATCAAATCATATAAATATTCATACTATATAATACAATAGTCGCAATGGACAATATAAACATTCGTAAAATATACGAAGATGCATTGAGCGACCCCGATTTAATGGAAACCCTAGATATAGATAGTATATTGAATACATTAGAGAATGAACAAAACGACTATTTAGAGAACCTCACATTTGAAAAAATACAAAGAGACATTTATGACGCATTTGTGGACACCCGCGTCCCTAAACCGCAAATACCTAAACTATGTAGTGCATTAGCCGAATACCGGTATGTCGATGAAATACGTCATTTGCATAAAGGAAAGTTCGTCCGATGGATGCGTCGAGATAAACCGGGAGAACTTGTGAAGGGCGGTAAAGTGGCCGATATCAAGTTTTTGGATACGGGGATTTGTGTTCTCTGTATGGTATATTTAGGCAGGTTTATTCAATATAGATATGACGATTGTTTAACATTTCAAAAGCTGGAAATAGAAGAACAATTGATTCTTATGGCATATGACCAACTGTCCAAGGAACATAATACGATGATAAAATAATATACCAAAATAAAATAAAGATACCGGCAGAATAATGTATATAAATGACTGGACATATAGCGCATACAATATCTGGCGATGGCGATAAATCGAAATATACGAATACGGAAGTGGATATATCTCCGTCCCATCTATCTGGATATGACGATTCAATCCTTATACCCCAATATATATCCAGACGGGCGTTTTATTCGGCAACCGGGTTTATATTGCCCAATTGCATCGTTGCCTATACATTTGACTATACATTTATGTTTGTAGTTTTCATTATGCTGTATATATCCACTATGCTACATTGGAATAAAGTCAAACGCGACGGTCCCATTCGAATCGCAGACATTATTTTGGCAATTACATCTCTATATCGATTCACATTTATAGACCGATTTCGATTATGTCCTGCGTATCAAACCTATTGGTTATATATTTATTATATCATGATTTTTGCATTTATAATAAATGAATATATATTGTATATGCAAGTAAAACGCGGAGAACAACATCAAACCACTGCGCTTTATCCTTCGATGATAAACCATCAACGGATAAATCTCGAACACTTCCGGTCGTTCCGACCTCCTGCGTTCTCGCTATATAAGGTGTATTCTAGTTGGCCACTCCGAGTATTAAATTATACGCACCCCCACACCAAAGAACGCGAAAATGCCTATTATAGGTCAACCTACGTTCATATGTTCTTTTTCCATGTATTACCTATGGCGACTTCTGGCAGTTTTGCTATATTATCCTATTATCAATGCCCCGCCCCGGGCGCGTAGCGCCCTTTATCCTTCGATGATAAACCATCTCCGGATAAATCTCGAACACTTTCGGTCGTTCCGACCTCCTGTGTTCTCGCTTATGATTATTTTATGTTATGATAATAACAATATAAATATAAAATTATTTATTTTGTTTATAAATGAGTTCTATAGCGAGAACGCGGGAGGTCGGAACGACCGAAAGTGTTCGAGATTTATCCGGAGATGGTTTAT
>Ga0209550_10005170_pt1 | contig 12257 bp, 33 predicted proteins | sample LauGreSuBDMM15SN_2_FD_187567 | JGI IMG/M metagenome (GOLD analysis project Ga0209550, IMG submission 187567) | Freshwater lake microbial communities from Lake Michigan, USA - Su13.BD.MM15.SN (SPAdes) (version 5) | ecosystem: Environmental > Aquatic > Freshwater > Lake | place: Lake Michigan... | reverse complement strand
GGTTAATGCATCCTGTAGAATCGTCAACTAAAATGCTACGATCATGAGCAAATTTTGATTTTTCTTCTTTGGATCGAACAAAATTGGCTTTATATGGGATGTTCCATGTGTCTAACCACTTTTGTTTTTGTGATTTTGCTGCATTTCCTTGTTGAACATCAAAAGTACCCAGTGAGGTAAGAATTTCAATGTGAATATGTTCAAGTTTACTGACATAAGTCAACAATTCTTGTGTGTCTGGCATGAATTCTAGATCTTCAAAGATCTGATACTCCATTACAGCTGCACGAAATCGTTTTCCATCAGTTGCATGCGTGCGTAAAGAGCGATATGCCTTGTCAAAGTTGCAAAGCACGCCATCCATGTCTAAGTATAGTGTAATCATAATGTAATTATACCCTAAATTCACATTAAAGTCAAGTTATTTCACGAATTTTTCAAAATTAGGTGGTTTCCAACCTTCTGGCTTCATGATTTTACCATCTTCACGACGAATAACCTTACCAGTGATGGGGTCAATCTTGACTAAATTGGATTTTGCGCCCTCATCCCACGCTGCTTCACAATCCCAACCACGAGATTTCATATAACCGATGATAACCCACATCATATCAAAGCAAGCATCAAGTTGTTCAACGTCATCATCATCTACTAATGCTTCTCTGAACTCTTCATACTCTTCATGAATGAGTTTTAGATATAGTTTTGACAAATCATTTTGTGGGACTGGAGTATGCGCATGATTCTGTCCACACGCTGCAAGAAATACTGCTACATCAGTGAATGTTTTGCTCATTTATTTCTCTCTGTGTCAAAATAATGTTGTGAGTGAATATTTCCTGCTCCGCCAGTCTCTGTATTAGATCCTGCGCCAGCAAATGGCCAGTTATTTTTAGGTAGATTTCCCATAGCATCATGTATTTCTTCTTGTGGCGCATCCCATTCTTCAGTGTGCCATTCTGGTTCTAGTTCAAAGTCAGAATTAGTTTCTCCAAACTCATCAACAAAATCTAAATTACCATTAAAGATAAATCCTGCTCCTTTTAAGAACAGTTCCATTTCAGTTAAAACGTGTGGGAGGTAATCTTCGGTAAACTCACGAGTGGTTTTTGAACCACCGTATTCATCTTCAGCTATCAGGGTGTATTTCATTTGCAGTTTCCTTTTTAGTTAATGTCCATGAGCCATTGCCCATATCTTCCCAAATTAGCGTATCGCCAAGGTCCCATCCAACCTGACGTAACATATCAGGTGTGAATGGCATAATCAGATCTCCTGTTGCGGGATCTTCTTCAAGTGTAATTGTCCAGTGGTTACTCATTAAACCTCCACAAATTTTAGTTCGAAACGATCTGCACGATCTTCGTAGTTAATGTAACCACGAGGGTTACACACTACTCTAGTAGAGCCAATCATATAATCAAAGTCTTCATGAGTATGTCCATGAGTCCAAAGTTTAATTCCTGGACGAGCAAGAATAAAATCTTCAAGTCTAGAATTATAAGCGCCATTCATCAATTGATCGTGCTTATATTTTGGATGTTCAGATCCTTTACTTGGCGCATGATGACCAACTACAACAACAGTCTTCCATGGAGGAGTTTCTGTGTAAGTGTCCTCAATAAACTTCAACATGGCTTTGTGGTCTTCCACTGCATCCTGTGGGGACAAAGTAGCAGGTCTCGTATGAAACTTAGGTTTGTCTTCTTCAAACGATCTGAAATTAACTTCACGTAGACTATTCTTACAAATCTGGAAGTCATTCATGCGACGCTCAACGTGGCGCATAGTCATCTCATCTTCACCATTCATATCAGTCCAAAGAGTACCACCGATAAACACATGGTCTTCATGTTCCCAAACTTCTTTGTCGAGGAAGTGAATATTATCACCACATTGTTTCATAGCATCCCTTAGATACCCTGCAGAAGTAGCATAGTCGCCATGATAGTGCTCATGATTACCCATAACATAAACCACATGAGGGAAGTTCCTACTACAAGCAGTAAAAAACTCAAGATACCTATCAGTTTTAGCAGAAGATAAAATACTGTCGGTAACACGAAGGTCACAAGCAGTACAAATATCACCAGATAAAATAAGAACTTCAGCATTCTGAGTATTCTCTAATTGCAGTTGTCCAAATTCAAGATGGACATCGGAGCAAATTGCGATTTTCATTTTGTTTTCTCGTGTTAATATCTAAAATTCATTGAAATACTAATTCTATTATCATTACTTTTATTTAACTCAACCATATGATTTACGTTTGATTTAAAAATAATAATTTTATTTTCTTTTGGCTCAATACTAAAACTGTTTTCATTTCCAATAGTGGGTATATCGGTTAGCATTTGGTAAGAATCTGTAAAATTGCTGGTTGGAACCATGACAAAGTTACCTGAATCTTTTGGCGCTTTTAAATAATATACAATTGAGAAATGACTACTGGTATGTATATGATATTCTTGGTAATCTCCAGGATATGAAATATTAAACCATGCCTCGGTGCAGTTAACTGTTTGTGTAGTTACGCCAAAACATTCCTTAGCAAACTCGTTGACAAGAGATTCTGCTTGATTAATTAACTGTATAAAGATAGGATCTGTTTTTAAATCATAGGATGAGTGTAAAGATGTAAATGTATTACATCTCCAAACTGGTTTATACTTATTAAAACTATTTTTTACCTCGTAACATTTACTAATCATTGGAGTAAGATCTAAGTTAAGATCTTCTTGTCGAATTAGTATTGGGAAATGTGCAGAAACTTTCATTGAATTGTAAATTTTCTTGGCTTCATATCAGTAACAGAAACGTGCACTAATAGTTTATTAAAGTCTTCCGAAATCTCACTTGATTCAGCAATAATTTTAAGACGAGCAAGAACAACACCAGTTAAAGATAATGCGTTGATATTATATTTACCACTTAGATTATGTAGTGTTTTATCTACTTCATTACTAAGTGCTACTAGTTTCTGGTCGTCCATGTTTTTCCTTATAATATTTGTACATCCTTACACAGTTAGCAAACTGAATAGGATGGTGTTCGAAGTTTGGTAATTTATCACCATAGTGTTCAACCAACTCTTCATAAAATTGCATTACTTCATCATCTGTCATAATACTATTATACCTTACTTCTTAATTAAAGTCAAGTATTATATTGTTTATTTACATCTGTTCGCCATTCTTGCATATACTCTTGCAACTCGTTGGCTTCATCTGGAGAACAATCGTATTTCATCTCTAGATGTTTAATAATTTCTTCGGGTTTTTTATGCAGCAATGCATCAACATCAGTATATGACCAAGAGATTTGATGTTCATCGCTCATATCATACCAACAAGCAAGGTGTTGGTTTTCCTTGAGTTTACCTGATGAATCAGACTCCCAAAAGACATACCAACTACCATTGCTCCACCTACTGTAACTCATCTTTAATCCTCTTGTTTTGCTGCGCTCTTTCGGATTTCCAGAAAATACGCTTCCAATCCCTTAGATGCTTCCACCATTGAGGGGGACGAGCTAAATTCCCTTGCTTGACGTTCGCCATATAATTCTCCACCAAAGTCATTTAATAGTTTATCAATACGCTTTACTGTTTTAAAGTTGCGTGCATAATCCTCGGGGTGAAGCCAATAACCTGTTGGATTATCTTCATCTTTCGGATTTGCTTCCCACTGTTCATTCTCACTCTTTAAATAATCACGATAATCCGTAAGGGTCAATCGTGTAATATTATTCGCTGTTTCCATATCTAGTTGTAAACCAATCATCACATTTCCTTTTTAAAATTACTATCAATCAAGGGGAACTCCCTTCATGGGCTTCTTACCAGTCCAATGATCTTTTGTTACGCACAAACCTTTGTGTCGAGCCAATCCGTTATCCAATGCTGGTAACGATGTTCGAACTGCTTCACACTGAGGTTTAGTTGCAAACTCTCTAGTGTACTTATCCATATAATCTCCTCCTGGAGAGAATAGGAAAATTATCAAGATCCAATCGTTCATCGACTTACCCTCAGTTCTGCATCAGGTGTTTCCCAACAAGCATTACGATATGCGTACACAAAGTTTACCAATCCTTCATACTCACCCCAACCATTCTCGGGATTAAATTGCTTGAACCTTTCTGGGTCGGAGAGTAGGATATTAAACCCTTCGTCCAACAATTCAGAGATATCTTCTGCAGTAAAGTAATTATGTTCCTCGGGTCGCCAAAGAACTTCATATAATGTTTTACCATTGTTAAGTTTAACTTCGCCAGCCATCTTACCCAAATTATGAGTAATGTTATGAGAGAACACACTAGTGGGTTGTATAACCATCAAATCAACATCAAGACTCATCATACACCTTTAATCGTTTCATACCTTTACTGGGTACATACAACACCCACCTATACTCGTCTTCGTACTTTACTGGGAGATCGAGATGACATAATACCATGGAACTATCCTCATAGTCTTCACGAATAACCATACCAATCACTGGAACCTTACCAACTTTACTCGAGACACGATCGCCATACACCCACTTAGGTTTTGGCTTAAGAGACTCACGTAGTTCAAATTGTTCTTTAAGACTGGCCATATTATCCTTTACTTTGATTTATATTAAACGCAATAGATATTCGTTCACTATCAGATTCATTTGGTAATACTGAGTGTTTTATCCAAGCAGGAAATACTATTAGCCTACCAACCTTGGGAAAGAGTTGCAATTTACTTGCAAACATTTTACTCTTAGTCCAGAAAGGATAATGCTCCATAAGAGTATCATGATTAAACTCAATATTTGATCCACCTTCACATTGTATATAAAGAACCGCTGAAAATGCTGATAAAGAATGATAGTGTGGTAGATTATAATCGCCAGACTTATTAACATTCATCCAAAGATTATCAATACACAATTTCAATGTAGGATCAATCTGGGTAGATATACTATCAATAGATTTTTGTAGAATATTAACCATCTTATACAAATGGGTATATTCACGGATAGAGACTGAGTTTAAGTCCTCGCTTTGCCATCCTCCTACATTAGAAACTTGTTTTCCTGGGGATACACGTTGTATATCTTTAATTGTTGCTGCAATATTATCAGTATCAAGTTCTAGATCTTGTATCCAAATTGGGGTACTAAATGCACTAATCATTTCCATAATCAATAGTCTCCCAATCAGTATCCTCGGGAAGGATCTCAATAGTTATTCCGTTCTTACCAGCTTTATCAATTATATTACTAAGAACTCCTTGACCATAGAAGTTAGTACCGTAGCAATCCGTATGACACTCATAAGTGCTACCTGACGCTCCTTCAAATGAATATACGAACCCATCTCTACTTACTGAGGTAATACCTGAATTAAGTTTCCAAGAATCACTACCTGCATAGCCACCATACCAACAAGCAAATACCTTGTAGATGGGTGTATGATCATTACCATCAATTTTAACAACTACCCACTTATCTGGACTATACTCCATAAATACCCCATTTCCTTATACAAAGAGTGATGATTAACCCTACAGTAAGTTCTACCGTAAATAAGCCAAGAATCACCCATAAAATAATCACTTAAAAGATTCCATCCACTTTAATAGGATATCCCTAGATTCTTGACGGGATAAACCAAAGTCACGCTGTAGATAAACTGCAGCCCCAAACATGTTCGTCACACCAGAATCCCGTAGGTTACTGAGGTATTCAAAATATTCTTTCATACTTCCTCCATCTCTTTAATTAATAGGTGAGCGAATTGCTGACAGAATATGTTAAACCATAGAGTGTCAATAACTTCCTCGGGTGCTCCAGCCAGTATAGCCAAGTTCTTTAGTTCGTCGTTCATATAGTTCCTACAAAGGTTTTAAGCAAAAAAATTTCTCGGGGATTTTTCATACGGAAAGAGGTTTTACATTGTGTAGGGTTTTCCGAGATAAAATCGGTCGGTCGTACATAGCGTCCTCTACGAGAGACTCCCGTCCAACTCAATATAGATTTCATTTTACCCCTATCCCCTCACTACCTTACTCAGCTGCACATCGAACTTATGCTGGTTCATCTTGTTGTCATAGTAGCGAACAGTCGTAGCAAAGCCATCGCTGCTAGCCATACAATGTAAGCAATAAGAAAGAGCATCGTTCTGCATACTAAAATCACCGACACGACGCTGACGTATAGCAGCAGTGGTGGTATAGAATGATACCCCATTAACTATCGCACGGATCTTAGCCATTGATACCTCGATTCATAGCACGAACGCCACTGTACATAAGAGCGAGACCTGCCACAGCAAATAACAACGCAACAGGTAGTTGTGCATCGGTAGCATTATCTATACCACCAACAGAGCCAAAGACCACGAGTAAACCGATGAATGTACGAATAGAGCCACGCATTATACTGATACCCCCATAGATGACCCCTCTATAGAATGACCCCCTCTAGGAAGGTCAGTCAATTTTGATTCCATCATTTCAGAGAGGATGAACTTGGCGATATTGATGTTCTTGCGAGCCTGATCAGTTGCTTGATCGTGACCGAAAGTCATCAGTTCTTGGGCATCAGACAACACCCCCATGGCAACCATCTCGACTCCAGACAGGCGAGCAGTGATTGACCCCATATATTCTTCACGGATATCGGCTTCGGTCATACCGTAGCAGTTCTTCTCAAATTCAGTCATTTTAGTTCCTTTTTCAATCATCATACAGTAAGTATACGCTGATACGGAATGAAAGTAAAGGGATATTTGATTAACCCTACAGATTAGTAGGGATTACGCTACGAGGGGTTATTAAGGGAATATCAAACCCGACATGGTTTATTATACTCAGGTATCTGCTGCAAGACAAGTTTATTTGATCTATTTCTTGCAGTTAATCGGCTTCGGTCCAAAGGTCGCCATCGGATATAAACTGATTCAAACCCATCGGCGATTCGGTCATAGGGGGAATTGGTATATCAGGAATAATCTTGGCGATCTGTTTTTGTTTATATTCAGGATCGTCAATCATCTTTTGCTTCAGCGCATTTGATACTTTCGCTTTATAGGTAGCAGTAAAGACACGGGAATTACCGCATGCTCTGGAGCAGAACTTACCTTGCTTGCTGAATTTAATACCGCACGTGGGGCAGTTTTTCTCGGGATATATTCGTGTGCGTTTAGTTGGCATGGCGATTGTGGAAGGACAAGGGTATCAAGATCGAAGTCTATTTAGTCCCGCTGCGATGATACCGATTCAATCATAACCTTCACACTACTATGCGATCTTTCTATGTTATGATTAGTATATAACCACGATTGAATCTTTCTAAGCGACATACCATTATTACGTAGATCTATCATCTCTGCAATTATGTTTTGCTCCTTGGCATTCTCAACCAATTTACCCGACTTATTAGTATATCCGTAAGGTACATATCCTCCTAGGAATAATCCTTGCTGCTTTTGTTTTGCCTTTACTTCTTTAATCAGTTTTGATGAGTTTATTCTCCCAGGAGATAGATTATGTAACTGTACGTGATGAACGGAGCATAGAGTTAATAAGTTATCTGCGTTATCAGATCCGCCCATAGATTTAGGTAGTACGTGATGGTGTTCTAAGTTATCGGTTGATCCACATAGTGCGCAGAAGTTAAGTTTCATTATGTTTAGTACTTGCCCGATGCTAACACTATTTTGCAAATATGCTCTAGACGTTCAATATGTTCGTACGCTCGCCAAGGAGAGGTATCAATGGCAACTACTCCGTGTCCTTTAATACCAACAATATCGTAACTAATATTACCTGCTTCATCTAGTTCTAGATTCTCATGACAACGATCGGCAAGTTCTTGGGAGATTGGAGCAACATCGCCTACGTTTTTCGCTACCTTGGTATACCTATTAAGTTCAGGAAATGCGTTAGAGATAGTTGATAGATCTATTCCCGCATGCATGGCTGCAATACAGTAAGTGGGATGAACGTGTACGATTACTCGGACTTCACCTATATGCTGTCCCATATTCTTTTGTAGACCAAAGTGTAGAGGAATTTCACCTGATGGTCTTAGATTGGCAGAGATATCTGTGTAATAGTCTTCGTACCAACTATCTCCGTCAAACCTAATCTTTTTAAACTGATCGGGTTGCATAGTTTGCTTACGTACACCACTCGGAGTGATATAAAAATGATCACGATCGTGGTGACGAATGCTTACATTACCATCACGAGAGGTAATCCAATTACGCTTATAAGCGTCGGTCATAATGTCACAAATTGTTTCTAGCATTATACGCAGTCTCCGATATCGTAGTTACGTTTCTTGGCGAATTCTTGTTGCTTCTCTAGAGTGGATATCTCATATCCTTTTTCTGACATAATCTCTGCCCCAGCAAGTAGATTCATGGCTTTGATTATGCCCGACTTCATACCTGTATGGAATCCTAGATCTCGTGGGCTCATTCCCTCAGTTGATATAGCATTAAGGCGATACCATTCTTTACGTAGGATATCAATATCTACCATGAGGTCTCATCCACTATATGTTTGATTAAAGTAACCGAGTCACCATTGATAACGGTATTAATTGACGCATTGGTAATAGAACCAATTCCCGAGGAAGTATCAGAAGTAACAGTAACGTACTCAACCTCAGGATATTTCTGTATAAACTGAAGGATGGTTTCTACGTCATCGCGATGAAGGTGAATGGTATTCATTTGGTTGAACCACCGTATACTTGGGCTTCAAGATAAGCGATGCGTTGTTGAGCAATGGCTAGATCGATCTCGGCTTTCTTTAGTGCTTCGATCAGTTCTAGGAATGCTTTGGTCTCTAATTCTTGCAGTGTTTTCATAGTTGTTCCATTCGGGTTTTCATATTCTTCATTACATTAAACATCATATCCATAGAAGAATTTATATCAACTGGCTTTCTTTCAGCACAGAATGATTCGGACTTGAGGGTTGACTGAACCTTAGTACATTCTACCATTGAGGTAAACTGATGGGCTTCAATAGGACCATTTGCGGTCAGGATTATAAGAGCAAAGATCGCATTCATATCATTTCCTATAAATGTCAAACGAATGAGCATCACGCTTACGAGTGGAGCAACGCATGCTATCGTAACGAGGACCACGGAATATATATCGAATTCCCGTGATGTTCTTACGGAAATGGGCTTGCACTTCCTTCAGCTGGTCGATCGGGATACCTTTGTATAGTGGCAAACCCTTGGATTGATATTGTTCTAAATTCATTACGCTAATCCCATTGTTTCATACACACGAAAGACCGCATCACTGTTTTTGCCACCGATATTCCACTCGGTTTTATGCATTGGCGTCTCACCATATTTCCAATCGTATATAGTAGCCACAGTGCCATCTTCAAAATCCAGACGCCACTCAACAGTGGTTTTATCGCTACCTTTGTTTGGTTCGCCAAACTTCTCTACCAACTCTGCGTAGGTAGTAACGATATGTCCTTTAAGGGATGTACCATTAACAAGAGCATCATTAGTAAATTTCATTCTTCTTCTCCGTAATATCCATAATCTTCGTCAGTGCCGAACCCAGCACTTGCCATTGCTGAATCAAAGTCACCATCCATTGACTCATCGTAATGCGAGTCATCAGCAGTTTGCGCATCAACGATATCGTAAACCATTTGCATGGGAATATCAAGCAACGTAGATATACGTGCAGGAGTTAATCCCTCATCCAACATATTACGAATTTCTAAATCTAAATCAGCCATTCTACTCATTTCGCTAACCTCTTTCTCAATAGATATCCCAGAGTGGGTTTCAAACCTAACTTCTTACGTAGTAAATCGTTCAGTGTTTTTTTCATAGTTCCTCCCTTGTTCTTATTAACCAAAATATGTAATTGCTGCTTCATGGAACGCATTGGCATCTACCTTGAAAGGAACAACACCACGTGGCTCCAACTTCTCTTGGAAACCATACTTACCGTCAGGACTAATTACCATTGGTCTGCCCATTGAACCACGATAAGAAACTATCTGGTTGCTAAAGGGAATGTAGTAGTAACTATTCTTGGACAGACTGATCTTACGACCACTGTGAAGAACCGCATTGATTTTATAACCATTCATCATTCCACGACCTTGAACATTAACATCTGTGGGGCTGATAGCAAACGAAACGAAATTCATAATATATCCTTTTAAAATTAAGCAGTCAACATGTAAGTAGCGAGATCTTTGTAGTCAGTAGGGTTAGAAGCACGAACCTTAGACACAGCGATCAGGGTACGCAAAGAGATTTCCTTGCAGTCATCTTTGATAGCACGAATCAAAGCAAGCGCATCAGACTTGATACTAGCATCGTACTCAGGAAGGAATTCCTCAGACTTAGAGATAAACTCCATGCGGTCAATCTTTTGGCTAGTAGTCATAGACAAGTCAATCATCATAGAACGACTACGGATCGCTTGGTCGATTTTGTCTTGAGCCATGTTAGAAATAAAGATAACACGACCAGTAAACTCGAAACTACGTGGCAGATCTTCGTCTTTCATGTCAGCATTCCAAGAGATGATACGCTTACCGTAGGAATCCAAAGCACCTTTGAGTAAGTTAAGCGCAACTGGATCGCGCAACACAGCGTCGCAATCATCGAACACAACGATAGACTTATTGTTTTCGAACAGGGTACGATACAAACCCTTGGCAGTGCTATAACCCTTGACAAAAGTAAAGCATTTGCGAGTAGAGATAACAGCACCGACTTCGAAGTCAGCGAGTGAAGAGATATCTTTGTAGCCGTGGGCTTCCAAAGTCTTAGTAACGGTATAAGTCTTACCGAGACCACCTTCGCCAGTAACGACAGCGGAGGGTTGAACACCAGACGCAACCATAGTCACGAGTTTCTCAACGAAACCGAAACGAGTGTTGATGTCGAAACGCTCAGACTTTTCTTCGAATGCTTTCTGGGCATCAGCGATAGTGCCAGACATTTCAGAGAGACGAGCCTTAACAGCAGATTCGTACTTAGAACGAACAACAACTTTACCGTCAACAGTACCGACGAATTTACCAGAAGCAGAGTCAAAGGAGATCAGAGTTTTCATAATATTTTCCATTTCAATCAATTTATACATATAGTTTACTACGAACCGACATTAAAGTAAAGGGATATTTGCAATCCCCTCAGTTTTTGAGGGTTTTACCGTATTCAGTTCGTTTTCAATTTTCATACAGTAAGTATACCTGGTTTCTAGATGAAAGTAAAGCGAAATTTGACTCTAAAATCCCCTTCTAAATCAACAACTTACGTGCTCCAAAATGCGAAAAACCCTACTAAAATGTAGGGTTATCTGTTAAATGACGATAAACTGGAGGGAAATTAGGTCTGTTTTCTCTCGATATCGGCAAACGCTTCGTCCTCGGCTCGAGCATCGTCTAGGATTCTCGGCTCTGGTTTCTCTTTTGTCCAAGCCATTGCATCAGCTTCGGAATCAAAGTAAGGGCTGACTACATTGTTGTTCTCGTTTTTCCAAAAGTAAGTATACGTTTGCATACCAGCGTCACGGTATTTAACAAGATCGATCTGCATTATCTACCTCTTCCAGCCGATCGTTTCATTGGTTTATTTGCAATATTATTTACTGCTTGCTTAACCAGTTTACCAGCTTCGCCTTTACTCATGCCCTTTGCCACCATACTTTTCTTGGCTTTCTTTTTGGCTTTCTTAAGTAATTTATCTGCGTGGTATTTCTCTGCCCATGCGCTTGGTTGTTTAATTTCTTCAGTCATACGTTCTCCTTAATAAAATTAGTTTCAAATGCAATAGAAATACGTTGTGTTTTACTTGGTTTAACATAATGTACCAACCAAGATGGGAATATAATTAATCTTCCAGGAGAAGGTGTTATGCTTATCTCTCCAGAATTAAATTCAGTTCTTTCTTGTACATATTTGCTATCAACAACATAATCTAACGCAGTTATTGGTGTAGAAAATATAAGATCACCACAGTTTCCCTTTACATAATAAACACAGGAAAATACAGATCTTGGATGACTATGCGGTTGGCTTATAGCAATATTACTATCAACATTTACCCAAGCCCTAACTACAGCTTGTTTATGCAACGTATTAAACCCAATCGCACTAGATACAATATTTATCTTATCATTAATAATATTGATTAGTGGTTCAATTTCAGCATCAAGTAAATTTAAGTGTCCGCTCTGTCCAGTAGTATTAATTTGTTTTTTTCCATATTGTTC
>Ga0209550_10005167_pt1 | contig 12267 bp, 25 predicted proteins | sample LauGreSuBDMM15SN_2_FD_187567 | JGI IMG/M metagenome (GOLD analysis project Ga0209550, IMG submission 187567) | Freshwater lake microbial communities from Lake Michigan, USA - Su13.BD.MM15.SN (SPAdes) (version 5) | ecosystem: Environmental > Aquatic > Freshwater > Lake | place: Lake Michigan... | reverse complement strand
CGAACGATTCAATAGCGAGAGACATTGCGTAAGATCAGGTGGCTGTAAGTTGCGGGTTTCGTTAACGCCCGCGGCGGGTTCAATTTTACGCGACGTCGGCCAAAACGCACAAGTCTTTTAGTGAGCGATTTGAGCTATTTTCAGCGATTTACCCCCTAAGGCGTCCAAGAAATGAGTAGAATTTCAGCGATTTGAGGTATTTTCAGAGAGTAGCTTCGCGGCGCCATATTTTCGGCGATTTGAGCCTTTTTCGACGATTTTGACGTGCTTACGGGGCGTCAGCGATTTGAGCCCTTTTCGACGATTTATCACGCGACTTGGCGCTTTTACGTGCCGCGGCGTAAAATTGAACTCTTCGCGGCGTCAGCAGCCAACCGCAACCCAGCGCCCCAAGACTATGGCTCCCGTACGCAAGCACAACATCACGTCCAAGATCTCGGCCAAGCGCCTCAAGCCCACCAAGGACCCTATGGAGCTGCTCGAAGAAGGCCTCTACAAGGTCAACATCAGCCGCGCAATGGACCTCGACGCACCAAGAACACACCGGGACATTATGTACATCGACCTCGCAACTATCGGCGCTACAAGATTCGACGAAGGTATACCCCCACCAGCCCGCCTGATCCGCTCAACTAACTCGGACTCTCTTGTAGTCCTCCCTTACCCCCTGCTTCCCAGCGCAGCTGGCATTGTCTAACTATCTTAACCTCTCATAAACAAAACAAAATAAAAAGGGCCTTCGGGCTTTTTTTATTAAAATTGAAACACCAAAAAACACCAAGGTTATTTTTAACAACAGCCCACGGATGTCGATTGTGAAGAAAACCGTGAAATTCGTCGAAGAAAAGGAGAACAACAAGAACAAGAAGATGCATCGCTCCAAGGAGAGAAACACCAAGTACGAGGAGAAGGACGACACCAAGGTAATAGAAGACCCGCCACAACACGAGACACTCAAAGAATTAGAAGAAGACTTTGCGCTCTACAAACGCACGTGTAACCCTAAAGACCCGTTGTACCAAGCCCCGCCCGTAAGGTTTAAACCAATCAAAGAAACTGTTGAGCTCGAAGTCGACATTATGCAACCGTCGGTGCACTACGCAGAAGGCGAAGGCGAAGGCTGGGAGTCGGACTGCGATGGCTGGTTTGATTAACCTTGAATAAACATATACAAATAAACTTGGCTTCGGCCATTTTTATTTAAAAATTGAAACAAGAAATAACTAGCCTATTGTTGCAAAAAACTCACGATGTCTCTCGATCTTACTTACGTGGCTCCTGTGGAAAAGTACAGACGATTTAAGAATGAGAAACGCGTGAAGAGGACGCCAGGCGTGAAGCGTATCCAGACAGAGAAGATCACCAAGACCAAGTGGGAGCCGGAAATCGCGAAGAACAAGGCAAGCAAGATTGGGCGCAAGCGCGACCGGGACTACAAGTACGGTAAGTGGAATGACGGGAGGACAGACAGCCGCATCGAGGACAACAAGAACGAGAAGGCGCGCGAGGCAACACGCGAGCGACTACGGGTAGCTGCATTGGAGCGACGGGGTATTTATCAGCGCAAAAATCTGGATGACTACACCAACTTGATATTTCCTGTATTCCATCTAAACGACAAGGACAACTGGCCAACGTGGGCGTGGGAAGCGTACTACGAGATGAAGGACACTGAAGAAGTCAAGTGCGACGCAATGACTCTGCTTGTAAAGCCCGGTAAAATCGTGGGGTTTAAATAAAATACATATAAAAATAGGCCGGCGGGCTTATTTTTATTTAAAATTGAACTACTTAAAATGACATAATTTCTAGATAAACAAACACGCCCAAAATGTCTCTTTCTGGTCTAAAACGCCTGATTCACGACATCGAAGTGCCGCGATGGAATTACGGGGGCCCACTGGAACAACCCAACTTTGGAGCAGATCCAGACAAGTTTATGACCCATATCGTGCGATGGGTCGAAAGGGCGGACATACCGCAAAGGTATGGCTGTTACGCGCTGTGGAGGATTGCGCATCAACAACAGCGAATTGAGCAGCTAGAGATGATTGTGATGCGCCTCATCGATGAGGTAGAGCAACTCAAGCTTCAAACTATTGTGAAGGTATAAAAATTGAAAACCCGGTTATAAACATATATATTTTTATTATGTGGTCTGAATGGTTTATTTCCAAAGTAAGGGAGGATTTGAGAGACAGAGTAACAACGCTGGATGAGATATGGGGCATTATGATTTTCTCTCCTGAGAAGCAAGCCGTAGCCGAGGCAGCTGCACGTGTTGCAGAAGATATTATTTCCGGTTTAGAAGAAGAAGTGGCTCGTCAGAGAGAAATAATAGATGAATTAAAATTGAAAATAGCTATAAAGAATATTTCACAAGTGTATGATTGATGTCATTGACATAATGAAACAAATAGAGCATATGGCCACAAGTACGCAACAAAGAGAAGAAGAACAGGCGGAAGCGTTTCGGTTACAAGAAATCGCGGATGAAAAAAGGAGGATATCTAGAGAAAATCACGAAGCCAGGATCATGGAACTACGTGTACTGATGCAAGAAATACGAGCTCGTACTCCCAAACAGCAGATTTATTTTGGGAAAGTCAAAACCGAATAAAAATTGAACTGCGATATATATATTTATATTTTTTTAATAAAATGGAGCTCCCCGACGACGTTCTTCACATCATCAAGGAGTTCTCTCAGCCGGTCACCCGGCCCGATTGGCGTTCATTGCACCTAATGACCAGTCTGAGTTTTCACTTGTCGGCTGCACAAACCATCAACCGATCATTACCTCAGTCTGTGTTCGAAATGGTAAATCGAAATGATACAGGTTTCACATACAATTTGGAATATTACAACGGCTTACCCTATATTGAATACATATATGTTCCGAATGGCATTACACCTCTGTATGTGCCGTTTTAATAAAAATTGAATCCATAAATAACCATATATTTTTATTAACCAGCGACCAAAAACTTACAATGACTTGCCTCGATTGCTACACCTCGATTGATTTCGGCGAGAAATACTGCACCAAATGCATTGCCAAGTCGTTTTGCACGCTGTGCGACCGCCACACGGATAAGGTCGGCCCACTTCGCACACAGTTAGGCGAAAAGTGTTGCGACGAATGTTACACCAAGACGTCGACACGCACGGCACTGAAGAAAGAGAATATCGAGATGGAGACGATAGGTGTAATTGCAGAGAATCCGACTTATTTAACGGACTTGGTCAACGGCTGGTGGAGCGACGGCTACAGGTACTATTTTGCAATTCAAAATCAGATTTACGCGGCGGACGAGATCCCAACAGACTACCAGGAGTTTAAGCGTGCCATCACATTTGACGCCATCGATGCTGAGTTGTGCGGCTACATTCGCGGGACCACGGTCATCTGGTCATAAAACAATTCATAAATGTTCATATTTATATATTTTCTTATTATAATGGCTAACGACGGACTAGACAAACTAGAAAAAGAAAACTGAGAGGAGGTAATGATACATTAATTTATATATCTGAATTTAATGGGCAGTTAGATTATATATCTGAATTTATAAAAGAATTACCCCGTAAAGACCAATTAGCGTTGTGTCCAATTTTTATAGGATTCATACATTATGGTTGTAGTAAATTAGCACGGTTACAAAGCCTTCCAGACAGTCCATTAGAAGTATTATTTAGTCTAAAAAATATATTGATACAAAAATTTAAGGATAGAAAAATAACTGAAGAAATGTATGATGAAGAAAATAAAAACCTTGATGAACAAATACACCAAATACAAGCAAAAGTGTACGATAAGTACGTTAAAGCGCGTAATTTAAAAGAGCAACTAGAAAATTTAATGAAATCATAAAAATTGAATCCATAAATAACCATATATTTTTATTAACCTTGCGACCTCGAACAATGGAACGTGTTGCAATTGAACGCCAAATGATGACCCTCTACGAGCTCGACTCAAGGTTTGCCGGTAGGAAGGAAATGGATGGGTACGACCCGGCCAAACGCATCCACATCCATCAACGCAATCGTCATCTGGCTTGGAAACCAAAGGACATCAAATTATTCAAGGAAAGTCTACTCTTGGGGTACAGTATGGGGGAAATTACGATATCGAAAAACACGCACTATAGGCGCGACGATGTGCTGGATGGTGGCAATCGCATTACGGCGGTAAGGATAATTTTATCAGACGACTCGCTTACTCCACAAGACAGGCGCCTGATTGAGAATTATACGGTAAGTATCTGCTTTATGGTCGACCCAGCGCCAACGCAAATCGTCGAGCAGTTCCGGCGTCTAAACAGGAGCATCAAGGTCAGCGACGGGCAGCTCTATTATATGTATATCGAAGAATCGCCGCTCGTACAAGAAGCAGTTGCACTTCTCGAAGATGAAGACCATCCTCTACGGTCGACGGTGGACGAAGTGTTCTCAGAGGGCCTGCGCGAAGACAATGATAAAAGAGTTACGCTTGCTAATGCGCTCGCGATGGTGTCAGGTGCTGTTTACGGAGTAGACTCTATTACCACGTCTTTCGTACGCCAAGAGGTAAATGTAATGGAAACAGACGAACTTGACCGCGACTCAATTTCAGAAACACTTGAACACGTGTTCAAAGTGTTTGTTCGGGCAAATAAAACGTACGATATTGCCCACGCTGGGAAAAAGAAGGCACTATTTAATGTTGGCAAATGGGTGGCTCCAATTCTGTACGACGTCCTCGCCCGAGGGAACAAGCCGATTAAAGAAATACAGAAAAAGTGGGTCGATATGATGGTAAGGGTTCGGCGGGGTGACGAAAACGCAGCAGAAGCAATCACAGTTGCTGGCGCGAATAATATCAAGCCGGATAAATTGGCCAGGATTAGCGCCAAGGTTCAGCGATACCTTGATGACCAGACCATTATGACGGAAGAAGAGCTTAAATCGATATATCACGAACAGCGCGACGGCGAAGAAACCGATTCAACCGAAGAAGACGAATAAATAAAAACGAATAAAAATTGAATCCATAAATATCTATATATTTTTATTAACTTAACGACCTCGAGACTTTGAAATGTGCGATCAGTGCTTCAACGCTTCCGATTTCCATCTGCCTTCCGGTGTCCGCATTTGCGCGGAATGTTTCCGTGAGTCTTATTGTGTATGTTGCTGGAATCCCGTCACTCAAGTCGGCGAAACCAACGAAGGGGTGTGTGCTACGTGTGCCAACAACATACCTGACCAAATCAACCCTATCCAGCCTATACAGCCTATCAACATCATTTACAATGACGCAATGGATGAAGACGAAACAGACGAAGAAGAAGAAGAAGACGAACTAGTTGAACCACCTGAGGGCTTCGATATGAACGCGGCGTCGGCACTCGAGCAACGACCGGACTATATGGACAACCTCATCAACGCAGAGGTAGAGTATGACGGCAGGTGGTACTTTGTATTTGACGGGCAAATCTATTCAGTGCCTTACGAAATAGAGATCGACGATGATCACGTTCGCCAGGACATTATAGAAAACTGGGAAGGCTTGCGATGGGATGGCAGCATCTTCGGCGAGTACATTGCGTGGTACTAGAAATGAGTCAGAAAAAAATAGAAATGGGTGATAAAAATTGAAACAATAAATAAACCATATATTTTTATTAACTTCCCTTGTCAATGGCTACTATGCAGTGTTGCGGTATCGATGCCTGCGAAACTCACCACGCCTGCGTCGGCATCTCTCGTTCTGTCCCGGGATTTTGTCCCTGTGACCTAACACAACCGTGTAACATTCAACTCAAGGGCGGTGTGCTTGTGATCAACCCAACCAATGTCACGTTCTTAACCGGTACAGACAGCTTATATTTGTATGAAGTCACTTACCCTTTCACGAGAGAAGACCTGATGTGTTTGAATGACATTGATTCCGATGAACCCGATGCATATGTCAGGGCACTGAAGCAGCAAAAAAGAAATCAGCACAAGATACGGGGCACTCTCAAGGAACATTGCCAAGAACAAGAGCTGCGAGAAGAATTAACGAAACTAAAGGAATTGGTTCGACGACAGACGATGCTCCTACAAGTCAAGGATAGAGAGATCACTTGGTTGAAGGCAAAATTGAATTTATAAAAATATCAACTATTATAAATGAGGCGCACAATGAACCAATCATTACTTCGACAAGTTACAGCAGAGTGGGATGCCAAGGCCCGCATTCATCTGGAGTCAGCGCGCTACTGGGAAGTCACGATGCAATCTACACAAGACAAAGAAGAACAAAAACGGGCTACAGAAAGATACCACGCTGAACTAAGCCAAGCTAAATATGCTCACGATAAACTAAAACATTGTTTGGAATTGCGCAGCTCTTTATAAAAATTGAATTTATACATTTTAATATATTTTTATTTAACTATGGCGATCTACATCATCAAGACGACCAAGGCGCACTCCAAGGCCGACGTTTCTACTATTCTGCGCAGCATTTTAGGCGAGGAATCCATCGACCGTATTCTCTCTATCGACGGCTTAGAGAAAAGAGTCTTCGTCATTGCTTTCTGGAGAGTTCCACTGGTCAACCAATTTCACGAAGATTATTCTGTACCTACTGATACTCTACACGGTAAAACAATGCCTTGGTGGTTAGAGCTACTTGATCCCTACGGTATATTTAGAGATGGTAATTTTCCTGCACCACACTTTCTACGCAACAGCAAGAACTTGACGGACCAAGAACTAGACGAACTGGGTATTGGCGGTCCAGGTGAGTTTGTCTATGTTCAGTTACCTACTGACGAAGGGAGAGAATTACACTGGGAAATGTACCGCGATGGCACCTACTATATGCCGGATATGAGCTACTACAATCGACCACATATGGAGCCTCTCTCGGCGGTGGGTTCTCCTAGACCCATTTTCTCTCCTACACCCTTTATACCACGCAACTCTGACTTTACTAGATGGCGCGACTTTTATCTAGAGTATCCCAAGACTTGGCCCAAGGACTTGACTGCAGAAGAACGAGAGAGATTAGAACAAGACTATGCTAGGTTAGTTCCGCCCAAGAGCCTATGGACTCCTGAATGTGGTAGGGATCCTACTAATTTAGCTGAACAAGCTGAAGCTGAAGCAATGCAAGAGAGAGAAAGGAACTTTGAAACAATGACTCTAGATGACTTGCAACCTGGATTCACTAGATCTATTACGGAAGACATACATTCGGACTATACTTGGAATTACAGGACCTTTGAATAAAATTGACATATTATAAATTTTATATATTTTTTTAATTATGTGTGACCGCTGCAAACTACCACGCGATCTTCTCTCCGTCAATGCCGAAAATGTTTGTTTAGACTGTATCAAACAATTTAACCTCTCACCGCACCTCACCGAAGACGAAGAGAGAAAACTCATTGCCGATTGTTTATCCATCAAGTACAGTAGTATGATTAATTCTGTTCCTTTTGTGTCCTTCATACGGTTGCACGGATTCTTTGTTTACAAAAACATTCGCTACTACACCATCGGTGATCTCGTTTTCTATGATTCTCCTTTAAAACCCGTCGGCAGGCTATTTTATCATCATTTACTTTTGTGGTTTTGACCCCCCCTTTCCAAAAAAAGGCGTTTTGGCAAATCCGGGGGAGGGGACCAGCCCTTCATTATTACCCCCAACGCCTCGGACGATTTTGACCCATTTCTCAGAAAAATTTTTCCAAAAATATTTTTAAAAGTATGAACTTTTGTTTAAAAATTGAATGAACCATTTATCTGACTCTTCCAACCAAAAAATGGATATCGTTACTCTTCATCTTGACATTGCTCGTGAGTACAATCTTACACGCAAGCCTGTATTTGACAAGTTCGTACACGCCTATGAGGGAGAGATCAAATACGAATTCAGTCGCGACTACATTGTTGGCTTTGTCGACGGGGATGGCTTTAGCTTCGGCGTTCAATGCGGGATTACTGCTTCCTCTTGGTAAAAATTGAAGACTGGGATATATACATATATTTTTTATTCAATATGGAGCTCCCTGAGGATGTTCTCTCCGTAATCAGGGATTTCTCTCGACCTGTCACTCACCCGGGATGGCGCGGACTTCACCTAATGACCTCGTACAGGTTTCATATCAATATTAAAAATACATTCAATCAAAAAAACATTCCTGTCATTATCTCGTTTGCTGAGAGATATGATCAAAACGAATACAAGTATGTTTTTGGACAGGGACGATTCTTCGATCCCATTGTTGTGATTGTCCTCAAAAATTGAATACTCCATTATAAACATATATATTTTTATTATGGAGTTACCCGATGAAATACTTGCCCTGGTACGCAAGTTCTCTCGCCCTGTCACTCGTCCCGACTGGCGCGGCCTGCGCCGAATGACTGCTTACCAGTTCCATCGATCTATTTTATATAAATACAATCGGATGAGACACACCGGTTGGCGCAAGGTTATTTATACGTTCGTTTTCAATTATTGCAGCAACCCTCAAGACAAATATATTTATGTTACAGAACCTACTATGGATTACGAACGGTTTGTTTCCGTTATGCAATTGCGGTTGAAAAATTGAACACCTGGTTATTCCTTCTTTAGTTATCATTATACGATGCGGGTCTTTGTCTTTTGCCCGGAATACTCCACTGCATTCCCTTCCGTCGAGGAGTTCACACTCTTTATCGAGCAATTCGGTGCTAAACTCATCGGATACAATGTTACTGATATGATTTACTTTATGGTTGAATTCGAACGAGAGAACGAAACCTATTGCACCTGGTCTGCGATGAAGGACGACGACATTCCTATCAAAATCGGCGTTGATTCTGCTTGGTGGATGTACTCTTAAAAAATTGAATCGGCGATAATACATTTAGTTGCAGTAACTATGGCTCTTTCCGTCGCACACTGCATTATGTTTTCCAAAATCGAACTTGTTAAACAGGAGCAACGCGACATTATCGCGCTACGCGCTGACAAACGCGCGAAAGAACTTCAAGCTTTGCACAAGGTCATTCATCGCAAAAAAGATTCCGACATTCTCGAGTACATCTTCTTCTTTCAGGTTTTCCTCGTCGGTACTTTCGTTTCTGCGATGTACTATGCTTAAACGCACGCCTAAATAAAATTGAATATACTGGATACATACATATATTTTTTATTCAATGGAGCTTACTCATCCTCACTGGCGTCACTTGCACAGGTTCACTTCTTATAGGTTTCACTGCGACATTTTGATTCGCTTTAACCACCTCTCCACGCGTCCTCCTGTTATTTATACCTTTGTTAACAACTATCGCTTTGATCCTCAAGACAATTTTACTTATAGGCCTAATTTTATCGATACACAAGTTACTTATTTATTAGAGAGATAAACCATTTAAAATTGAATCCTTCATATTTACATATTTTTTATCAAAATGCGCCTCGATATCTTTGGCAAGTTCGACGTCGAGGAGCTCGAACTCCTTCTCAACCCGCTCGGACACAATCGCCTTATCATACACGTCACTTACGACCAAGTTCATCCTCACCGTGCTACTATTGAACTCTATGAAGTCAATCACAGGGTCGAAAGCTTACTCGCACACCTTGGCACTGGAAATGAGTGCAAAATTATTCGTAATGAGTCGGACTTTTATATCATTCGGCGAGCTGGCGTTCCTTTGACTGATACAAGACCTTGGGCACTTTCGCCACCCTTTCTCGATCGGCCGCTCAAGTATTTCGGCGCTGTCAAACAGCCTTGGTCTTTCCCTTGCATCCTTTATAAAGATCGCACCGCTCAGTTCCCGCACGAAGTGATTCATGGATAAACTAAACTTGCTACTCATAAAAATTGAACCTCCAATTATACACTTATATTTTTTAATCACTATGCTATGTCTTTCTCTCGGCAGCACCCGGGCGTCGTTTTTCGATCCAAGCAGCGCACCAAGTTCCCCGCTATTCCTGACCACTCTTTGGAACCTCATTTTCGCAAGTTATTTACCAATCAAGTTCAGTTCGGCGACGATATTTATCACAAATTATTAAACCGTTTGACGCACACCATTCTTGCTGTCGCACTTACTCAGTCCGGCAAAACTGGCTCTATGCTCGCTGTCATTCACAAGATGATGTCCTCAGATCTCATTCCTATCCCCGCACAGCATATATTTATCATTACTGGTCACTCTTCCGTCGACTGGCTCACTCAAACCAAAGATCGCTTCCCTAAACCTATTCGACGCAATATATTTCACCGCAATAATTTATCCACCTTTTCTGAACGCGTTAAGCACTTGACCAATGTTCTTATCTTTATCGATGAAACGCAAATCGCTTCTTATCAAAACCAGTCCATTATGAAGTCTCTTCTTGCGGCTGGCATTAATGAATCTTCCCTCTTCTTTCGCGACATTAAGTTTGTCCTTGTTTCTGCTACGCCCAATTCTTGTGTCAAGCGCTTTATTCCTAAACGCGAGGGATATGAGCTCGTTTATATGTTGCCTGCTCCTGGGTATCGTTCTATCTTTTCCTATTATGATTCTGGTGCTCTTCGACAGTGCAAGGATCTTTGTGGCTTTGATGTCGCTACCAACTCTGTTCTTCCCTATGTCTATGACAACATTCGAGAAATTCCTTTATCCCTTGATCCCAAGTATCATATCATTCGCACGCATCATTCTTTCAAACACGACATTACCATTGACAATTTTCGCGAGGTTTTTCGATCCAAGGCTGACTATCTTTCTATGCCTGACTTGGCTATCTTATCTAAACCTCCCGAACGACATACTTTCATCTTTATCAAGGAAACGTTGCGGTGTGCCAATACGATTTGCAAGGATCATATTGGTGTGATGTATGAGAGATATGCGAAGCACGTGGCGGATTCTGCTGTCATACAAGGTCTTGCTGGGCGAGCCACTGGTTATCATTCCGCTCAACTCATTATCTTTAGCCATATACCGTCGGTGGAGAGATATCGTATATTATGGGAGAATCATTTCGATGGCGAGTGGACCAAAAGCAAGCCCGCTTGGGAGATTTAATACAAAATTGAATACAATAATTATTTTATTTAACAATAGAATATGGACATCGATTACTCTCTCATTCAGTTGACAAAGGAGGATATACTTCGGTTAAAAATTATTGGTGACATCTACATTGGTGGGTTTCGATTCCACGCGATGGGCAACAAGATATTCGACGAACACAAGTTAGTCGGCAAGATCCGAAACAATTCTATCAAATGGATTATATAATCACTATATAATGCCGACTCGTAAAAATAACTCTACATCGATAGTTCTTATATTTTTAGAATTTTTAAATGTGGTGAAAATGTACCATTGGAATACGCGATCGTATGCAGAGCACAAGGCAACGGATGAGTTATATGGAGAATTAGGAAAAAATATAGATCATTTTGTAGAAATAATGTTGGGTGACAAACGGTTGCCTACAATGAAAACAAAAATTGTTATCGTCAATACAAATCGCGAAGTATTTTTAGGAAAAGTAAATAAGTTTAAATCTTTTTTGTTGAAAATAAAGATGGCTCCAGATTTGATGAACGTTCGTGATGAACTCTTGTCAAATGTCGACCAATTTATATATTTATTATCTCAACATTAATAAATGCCAAAGTTGAAATTAAAAGAGGGAATATCACCCAATTTGATACCAAAATTAGATACAACCGGTGTAGTGATAAGCCATCGTACTATTCTTAACTTCCCTACTTTTGAGATAACAAGTACCGATAACGAATATATTAAGAAATATGCAACAGAGTATTTTAAGAAACCATATAAAAATGCCGAGCTGAATAATTTAATCAATTATTTGAAGGAAGATGATTTGGATCTCAACACTATAGATGATTTATTAAAAAAATTACTCTCTCCCGAAGAACAGGCTCTTGCAGATGAGGCTGTAAAAAAAGCAGAGGCAGACGCTAAAGCAAAAGCTGAAGCTGAAGCAGAAGCTAAAGCGGCAGTGGAAAGGGCAGCGGCGGCAGAAGCGGCAGCAGAAGCGGAAAGGGCAGCGGCAGAAGCTAAACAGAAGGAAGCTGATGCACAAGAAGCAGCAAGGTTGGCAGCTTTAGCCGTTGCACAAGCAAAAGCTAAAATTGAAGCTACTATTGCAAAATTTGAAAAAGCAAGAGCATTAGCACGAACAATAAACAACGCATATAAAGCAGGTGGCCTAAAAGGAGGAATATCAGCAGTAATAGCATCTCAAGTAGGAGC
>Ga0209550_10005166_pt1 | contig 12267 bp, 13 predicted proteins | sample LauGreSuBDMM15SN_2_FD_187567 | JGI IMG/M metagenome (GOLD analysis project Ga0209550, IMG submission 187567) | Freshwater lake microbial communities from Lake Michigan, USA - Su13.BD.MM15.SN (SPAdes) (version 5) | ecosystem: Environmental > Aquatic > Freshwater > Lake | place: Lake Michigan... | reverse complement strand
GTTAAGGAATAACAAAATGGGAAGATTCGTAGGAAATAGTGCGCTAGCACCAGTGGGATCAGTAGCTGATGTATTCACTAAAGCTGAAGTATTCTCCACTCCAGGCTCCACCAGTTGGACAGTACCTACCGGCACAACCACTGCTAAAGTATTTGTGATTGGAGCAGGTAGCTGTTATCGAACCACACAGTTTTGCTTTGCCTCCGCAGGCTGCTGTTCAGGAGTAACTACTCCTATCTGTAACTTTTGTATGAATTTTATAGGACACCTACCAGGCGCTGGAGGCGGTTATGCAGAAAAAACCATAACTGGCCTAACTTCTGGTGCAGTAATGACTATCAACGTGGGCAGTCCAACTGGACTTAGTGCCAGTAGTATCAGCGTAGGAAGTACCACAGTCACAGCCAACAATGCTACAGAAACTGCGGTAAACGTAAGCTGTACCAATCAAACTACTGCTCGTGATACCACTCTAGATAACTGCGTTAGCGTGGGATTTAAGATTCCTAGATGCGGATATCAAAATTGCATAGTGGGTTATTTTAATGCAGGCGGAACAGCCACTGGCGGCGACGTAAATCGCACAGGCGGCCGTGGAGTGTTTATACCTTATTTCTGTCAAGATAGCTGCATGGACTACAGCACAACAACAGTAGGGGCAACTGTGACACTTCCGCCTCCATTTACGCTTAGAGGCTGTACTCAGTGGCAGTGCCAAAATTCCGGATATGATTATAGCTTCGGCGGCACACGCTACAACTGTAACTGTTTTATAGGTAGTTTAACTGCTCAAAATAAATGTAACTGCTGCTGTGGCGGCTGCTGGTGCGTAAATGCTACCTGTATCTGTTTACATACATATCACAATGTGTTTGGTTCATTATGTGTAGGACCTGGTTCTGGTAACGGATACCAATGGTGGAACTGCTGTGTATGCCAAACGTTGCGTGACAGTACTACACTTGGTATCTCAAACCCTTCTGTGGTATACGGTGGTACATCACTTACCGCTGTACAACCAAAGTATTTGTTTGCCGGAGCAACCGGAAGAGACTGTTGTTCAGTTCTAGGAAGAGATCCTAATATGACAGCAGCGGACGGCAACACAGGCATGGCCATCGAAACTGTGCCGGTGGGTATAGGAGCTACTTCGGGACGAAGCGAAGGTGCAGGAAGTGATGCCACTAGTGAACAGCTTATAGGAAATACCAGTGCTAGTTTTGGCTCAGGCAGCGGCGCCACTACAACCACCTTGGGAACCTGCTGGGGCACTAGCTCTATAATCTGCTGTTTCCAATACGGTCAGGACAACTTTAGCTTTGTATTTGGAAGCAGTATATCACAGTTTCCTTGGCAAGGCATGATGACTCCGGGAATTGGAGAAGTTGCTGCTGGTGGCGGCGGCGGTGGCGCAGCAAATAGACAGACCTGTTTCAGTCTTAGTTTCTATAAGGATCAATCCTTATACAGGCCACAAAATAGTTCGGTGATAGATCTTAGTTTGTTGAAATCATCTACTGGAACCAACGTAAACTCAGTTCTATATGGACACGGTGCAGGTATAAATGCTGCAGGACCAGGCGGCGGCGGCAATCGATTAAATACTGCCGGCGGCAATGGTATAGTAGTTGTAATTTATTGAGGATATTATGTTTGTAAGTGTGAAAAAAAATATGTACGATATTGACACAATCATGTATGTGTCTAACAATGAACAGTTTGTGGCAACCTCTGACTGCGGATGGATAGCTATATCAGACGCCGCTGCTCAACCAGGCGAATATCTCATAGACGGCAACGTCTATGGGCTGGGCAGAGATAACTATCACGTGGTAGAAAAAATCATATTCGAAATTGAAGAACGTCATAGAATAGCTAGAGAAGCAGCAGAACAAAAGCAACGAGAATTAGATGCGGCTGAGATAGCCAAACTAGCTAATGATGAAGACCAGGGAGATCTACATAATGGATAATCTATCAGATACAGAAAAAGACGCAGCAATACGGCAGCTAGCTGTGCCTGAGTTTAAATCAGTATTTAATTTACCTCATCCAGATATGTCTGCAGCATATCTAGAAACAATGCATTTAGAAAATCTCAATCAGACGAACTATATCGAAGCTGTAAAAACTAGCACATGGAATGGACGAAAGATGACATTTAGTCCACCATTTGAGCACAAGCTAGGTGATGTTAGTCAAGGTATAACAGAAGTGTTATGGAGTCCTCATCCTAGTAAAGAACACTATATCGAACATTTGCAGCAAGGTCTAGAAGACCGAATTAAATTTGTTGATCATTACAAAAAAACTCTAGGTATTAATTAAAGAAATATTTTCTAGAACCGAGTTGCGGCATATATACTATTCAGCAATGGAGTATATATGAAGAAAGTTTTTGCAATCAACGGAGGAGCAGGCCGAGTAATTTGTGCTTTGCCTGCACTAGAAAAATATTATCAAATCAACGGCCCTGACTTCTATATCTATTCAGAAAGCGGTCTTGATTTTTTTGCTGGCAACAAACATCTACAAGATCTTACCTATACTCCGGAAACTAAAGATGTTTTTGTTAACATTATCCGTCCAAATGACTTAGTTACTCCGGAGCCCTACAGAGATCACGGCTATTATAATCAAAAACGCAGTCTGTCTCAGGCTTTTGATTATCTCATCAACGGCACTACAGATCACAGCGACCTAGATAAACCTAAAATTGTTCTTTCAAAACAGGAAGAAATAAATGCATTAGACGCCATAGCTAATGCTAAAAAACTGCACGGAAAAGAAAAAACGATAGTGATTCAACCATTTGGTCGTACTTCACAGCCGCTACAGGAACAGGTAATAGATGCCAGTAGTAGATCATTAAACAAACAAACATATATTGAAATAGTAGAAGACCTAATCAAAGACTATAATATTATCTACATGGGTGAGTACCTAGAAGTAGAGTCAAAAACTTTTAAAATACAAACCAATCTAAGACAATGGGCCGCAGTAATTGAAGCAGCTGATTATTTTATTGGGTGCGATAGTGTTGGTCAGCATATGGCCTATGCTTTTGATAAACCCGGTACTGTGATACTAGGGTCGACTTTTGTTGAAAATGTATCATACGCTGACCATTTTCAAATTATACAAAAGCAGCCACTGGATATTAAATACAGCCCACTTAGAATTGCTGAACAACTAGACGCAGATCTAGCTAACAGATACAATGATGCCTGTATGGACTTTGATGACGAAGAAACTAAAAATATCATTAAAACAATTCGAGCAGACATTAAAAAGAAAATTTAATGGTACCGATTACTGTTGTAGATAATTTTTTTAAAGAGCCTGATTCAGTTCGAGCTTTTGCACTATCTCAAGAATTTCTGCGACCAGAAATAGCATCATGGCCTGGGAAGAGGTCTAAAATGCTCATTGATATAGACAAAGATTTCTATGATCAGCTGGTATTAAAGGTGCTAAATTTATTTTTTGACATTCCTAAAGACAGTGTAAGTTGTACGTTTGATGCGTTTTTTCAATCTATTCCTGAAAAATATCAAGAAGGATGGACTCATTTAGATATTGGGACTGCCTTTACTGGAGTAGTATATCTAACACCCGGTGCACCGTTAGTAGCAGGAACAACATTACACGTTGATACTACTAGTGATCCGTTATTAGATCATGAAATAAAAGCAAAATTTTATTCAGACCTAGAAGTTGATCTAGATGAATATTATGACGCTAGAGAAGAAAACAATAATAGATTTATAAAAACCACCGAAGTTTCAAATCTTTTTAACCGATTGGTAATATTTCCTGGAACTGCGCCTCATAAAGAAAATAAATTTTTTGGAGAAACCGTTGAGGATTCTAGATTGACATTAGTGTTTTTTGTAACATTAGAAACATTTGGTAATACATTGCCACCGGTAACACGATCTTCATCCTCTCCGCTATGACAACTCGACTATTCACCTTTGGATGTTCGTTCACACGATGGTTATGGCCAACCTGGTCCGACCTGTTGGCTACCAACTTTGATGAATTTCAAAACTATGGCATAACTGGTGTTGGAAACAAATGTATAGCAGAACGTGTATCTGAATGTTTATTATTAAACGATCTCACTAGCAACGATACTGTGATAGTGCAATGGACTGACTACCATAGATTTGATTTTCATAGATTGGATCTGCTTGATCATAGCAATTGGGCCTGTTCGGGAAATATGCATACTAATCCTCATTTACCTACAGAAATTAGCAGTCTATGGTCCGAATATAGTTACATAATGCATACATGGAATTTTATAAATTTTACAGCTAATCTTTTAAAAAATTCTAAATGTCAATGGTATTTTACTTCTAGTGTTGATATAGCTAGTGACCTTGAAGATTTTCCAACCTTAAGTAGATATAAAAAAATTCTTGAGCTTGAAAATTGGTTACCGAACATTGATTCTGTTGTAGATCGAAATACGTATCAAGGAATTAAAATGCCAAAAGGATGGTTTAATTCTAAAACACAAATACAAGATACTCATCCTACAACTGCGCATTATAGATTGTGGTTAGCAAAATATCTGCAACCAATCACAAAATATCAAGATTATGACACAGTGTTTGATAGAATCCAAAATGAAAAACTAGAGTATAGCGACATTGATTGGTCGACATTGAATATTAAAAATTCTTGGGATCAGTTTAAAAATTATAAAATCGGGTTATGAAGAGATTATTTACATTTGGATGTTCTTTTACAGAATACCCCTGGCCATCTTGGGCAGATTTAACTAGTGTTGCCTTTGACTATTATGAAAACTGGGGTTGCCGAGGCGTAGGAAATAAAGCTATCGCTGAACGTATAGCCGAAGCTCATGTAAAACATAAATTTTGTAGTACAGATACAATCATTGTACAATGGTCTAGTCATTTGCGTCATGATTGGTACCATACTCATCGAGTCCCACATCACCGAGCTACAGGATGGAAAACTGCAGGCAGCATATTCAGCAGTCAAAACACAGACGTTTTTACCCAGCAATGGCTGGATTTATTTTTTTACGAACCAGCATACGTGATGCATACTCTACATAACATAATTTTGACTCAGGGATTTTTAAAATCTCTTGGGGTTAAATGGTATATGACCAGTATCGGAGACATACGTAAACTGGGCACTGACATAGATATCGCCGAAAAATACGGCGAATCTCTAAAGTTAACATTCAACGAAACATCTATAGATCAACTTCATCCTCAACTTAGGTCACATACTCGATCAATCTGGATAGACCATGCAGATCACTGGCTTGAGCCTATACATGAGTTTACTAAAAGTTGCCAAGAACACGCCTGGTGGTTTAGCGACGGGAAATCAAACGGATCTAAATGGCAAGAGACTCATCCATCCACTCTGCAATACAGCTTATGGATAAAGAAAAATCTTGCAGATAGGATTTCACTTTTGCCCGACCACTTAGATAAAATAGATAAAATAACTAGTACAGTAGAAAAACTTAAAACAGAAGTCAATAGAGAACTATCAGATTTTTGTAAAGCATTAACAACTACCGATTTACACTATATTAATTGGCCAAACACACTAAAAGGATTCAAGGACGAACTATGAAAGATTTATGGATTGCAGCTATAGCTAGAGGACACAATGCTTCAGTATGCCTTATGCACAACGGAAAAATTGTGTTTAGTATCGAAGAAGAAAGATTAAGCAGATTCAAGTATGATGGCGGCCCGTTGGCTGCAATGATAAAAATTAAAGAGTATACAGATCACATTGATTATCTATTGATAGCACATACAATGCCACTTTCTAGCGCCCCGATAGTTGAATACACCGGTGATAATGTATACAGCGGCCTGGCCAGAAAGCTAGGACTAATGGATAGAAAAAATCGTTCTCGAGATAATCCTAAAGTTATTGATTTTTCTAACATACATCACAAACTTCATGCAGCCTGTGCTTTTTACCGATCAGGATTTGACAAAGCCGCAGCTCTAGTAGTTGACGGTGCCGGAACATATATCAGTTTAACCCGTAATGGAGATGGAACCGATCCTTTTATTGGGTGGGAAACTGAAACTATTTTTGACTGCCAGTATCCTATGAATTTTAAAACAATATATAAACATGTAGGAGTGAAAGAATCAGTTTCAAACGAAGTTATTAAACATTTTCCTAGTGATTTTCACGGTGAAGTTAACGAGACACACGAGTGTGTGATTACTGATCGTGCAGGAATTGTAAAAACTTATGAAGCAGTAACTCAATATTGCGGATTTCATGCAATTGAAGCTGGCAAGACTATGGGACTATTCCCTTACGGTAAGTCAAACAGTGAGATACCTCCCCTTTACGACGATTCATTTAGTGTTCCAGTATCTAATCGTAATTTCATAGTGCCTAATTATCCAGCAAATGCAGATATAAATTTTAAATTAAACAGTTTTTTAAATGACCACAACAGCGAAGATATTACAAAACTTAAAAATCGAAGAGATCTTGCTTATGCAGTACAAAAAGAAAGCCAAGATCAAGTAGTTAGACTGATTAGAAAAGCAGTAAAAGACACAGGACACAATAAAGTTGTAATTAGCGGCGGCTATGGTTTAAATTGTGTAGCAAATTATCATTACCTAAATGCGCTAAAGGATGAAGGTATTGAAATTTATGTTGAACCAATCAGTAACGATGCTGGCACAGCCATAGGAGCGGCCATGATGTTTTATCAGACATTAAATCCTGGAGCCACAGTTGATTGGGCCGGCCAAGGATTATATTTAGGATTCGAGTATAACTATTCTGATACAGATATCGAAACTCTAGTTAACAAATATAATGGCACAGTAAAAGATACTACAGACGATGATGTAGCAGAACTATTGGCTAATCGAAATATAGTCACGTGTTTTCAAGGACGTAGTGAGAACGGCCCGAGGGCCTTAGGCAATCGTAGTATTTTATTTGATCCAAGACAAAAAGATGGCAAAGATTTCATCAATAAAGTCAAACATCGTGAATACTTTAGGCCTTTTGCTGGCAGCATTTTAGAAGATCATGCTCACAGTTGGTTTGACCTTAGAGGAATGCCAAACAGCCCTTATATGATGTATGCTGTGAATTGCCAACCGGGAGTAGCAGAAAAAATACCTAGTATAATTCACGTAGACGGTACCTGCAGAATTCAAACAGTTAATCCAACAGATAATAAACATTACTATGATTTAATCAAAGCATTCCATAGTAAAACAGGCGTTCCTATTTTGTTTAATACCAGTTTTAACTTGGGCGGGGATCCGTTAGTCGAAACGCTTGATGATGCATTAGACACGCTAGCTAGAAGTGAAATTGAATATCTATATCTACCCGAATATAGAAAATTAATCTACATTAAAAATTAATTTTTTGAAATGACCATTATATAATACTCTGCTATATACTGGTCATTCTTTTGACGTCGAAAGTTATAATAGCGTTCCTCATCCCACATCATGATATCAGCTAAACTTTGAGAAAAATCTAATAATCGATACTTGTCAAGGGCACACGCTGCCCTTACATTTTTTGTAATGTTGGTTTTAGACAGTATTTTAAATTTGTGTAGCTCTAATGATCGTTCTACCCAATGCATTCTTTCTGGATCAAATGTATCAGCATATAAAAATAATCCGTCTTTTTTTAAAACACGATTAACGCTTTCTAAGAAATCGTCGTAATACACATAATAATTTGCTGATTCAACATTGGTTACTATATCAAATGTGTTTTCATTAAATGGCATTTCCATTGCACTGCCTTGTACAAATAAAATACCTTTTAACGTTTCTTGTGCAAACTGTATTTGATTTGGATTTAAATCTAACCCAGTTAAACTATCTGAATTGAAATAATCTCTATATACACTCAGACCTCCACCACGCCCGCATCCAATATCTAGAATATTACCTAAATTTTTAGTTAAGTCTATCTTTGCTTCTTTTAACAACTGAATATAAAGATAAGATTGATATCGCCACATAGCATGTAACGTATTTAATTTTGGAAAATTAGTGTCAACAGGATACCCGTCATCTAACGACATATAACCATCATTCATAAAAATAAACCAAGAATTGTTTACATTTTCAAAATGAACTTGATTATATTTTTTTATAATGTCTAAGTATAATTCTTTTTTGCTAATTGTCATAGTTATATAAAATTAAAATTAACCACGCAGCGAACTTCATTAGTTGGCTGTGTACTTGCATGAAAAAATTTGCCATTAAATAATACACACCGACCTTTTTTTGGCGTTATTGTCTGGAGGATGGGTAGTTCTTTAGGATCTAATTCTTTTAACTGTGTGTCAAACACATAATTTCCAGATTGTTTATTAAAAATTACGGTGTCACCGTCCGAGTCATTAACATAATAGATACACACCATATGATGATGATATCCGTCAACGTGAGGTTTGTCGATCTTATCAACAGTATCTTTCGAAACGGGCATAGACATGAATCCCCGCGCTTGCAAAATTTGATTAAACACAATATTTGTTTTGCTTACAGCAGAATAAAGAATAGGAGTTAACAAATTATTAGGAGTTCCAAACGATTTTTCAAGATCAAATAATAGACTACCAAACCCGGGTCTTCTTATAACAGCAGAACCTGTTTTGTCTAATTCTTTTAAGTATTCATCTGAAAAATTTATATCTGATTGATAATACCAGGGTTGTTTTTCTAAGAGTAATTTTTCAACTTCATCTTGATATAACAAAGGTATTACATTATCGATTACTATAGGAAATGTCATATGTTGAATACAAAAGTTTTTCTAGGATTATCGTTTAATTTTTGATGCGTCTGGTGTTCTAGCCAAGAATCCCAAAGCAAAAGCATTCCAGGTTTTGGTTTTATAATGTGTGTACTAGCATTAGTTCGGGTAGATACTGCTTTAGGATAAGATAGAAATTTCTCTACAGGTCTTGGATCATGAATAATAAGATCTGGTACATCGTCTCCTACGTCTAGATAAAGTAGACCAGAAAAATGGCAGTCTAAATGATGATGTTTATCAATATACGCCCATTGATTCATACTACTAAAAAATCCAAAAGGCCTATGCTTGCCCGGAAATCCAATATTCCTATGTCCAAGTAATCTTTCCAAAGGATAATTTACAATCCAATGAAATGCTTCCTGTACTAGCGGCTCAGCCATTATTTGATTTGTAAGGTCTTTTTCATAAAGAGTTGATGGAAAATTTTCTATACCTAAACAGTTACTATTAGATAATGATATGTATTTGTCACATAAAGGCAATAGTGCTTTTGCTAACATTAGATTTTCGTCAATGCTTATGCAGGTGGGGAACAGTTCTCGTACTTCAATCATAATTGATTTTCCTTAATAAGTTTTAAAATCCTATTTCTTATTCTAGAAGCTCTAAAAATATCATACAATTTTAATAGATTTTTTTCTTTCCTATACATTTTTAGTCTTATGCAGCTCATTGATAATTCCATGATTTCCGGAGTCAACCAAAATTTTTGTAATTTAATTGGCTGGTCTGTAAGAAAATTCACATACATTAACGGGTCATCCTGTACTGTGACAAATCTATCAGTATTATCCCACATTTGAAAAGCATACTCTAACGGCCTAAACCAAGAAGAAATATCAAATGTGCCTGGCACATAACATCCAGACTGACTTACCACTGACTTATGCATAAAAGGAGGAGTGGAATGAATGAATAATTCTTGTTCGCAAAAAAAGATCCAATCTGATTTAAATTTCATAGTACGAGCATTGTTTAATGAGCTATTCTTATGAACAATGGTATTTTCATCGTAGACACGTTCTGAGGCTAGATTATTTACTATTGCTCCATTGGGTTGAAATGTACAATCAATGTCTAACGGACTAGAAAAAACATAAGTATTTTTTACACTGTTTACGAATGCAGGACAATTTAAAAAATTATCACCTTTGTTTTCTACATTTTTTCTGTTTTTTAGATCTTCTAGTAACCTATACGGTTCACGATTACTTAAAAAACTATTACCATATAATTTAGGATCCCCCCATACTGCATAATACACCGTGATAGTCATGATTTTTTTCCTGCCTGCTTGTAATATCTACCTATAAACATTTTTGGAAAATGTTCATTTATTTTCCCCCATTCTTGGGGATCGACTAGTTTAACTTTAAAATCTACCGGCCGCTCAGACATAGGAAACATAGATATCAAAGGAGTTCCGTGCTTTAAATGCACGATGTATTCTTGTTCTTTAATAGGAAAACTAAGATGCACATTGGTCGAATGCTGCCATTTATAGCTGATAACTCCGGGAGGTACAATAATATCATTATCTCTAAATACTGTGGTGCTGTAGTGTGATTCTACAAACATAAATTTTATGTCATCGTCTGTGACAAAATACCAAGGAGACGTTAATTTTAAAGATACTCTATTATTGTATGCATCCCCGTACTGAAGTTTTGGATGCTCTCCAATCACAATATCGTCCCATCCAGGCCTTACATAGTGTGACCAAGATCCGTCAGGCATGATCTTTATACTAATATCAGTCCAAAGATTTAATTGTACGCATTCTGTAAGATAATCTCTAATACCAGGGCATACTCCTACAGTGGGGGTCTTTACTGGAATACCAGACTTGGGATCTAACGCAACAGTAAAATTTCTTAGTCTAGTTAACCAGTTGGGTTTTTCGGCATTTTTGTAAATTGGGGGACAGCTCGTTTCGTAACTAGGATGATAGGTGTAAGCCGTCAAGTCTATTTTTTTCTTCCAAAACATTGTAAATTACCTCTTATCAGTGTACTTATCTGTGATCTCATCCAGCAATTAAATTTTCTAATAGTAATAAATACACTATAACTGGATTTCATAATGGCTGATAAAACCCCCGTATTTACAGATATTCGTATAATTCCCAAAGAAACTGATTTTCTTGATAAAAAATTAGGGTCAAGGGGTGAAATATTCTTTGACGGAAATGACAACACTCTTAGATTGTTTGATGGCACCCAAGTAGGCGGCATAGCATTGCTGCGGGCTGATTTAGAAAACATCGAAGGTCAGGTCAGCAGTGTTATTCCTGCTGAAACTCCCCCAACGGGAGTTGATCCCGGAACAATATGGTTTGATACAAACACAGGAAAGATCTATGTTTTATACAACGACGGCAGCGGTCAACAGTGGGTGCAGCCTAGTTCAATAATATACGGAACAGGCGGCGGCTCTGGGGGCGGTGGTAGTGGCGCTTCTAGCTTTAGTCAACTAACCGGACAAATTGCCATTGGTCAAATTTCAAACACACTGATTACTCCAGCAAAATTAAATCTCAATGCTAGTCTATTGCCGACCACTGATATTACCTATGATCTAGGGAGTGCAACCTATCGATGGCGAGATCTGTATCTCAGCGGATCAAGCATAAAGTTAGGTGAATCTACAATCACTGCCACAGGAACAGCAGTTAATTTACCAGCTGGAACCACCATTGGTGGCTCAGCAGTAACAGCATTTACCACCATTGATGTCACGGGACAAAGCAGTATTACAGCAGATACCTCAGCGGACATATTAACATTTGTTGCAGGCCCTGGAATTTCAATTACTACTAACAGTGGTACTGACACCGTAACAATTACCAATACTGGATCAGGCGGTGGCGGCGCCAGCGGAGTTTCTACTGGAACGGCCACAAGATTGGCATTTTATTCGTCAACTGGCAGTGTTGTACAAGATACTGGATCAAATCTTACTTGGACTGGGACGAATCTTTCAGTCACAGGTACTATTTCTGCATCGGGTGCAGTAAGCTATGTCCGTGCATATTTTGATACTCTTGCAGAATTAACTGCGGTGAGCGCAATTACTTGGCATGGTATGGTAGCACACGTTCACGAAACTGGCCGGATGTATTTTGCTCATTCCAATGCATGGACGCCTTTGGCTAATTACAGCGATTTAAATACGTTTTCTACAATAACAGTTGCCGGCCAATCTAACCTAGTAGCAGATACTCCTGCAGATACGTTAACATTGGTAGCAGGAACTAATATTACGCTAACAACTAATGCCACAGCAGACTCAATCACCATTAGTTCTGCTGCAGGAATCAGCACACTAGACGGTCTAAGTGATGTTGCTATTTCTAGTCCGACTACAAATCAAGTGTTAAAATACGATGGAACTAATTGGGTCAACGGCACTGATGCTACA
>Ga0209550_10005165_pt1 | contig 12268 bp, 11 predicted proteins | sample LauGreSuBDMM15SN_2_FD_187567 | JGI IMG/M metagenome (GOLD analysis project Ga0209550, IMG submission 187567) | Freshwater lake microbial communities from Lake Michigan, USA - Su13.BD.MM15.SN (SPAdes) (version 5) | ecosystem: Environmental > Aquatic > Freshwater > Lake | place: Lake Michigan... | reverse complement strand
CTGTTCCACCAGTAAATGCTTGTGAGCCAACGTAAGAGATAATTACTACACCGCTACCGCCATTAGCACCATTTATTGCAGATGTGCTATTTCCTCCACCGCCACCGCCACCAAGATTTGCAGTTCCGTTTGTTCCTTGACCGCTATTGCTGCCACCAATAATGTTGCCAGCACCGCCACCGCCAGAGCCACCAGCACCACCTGATACAGTTCTACCAGCACCGCCACCACCTCCAGCGTAAGTTACAGAAGAACCTGAGATTGATACCGCTACTCCTGCTCCACCAGCACCGCCTCCAGAGCCAGAACCATCGCCACCAACTGCGCCAGCACCACCACCACCACCACCTCCGTATGGATTTCCACCAGTTTGTGCAGAGCCTCCATTAAAACCTTGATTAGCCGTTCCTGTTCCAACTGCTCCAGATGAAAGACCATCATTAGCAATGGCTGCGCCACCGCCAGAACCGCCAGCTAAACCAACATTTAAAGAATTACTCCTTACACCACCTCCACCACCACCAGTTGATGTGATTGCACTAAATATTGAATTACCTCCAGAACCACCTTGAGCAAGACCAGAACCGCTTGATGCACCAGCACCACCAGCTCCTACTGTTACTGTGTATATTGAATTTGTGTCAAGAGTTAAGGCTGATTCTAAAGAACCGCCACCGCCTGTAGCAGTAACAGATGACCTTAAACCACCAGCACCAGCACCACCACTATCAAAGTAAGAGGTATTTCCACCGCCTGAGCCACCTCCGCCAGCTACTACTAAAAAGTTTGCCGTTAATGCGGACAATGGGCTTAATACACCCGAAGAAGTAAAGGTATGGATAGTCGAACCACCACTTGAGGATACAGTTCCACCACCGAATTGTTGTGCGCCTACATAGGAGACGATGACTACGCCTGAACCGCCAGCACCACCTGTGCCGTTAGTTACTGTAGATGCACCTCCTCCACCTCCACCACCACCTAAGTTAGCAGTTCCAGCAGTTGCTACAGTTGCATTAGTTGAACCCGCACCTCCACCGCCTGAGCCACCACTTCCAGCAGTTCCACCATCGTATGTGCCACCACCTCCACCGCCAGCGTAGGTTACGCTACTACCTGAAATTGAGTTAGCAGTTCCAGAGCCACCATTACCACCAGTAGTAGATGTTCCGTTAGCACCAACGGCTGATGCTCCACCGCCACCGCCAGTTCCGTAATTTGGAGAACTTGCACTTCCAGTTCCACCATTATTTCCTTGGCTTGGGCTTGTCGATGGAGTATTGCCGTTTCCTCCAGCATTTCCACCTGAACCACCACCGCCTGAACCACCATTAATACCAGTTAAATTTGGTGAAGTGCCTGAACCGCCACCTCCTCCACCAGCAGAAGTTATAGTAAATGCTGATGAGTCAGTTCCGCTTGTGCCTTTATTTGGATTTGCTCCACCATTTCCACCAGCACCAACTGTAATTGTGTATGAAAGTGTTAGGTCTAAAGATGTTGTGCCAGTTCTATATCCACCAGCACCACCAGCACCGCCATTACCAGCACCTCCACCACCACCGCCAGCAACAACTAGGTAGCTAGCAGCAACACCTCCACCAGATGTCCAACCAAAGGCTGCTAGGGCTGCTGCACCAATTTTAGATAAGCGTGGCATCTATTGACCTATGCGAATTTAGTTTGAACTGCGAGTACAGTAAAGGTTGCACTTCCTGTTTTGATAATGACATAAGTATAGCTGTCTATCGAACTAGCATTACCGCTAGTAGGAGCAGTTCCACCTTGCCATTTAGGAGTAACAGAAGAACCATCTACCTGTACAGCAGAATTATAATATGCTGTAGCACCATTTGTAACTAAGAAAGTAACAGATAAAGACTCTCCTGTAGCCATAAGCGTATTTAAAGAAGTACCGCTAGAGCCTCTAAAATTAACTGTAAAGTTACCACTAGCATCAGTTGTGAAGTACAAGACTGACTGAGTTGTAACATCGTAGTTAATTGTGCCTGTGGCTGCTGTAGCAGAAACTGTAGAAACTTCTTTAATATTTGTAAACTTAGATGATGCAACGCTTGTAGAACCTGTAAATATTTGCGTAGCAGTAAAAGTAGTGGCTGTGCCAGGTGCTACAAAGTCTGTTCCTGCTGTAGCTGCTGTAAATGCAGAAGCTCCATTACCTTTTAAGACTCCAGTAAGTGTAGAAGCACCTGTACCACCATCTGCTACTGCTAGATCGGTAATGCCGGTAATAGAACCACCAGTAACAACGATAGAGGTAAATGTAATACCAGTAATCGTGCCACCTGTAATCTTAGGTGCAGTCATGGTATATGTGCCATCACGAATACCATCTCCACAGTCTCGGATCTGCGCCATCATATCGCGCATAGTATCGTTTACTGCTGATGGGAGCATCCCCTCTGGCGCACCATCTGGAGGTGCTGCTGTGTTATTAGCAGGGGTTAGTGAGTATTTTGTATATGCCATGATTTTCCTTACTGTTGTTCTTCAAATTGCTGATCTACAGGAGATGCTAGTAAGCCTCTTAAACCTGTAACAGGTACTAAACGAGTTCTTGCCTGTATTTCTGGCATACGACCCAAAGCAACCATTTTTTGTATTTCTTCTAGCCTATTTAAGCCCATTCTTGTTGCTCCAGCCCTAGCTGCACCACCTATTGCTGGTACTGCTGCACCACCAATGACTGCTCCAGGTACACCACCAAGAATAGCTCCAATACCAGCACCTAAACCACCGCCTACACCTGTAGGAATTGGGCTTGTTGCTGCATATTTTCCAATGTTTCTTAAAACATTTTGTATGCTTCCACCTTTTGCTGCTGCTTTAATTGCATTTTGTTCTGAATCAGAAAACATCCCTAAACGCTTTTTGTTTAAAGCAAGAGACTTTATCTCTTGTCTAAGAGAATTTTCTAAACCAGATTGTGTAAAGTTTGCACCAGCACGAATCTCTGCTCTTTCAAAAATATCAGCAATTTCATCTGACTTTTTTGATCTATTGTAAAAGTTTCTAGCTTTTGTTAATTCTTTTGTTGCTGTTTTAACTTTGCCACCCTCTACTGCTAAATCTTTAGCAGACAAGTTATTTACATAATCATCAAACTCATCTAACAAACGATAAGCAATTCGTTGCTGATCTGGATTGTCAAAGGTTTTAGTAGGAGACCTTACGATTCTTCTGAGAGTATCTATTTCTTTTAATGTTTTAGGTGTTTCTACTTCAATTTGTAATCTATTTAAAACAGCACTTAATTGTGGGTGCAGTCCAGCGTCATATCCTTCTTCTTTTAACACGCTTTCAAATTTAGGTGTTTTAGATTTTAAAGATTCTGGACTAACAACTACACCAGCTTTTTCTGCATTTCGATAAGCAATATCTGCTCTAGTTCTTAGTTGTTCTGCTGATAAGGCTTTTTCTACTTGTCTTGGTCTTAAACCTGCTGTAGACCCAACAGCCATACCTGCTGCCATTCCTAATAATGGGTTTTCTGTAGTTTCTCCAACATACTGTGCTGTGCCTGCTGCTGGTGCTGCTACTGCTATTTGAGCTACAGGTGCTTGAGCCATTCTGCCAGCAAGGCTTCTACCAGCCTCTGTGGTGGCTGTAGTGGCTAAACGACCTAATGCAGGTAGTTGAGTACCAACTCCAGCCAAACCACCACCAACAGCCTCTATAACTCTTTCGCCTGTAGATGTAGGCTCTGGTAATCCAATATTAGCTAAAGCCTTGGATACTTCTCCGCTAGGAGAAAACCCTTTTGTTTCTGGAACTCCACGAGCTTGTCTAATTAGATTTTCTAAGTATTTGCTACCTAATGCAGCTAAATCAGCCATAGGCAATGCCATAGAGCCAATTAATGCACCAGGCGCACCGCCCACCATAGCACCAACACTAGCACCAGTTGCAACAGGAATAGCACCCCTAGCAAGAAGTTGTCCTGTCCTACCAATTTCTGTTAATTCTTGATTTTGTGCAGGCTCTGTTTCTTGCAAAGATTGTTGAATTAACTTTTGTGCTTCTTCTGGTGTAGTGCCTTCTGGAACTTCAAATCGACCTATTCTGCCATTAGGCATTTCAAATCTGGCTATTGGCATTATTCAAACCCTAAAAATTTAACACTTTTTGTTGATGGAGACCCACCAATAATTGATGGATTTTTCTTAAAAAAGTCTTGAACTGGATTTCCTAATTCTGCAAATTTTCTATCAGCTTCTTCTCTACTAATTTTACCATTTAGAACCTGATTGGCAATATCTGCTTCTTTAACAATATAGTTGTTAATATCTTTAGTAGATTCAATAATTAACTTATTAGCACCAGGCTGATTAATAATTCGAACAACAGATTTTTTATACAACTCTAAATCTGCATCAGACATTGTTCCAGACCCAGGTGGTCTTTGTTGTGGAACTAATTTGTTAATCAAAGCATCGGCTGCTTGCAATTCAGACAAACCTTTGGTTGCAATTCCTATATTTCCAGCAGCTAATTTTGCACTAGCACCAAAGCCTGTGGGTGTTTTTTCTAACAATGACTCAAGTCTAGTAATATCACTTAATGATCTGCGAGCAGTTCTGCCAGAATCTGCAATCGTTACATAATTTTCAGCTAACTTTTCTTGAGATTTTTTAACAAACGCACCTTCTTCTCCACCAATAACATTTTTAACTAATGCGCCCTTGGTAACTTGATCTATTTTTCCAGATGAACTAATTTGGAATGATTGATCTTTTGGTAATCCAAGTTGTGTCTTTTCTTCTGCTGATAAAGGTCTAAATGATTCTTTTGGTTCTTTAGACATTAATTTAGCAGCTTCTACAGGATCTGTTACAGCAATAGCTTTTATAAGTTTATCAATATCTAGTTTTTGAACAGTTTTTCCAGTTGGCATTGTTAATGCTGACATTGTTTCAGCAGTGGGCATTTCGCCTGTTTCTGTAGGAACAACGCCATATTGAGGAACTTCTGTAAAGGCTTGACGAGCCATTTCTTGTGCTTGTTTTTTACGCTTATATTCTTCTAGCTGCATACCAGTTACCATCTGTTTAAGACTGCGATCAAACGATTGGTTATAGCCTTCCATGCCTGCACCTAGTGCGCTACCTAAGACTTGTCCTGTGCTGATAGGTTGTCTTGTTTGTCCAGACTGTCCTAACAAGGCAATAGCAGCGTTTAATAGGGCTTGCTGACCAGCACCAGACTGCATCCTTTGTGTTTCGGCAGGACTAATAAACTGAGAATAGTCTGGTTGTTGTCCGAATAAAGCTGATAGATCAATTGCCATAATTTATCCTAGTAAAGAATTTGGATTTCTTGCTCTTTGTAGAGCCAATAAGTTATAAATGCCAGAGTAATCAACTTCTCCTTGTGGCATCTGTGTTCTACCGCCCATCTGCATTTGTGGATAGGCTTGTGCTTGTTGTTGTTGTTGTCTACCTAATAAACCACTAGCACCTCTTAGTGCTTGCAATGCTTTCATTGGGGATATTGTTGAAGGCAATGCTTTTGCTGCTGCTTCAATCTCAGCATCTATAGCAGCCATCTCTGATGGAAGTGTCGTAGCTGGTACTGCATTACCGCCAGGAGTTAATGTTACCTCTCTAGAATAATCTGTTATTGGTGCGCCACTTTCAATTCCTGCTGCTCGTAATTCTTCAGGCGTTAAAGGTCTGTCCTGAATAAAATCACCTCTGTCAATTGCGTTTTGTAAAGCCTGAGCAGTTGGATCAATTTCGTAATCTGAAACTACTCCTGTATTGCTTGCAACTAAATTATTTGGTGGTGGCGTAAATAAATCGCCACCCATGTAAAAATCTCCACTATCACCCATGTTAAAATCTTCGCCTGTGGTAGCAAACTCACCACCACCTAATTGACTACCAAATTCAGCACCAATCTGTTGACCAGCATAAGACTTACCAGCAGATAAAAGACCTTCTTCTACACTACCGCCTTCTTGTACTGTATCTACACCTTCAATAATTGGTATTAATTCTGGGTGTCCACTAACAACGGCAGCAACTTTAATTGCTGCTTTTACAGGATCATCTGTTATTTCTTTTATTTGGCTTTCTGTATAATCAACAACAAATTCACCAACATCTTCAACAGCACCTCCTAGGGCACTCGCAGCATCTCCAACGAATCCACCGCACATAATTAATCCTTTAAGTGTTTGACTGTATTAAAGCCAACAGTTTTATAACCTAGTCTCTCATAAAACTGTCTGGTTTTATCCATGTCTACTGCTGTTGTTTGTCCTAAGTGCAGATCATCTGCACCCATATTTTTAGCCCATGTTTCTAGTGATTTTACTAGTTTAAGTGCTGCTCTACTACCTCGATACTCAGGCAATACAAAGAATCCTAGATCGCTTACTCTTTTACGATTACTAAAGAAATACTCATGGGCTAGTCCTGATATAAACCCAACAATTCTGTTGTGTTCTATTGCAATAAATCCGACTGCATTAGGATTCTTAAATAACTGTAGAATCTTGTGCTTTTCTGGTATTGCGTAAGCAAACTCTGCCTCGGCTACCATTTTGGTAACTAGTTCAAAAAACTCCTCTAAACGATGTAGGGTTAGTTTTTCTACTATCAGAAGTAACCACCTAATAATCCACCACCTAATGCACCTAATGCTGGTGCAGCGTATTGATTACCAAAGAAACCAGAAACACCAGGAATCTGTCCTAATGCGTAACCACCTAGACCGCCTGCAATAGCACCGCCAAGGACTCCTGCACCACGATTCTGATAGGTAGGTGCATTTGTAGTTTGTGTGCCATAGCTTCCTAATGGAGTGCCATAGACTGATGACAAATAGCCTTGTAATTGCTGATAGGGTAACTGTTGTCCAAACTGATAACGAGCCAACTGCTCTTGTAGAGGTTGTGCAGAGATTGCTTCTTGTTGCGCGCCCACTTGAGCCAATGTCTGAGCAGGTAGGAATTGTTGACCATAAAAGCTAGGTGCTGCACCAGCCAACTGAGCTTGGGCTAATTGAGCCTGTTGCTGTAGTCCTCTTTCTTGTTGGTACTGTGATCCTGCGATATTAGATGTAATATCCCCTAGAGACCGCCCATAAGCCTCTGTAGCAGTTCCCAAGGCTCTTTCCATACTACCGCTACCTAAACGACCAGAACGACTGTAAAGGCTCGATATTCCAGGCAATACTGCTTGGCTAAACTGTTGGGTTAGTGGGCGAGTGGCTGCCTCCATCATCGCTTGTTGGTACGGATTGGCATTTAAAAACCCACCGGCAGCAGTCTGTCCGACTTGACCTAAAGATGCTTGATAAGCCTGTTGTGCTTGTTGTAGAACAGGAGACTGTTGGCGAGCCAATGCCTCTTGTTGGGCAATCGACTCAGTCGTAGCAGCAGATGGGCTTACATAAGTCTGACCAGGAAAGAACTCAGGTTGTTGTCCTGTTAAGAATAGACTCTGCGCCCTCTGCAAACCTTGGGTAAGGTATGGGAGTAACGCTGGATCTACTGACGATGTGCTTGTGGTTGTTGCCATAGTTTTATCCTACGATGATGTATTTATAAGTCATGCCTGATACTGTATTAGCTGGATGGCTAATGGTGGCACTTCCGTTGGTTACTGCTGATATATAAGGCATTGTAAAAAGATTACTGGTATAGCCATTCGATGATAGATAACTCATTGTGGCTATGATGCTAGGTGTTGCTGGTCTAGTAGGTGAAGTATCTGTACCAAAATGCTCAATCGTTACACCAATATCAGATGGTCTCCAAGCTAACTCTACATAATCGTTTTTCTCTAAACCAATAAAGAAGTTTAATGAGCCAATCATATGACTTGGAATGCCTGCACTTTTTCTTTGTGAGATACCAAATTTACTGTTTGATGCTGCTACATTAGTACCATTTTTTCTAAACCATACATCTACAAACTCAGGATCATTAACTGTGCTTTTAAACTGCACACTAAACTGAATGTTGTAGAGTCCAGAGTAACCTGCTGTTAGTTTCGTACTAGTTACTAGACTTGCACCTAAAGCATAGTCTGTAGTGCTAAACGACATAATATTGGCTGCTGTAGTTGTTGTCGCAGCTTGGTCTGTATCGTCTTGTACCGCTAAATAAGGGTAATACGCTGTAGATGATACATCGTCTGTAGCCATCAACAAAATGACAGAATCTACACCAATACGAGCATCTGTTAAGGTTGTAGTGCTTGCACCACCTGTTGCTAGAGTTACCGATCCTGTATTGTTTGTCTTGCCATTCATAATCCCATTGACTACCTCTGCTACTCCACGAGGATCGCTACCAAATGGGGGTAATGCTCTAAACATTATCTAGTTCCTAGAGGGCTTAAATCGATGTCCATTCCAACTGCGGATGTCCAACTACCTGTAGGGGTTAATTGTAGACGATGATAGCGACCAATACCACGCACAGACACTCTATTTTCGGCATCTGCTGCTGTTTGTGATCCAAATACTGTGGACTCTGTTAAAAGCCTACGAGATAGCAAAGCCACGCTACCAGAGCCACCCTCAACAGTAGGTTTTACTAATGTAATAGATGAGGTAGATCCTGGCATTTCTATATCGCCTGTTTCTATGTAAGCTGTAGCGTTAGCACCAGAGAAGGTAACAATCTTTGCACCATCTACACCGGCTAACTGTAGTCTGCCACCAAGCCAAAGTCGGCTATCAAAGCTGGTCAAAATGGTGTCTAGGTTTCCATAAACATCCATGCCTTCTAAAGTAACGGCAGGAGTAGAGGTAGATGCAATTCTGTCTACAGTAGTTGTTCCGCTAGTCCAACGCTGAGTCTGATAATTGTAGATTAAAAGACTATCAGCAGTAGCTGAACTATTAGAGGCATATGCCCAAATAATTAACTTCTTTGTTGGGTCTACCGCAGCAGACATAAGGTATAAAGTACCTTCATCTACATTATCAAAGAAGAACCTGTTTACTTTTTCGTTACCAATTGGAACTACATTTTGTCCATCGCAGGCATAAAAGCCATCATCGCCTAAGAAGAATGTAGTACCGCCATATTGTATAACTGAGTTTGCCTCGTAGCACCCTAAGTTTCTACTAATATTGTCAAACTGAAATATAAGTGGACTACCAACATATACCATACGATGAATAGAACGATCCATTAATATCAGACCAAACTCACCACCTGTAACACCGACTATAGATCCACCATCGGGAATATCTTGGAAGTCTGCTTGGGTTGTTGCTGATGCAGTCCAAGAGGACTCGTCTCCCAACGCTGACCATTGCACTCTGTTTTGGTAACTAGATTGATAGCCTGATACTACAAAGTCTCTTACTACTGTTACATATCTTGCTTCTGGTGCATCTGCTGCTAGGTTTGCAAATAAAGAAGAACTATTTAAATTAAATCCCTGTAATTTATCAAAGCCATTAGCTGCAACAATTACATTACCAAATTGCGTAAATCTAAAACGCTGATCGGTAGGAGTTGTATAGTTTCCTGATTTGGACACATTGTTTAAATTTAATGTTCCAGAATCTAACTTAAATAACTTTGTAGAGCCACCAGCAAATACACTAGTAGCTCCTGCTGTTGTTTTGCCTGCAACAACATTGTTTAGGTTCTCAGATGCTGAGTTCGAGTAATTTACTACTGTAGGCAATGCACCATACCCAACGAGTTTAGAGTAAACATTCTCTGCTCGTCTTAGACCATTAGTAATGCCTGGCTGATCTGGAGTCCACTCCCCGAAATTTATTCTACTTATTGCCATTGTGAGTTTCCGCTAGATATATTTGACCAAGTTGTCGTTGTAGCTGTAATAGCTGTCCAAGACTCTGAGCCTGCTGTCTCTGCTGTCCATGTTGTAGAACTAGCTGATATTCCTGTCCAAGCCTCTGACCCTGCTGTCTCGGCTGTCCAATTATCGCCTAATCTATTACCACTTGCTACGATTGTGGCATTTGCTGTAATAACTGCATTAGCAGAATAAACTGCTTGTGCTTGTGCATCTACATACGCATTGGCAATAATAAAGCCTTCTCCTGCGTACTCTACACCACCAAGTGCTGTTACTGTTGCTGTGCCTGTTATTTCTGCAACAGATGTTCTAACCCGAATAGCCTCAGACTCTGCACTTGCATTGCCTGTAATTGTCGCATCACCTGTTCTAACTCGAATACCTGTGCTTTGTACACTAGCCTCTGCATTGACATCAGCAGATCCGACCAGTATTGCAATTCCTGTTGCATCAACTGTTGCGATTCCATTTACTATCCCTTCTCCGACCAATACCCTAATAGCTTCTGCTGTAATAGAAGCATTGGCTGTTATGTCTCCCGATGATGTACGGATAGCAGATCCATCAGCTACTACTGTTGCATCTGCACTTATGTCTGCACTAGCATTTCTTGTTCTTTGTCCTGCTGCAACAACAGAAGCATCTGCTGTAACAAGTGCCTCACCTGTGCGTTGGCGAACACCATCCACACCAACTGTAGCATCTGCTGTAATAGATGCAGAGGGGAACTTAACACACAGAGTATTCCATACAGGATCATCAAACGAGATATTGAGTTGGTCTAGATTCCCAAGGGAATCCATGTCCTCTAATCTCCAATTACCACATACTTCGTCTGTTTCCCAAGTATGATCGAATGAGTATGGTACTTGCTCTAAAGTCCCGAACTGATCTAACTGTTCGAGAGTTAATGCCATTAGGCTAGGGTAACTGAAAGGCTACCAGATGCAATCTTAAAAATGTCTCCTGTATCAATCGCCTTAGATGTCGTAAGGGGTGTGTGATATAGAAGGTTTCCTGTTGTCAACGCATCTAAGATACCGATATGGCTAATCGTTCCCCAAGAGCTTGTAGCTTGATCAAAAGTAATATCTGCTGTAGTTACGCTTGCACCATTGCTAGGCGCGCCAAAGGTAGCAGATTTACGAGCATAAGAACCACCAGTACACTCTGTGCCTGTATTAGCATCTGTTGGGTCTGTAGTGTAGAGACCAACATAGACTACAGAAGGAGAGGTAAAGGTTGTTGCTCGTATAGTTGCATTAACTAGTGCATTTTCTAGGTAGTTTGACATTTCAGCCATGTTATTTCCTTATCGTGAGGTTACGCGCATTTGTAAAGGCACACCCGAATACTCGCTATTTTGGTCTGCATCGGATATGTTTTTGATTGCTCTGTCGTACAGGGTTGCCCATGTCTGACTTCTTGCATCGTTAATTAAGTATGGCTCTGCTTCTAAAAGCGAGGCATAGAGGAGAGCATCTGGATAATTAGCAAGAAATACATTGCTTGCATTATTAGTAGAAAGTACAGTAGGTTTAGCATAGTAGAGGATCTCCAATGTATATGCTGTATCTGGCTTTGGTGCTAACTCAAACTCAGTTGCCAGGATTGTGTAATAAATTGGTTTGCCACTCTCGTCTGCCGGAGCATCCCTAGTAAACAAACTAGGAGACATATAAGTAATAGGGTATCTTGGGTTGCCTTGGATATGTAAATCCCGAATCTCTAAGAAGTCTGTAGGTAAGGCTACCTTGCCATCACCACTTACTGTTAATGCTGTAGCTGACTTTAACATCTGCCGAGTGCGTAGGTCTCTTGCTGTGCGTAACTCTGCAAAGCTAATAAAGTCTGGAATGACCGATGTTAGATCAGACCGACCTAAGTAGTTTGCTACCGATGTCTTTAAATCGGAATAGGTTGTATAAGCCATAGCTCTCTCTTAATCTTTTGGTACTTCGATGTTATGCCATCCATAGACATACTGCCCAATATGCTTTATCTGTTTGGATAGATCGTGATCTACCCAAGTATCAACTCCTGCATCCTTTGCTTTAATGCAAAAGTAAATGTCCTCGCCCAGTATCTTGTTGTTTAAAAGTTGCTCAAAGTAGAAGTAGGGTTTTTCCATCTTCTTAATGACACTCTGTTTAATCAACATAATTCCACATCCAATCCCATCTACTTTCTCAACGCCTGACTTAGCGTTGGAGTAAACCGCTACCCAATCTACAGAGCCATCCTCGTTAATATGGATGTTCCTAGCTGTAGGGTTAACGGGTTCTGCTCTTGTAGTTGCATTGACCCCAATAATATCTTTATCGTGAGCCATTAATATTTTTAAGGTATCTTTGGGAAACCTCATATCTGCATCTACAAAGAGCAGATAGTCTGCCTTGTTTTCTAGTGCTGTTTCTACCAACTTATTCCTCTGGTCAAATATTAGCGTTCCA
>Ga0209550_10005164_pt1 | contig 12270 bp, 7 predicted proteins | sample LauGreSuBDMM15SN_2_FD_187567 | JGI IMG/M metagenome (GOLD analysis project Ga0209550, IMG submission 187567) | Freshwater lake microbial communities from Lake Michigan, USA - Su13.BD.MM15.SN (SPAdes) (version 5) | ecosystem: Environmental > Aquatic > Freshwater > Lake | place: Lake Michigan, USA... | reverse complement strand
ACGTTATAAATTATATGCATGGTTTTTTCTGCAGGCCACATCTGCAAGATAGCTGTATTTCACGGCCGCAATGATGACAAGACTGATTGGCGTGATGGGCAGTAGATGGGCAGGGTCCTTAGTTTGTGATTCATTCTTTTTTCAGCACGCCGAACGCCCGAAACCACCGGCGCGCTTGTAGCCTCGTTCGTGATCCTTCGCCTACTCGCGCGCCAGACACGCCTCCCCGGCGCCACCGACAACACGCGGTACGGCGAGGGTCGCGCGTCCCCCCGCTATCACCCCGCAGCAGCCTCACGCACCATGTGTAATATCTCCCAACCGCCATCCAAGCCGCCGACGCCCAAGGCACCATCCTCAGTGCCGCGAGCTCACGCCGCGCATGCTCCGTGTCTCGATTGGGGTCATGTAAGGTGTGTGTATTCTGAGCGGTCAGCAACAGTGCCATACCGGGAGCGTTACCGACACACGCGTGTGTCGGCGTGTAACGTTCACGCCGCCGCAATGGGTGCGAAGCGCCTCCTGTCGGCCACACTTTACACGGCCGCACTCACGACGTCCGCGGCCGCTGCGCCCTTGCGCGAACTGCATGATCCTTCGACATTCGCTGCTCTCTATTACTTGCCGCCCAATCCAGAGCCGCACATGCCGCTGCTACTGTATCTTCATGGTGCAGGGGAGTCTGGATCAAATGTACGTGGGTTGATCTCTGAGGGCGCGACGGGCACTCCGCCCGTCGAGCTTGAGCATGCGACGGCCCTGCCGATTTTGACAAGGCGCTTCATCGTAGTGGCGCCGCAAACGGACCATGGATGGATCGCGAGCGAAGTTGGCCGCTTCCTTGACTTTGTTTTGGATAGCACCAAGTCGGGCCTCCCCTCAATAGACGCTCGGCGCTGCTACGTGACGGGGCACAGCATGGGAGGCTACGGCGCGCTCGCGGCTGGAACCTTGCGCACGTTTGACGAGAACGGCTCGTCGCCGCGATTCGCCGCGGTGGTGCCCGTGGCACCTGCCGGAGCGCCTATGGCAGAGGCGCTCAGGGGCGTGTCTGTGTGGGCCTTCCACGGGCGCAACGACGTTGTGTGTCCGAGCAGTGTTAGCGAACTGCTCGTGGCGGAGTTGCGCCGCCAGGGTACCAACGACTCCGAGGCTAAGATCACGCTCTACGAGCATGCACCCGCGCCCAAGGGGTGGCCTGACTACGACGGGCATGGCGCGACGATCCCGGCGTACGCAACACCCGCGCTCTACCGATGGCTGCTCGAGCGGAGTGTGCGGGCGAGCTGAGCGGCCTTCGCGTTTAATTTCAATTCTAGAACACAGTATCGTACTATTCCAGTCCTTTATCGTTCAATTTTCCTCAAGACTTTAAGACTTTAAGACTTTAATGTGTAACGTAACGTAAAACGTATCGTATTCGATTTATTCGTAATCCGGCGCCGATCGACGACGACGAGGATCCCGTCCGTTCACGCGCAGCTTTGCTGCCACTCGCGGAGCAGGTTGGTAGCGACGCGGCTCCCAGGGGCGCGGTAGAGCAGCTCGGTCCTTGCACGCTCCATCCGATTGTGCAGCTCCGCCCACCGCGGCGTGAGGCCGACCAGCGCCGTGGTGAGCACTTGGCGCGGTGCCTCCTTGAACGCCTCCTCGTGCAAGGCCGGAAGCCACTGCTCGTAGCGCGCGATCCTGCGGTAGGGCAGGTGCGGCGGCAGCTTGGCGGAGATGAGCAGGGGTACGCACCCACAAGCGAGAGCGGAGAAGAGCCGGCCCGATGAGGACGTATCGCCCTTCGGCACGAGGCACCACGCGTGCTGGTGGAAGGCGCGCGCAGTGCCCAGCTTACTCGCGTCCACTCCGGAGCTCGCTGGCGGCGCTCCACGCGGCACGTCAGAGACGTGCACTCCCTCAAGGCCTTGCAGCTCGACGAAGCGGCCGCGCACCCACTGGGCTGCCGACCAGGATCCCTGGAAGAAGACGCCCGATCGAGATGTGATCTCGCCCAATCGAACGGACGATCGAGACGCAGAGGGTGATGCCGAAGTGAGCGCCACCGCTGTCGCAGCCAATCCAGCTCCAGCTCCAGCTCCAGCTCCTCCTCCTGCCGCCGCAGTCGCTGTTGTGGCGGCGGCTCCTGCTGCGTTGCCCGCAATCTCGCCCGCTGTGCAGTATGGGTTCTCTAAGTACGGCACGACTACGGTGCACCGCCATGTCCGACGTGCATACGAATGGAGGACGGAGGCGGCAGGCGCGGCGCTCGGCTGCTCGAACCAGCCGACGGTCGCGTTGGCGAGTAGCCGCTTGAGCGGCCGGAATGCGGCGAACCGGAATGTGTTCGAGACGAGCAGGTGATCGCGCCCGCTGCGCCGCCTGAACCAAGGCGAGGATGCGACCGCCGCGGCGAGGCGCGCCATACGCTCCTCGTGTGTGCTGCCTTCACACGTGCCTGCAATATAAGACACGTAAGGCAACGCGGGCACGACGAATAGGCGCGCCGCCTCGGGCTCGTGCACGCGCGCCGGATGTTCCCACAGCAGCAAGAGCATTGCCACCTCCGCCGCCTGGTCGTCCTCTGCCCAGCGGGGCACGCAGCGCATCAGCGCGCCCGTCTCATATGCAGGCGCATCCGCATAGACGTAGAAGGGTGGCGGCGTGACGTCTGCGGGCAGCTCGCCCTGCAGCGGTGGCGGCACGAGCGAAAAAGCCCTTCTCTGGAATCCGCGGCTGTCGTGCACCGTGTGGTTGTTCTGCTCGGCTTGTTCCACGCGCCGTCGCATCCTACCCACGCATGCGTTGGATCCCGATAATGCGCTCACCACACACACTCACCACACACGATTGCCGTGTACGCAGGAACGCAGGCTATCGCGGACTGCATTGCGGACTCATTCCTATCAACTCTCGAGGCTGTGAAATAAAATCCTGTCTGTGAAATCGGCGGACGCCGTTTTCCATCGACTATTTACCAAAGCTTGCTTGCTCAGGATCCCGAGAAGGCACCACCAAATCACACAGTTCAAAAGATCATTACATGTATTCACGCATGTTATCGAACATTTTGGATTTTGCCGGGGAGCCGCCACGCGGGCACCTCTCCCGAATCGGGATGTCTCCCGCTTAGGAACTTAGGATTTTGCTCCGTTGAGAGGCACGGCGCGGGCGACGGCGGCTCCAGTGAAGCTCCAGTGCGAGCCGTTAATCGGCGGAATGCGGAAAGTAGGGGACGGGAGAGGCGCGCAAATGAGCGCCCGGTGCGGCGCTGTGGATTCGTAAGATTCTTCGAATCAACATGGAATCTAGAATTTAATATGGCGTCTGCGTCACACTAACGACAGACACATAACATCAACAGCCATCTCGACCTGATCAATTCATGCGCCAATCAGGTGCCCCCCTCGCTCACACCCTCTCTCAGTCAAATACCGCGCGACGAGTCACACGCCACGCTACTGCCCCGCACGACACAAGTGCCATCCTCAAGTTTCTCAATCCAACTCCAGAAGCCTCGGGCTCTCCGCTGACCACAAAGACAAGTACATGAAAAGACATCGACGATCTCAGTATGTTCGGTAAGTCCCAGCTGTAGCGTGGGGGATGCGACGCCCCACGCGACAGCGGCCAGCCCAAGAGGGTGGATTGGTCTCTGACTGCCTTGCGTCGCTCAAGTTCCGTCTTTTCCCCCCCGCCTTGATACGCCTGCTTGCCATCCGGTTGCCCTCAAGGTCCCATTAATTAGTGCGCGGAAGCCTCAGATAGTGGCGATGGTCCGGCATGCCCAACCGGCTGCGAGCTTTGGCGTGTGCTGCATGGATGCGCAGTTCGGAGACGGCGACAAGTGCCTTCTGTGACCCTTGGATCCAAGATACCCGTTGTGAGGTGGCCCGCGGTCATGCAGCGCGTTAGAGGGTGGTTCGTGCCCGTGGGACTCTGCTGCTATGGCTGAGAGTGTAGCGCATCTCTCTATGAGCGAGGAGACAGAAGGATTCCACGGCGGCGGCGCGGCCTCGGGGGCGGGGGCGGGCCCGTCTGCAGTTTCGTTGGCGCATGCTATGGCGGGTGTGGCGGGCGTGGTGGGCATGGCAACCGCGGCAGGAGCCACTGCAGTGGTCGGAAAACCGTCGTCACCTCCTTCCACATCGTCTCCGCTGCCGCGGGGTGGCGATGGAGGTGGCGAGGAGGCGTTGATTGATTCGACGATGTAGGTGGAGGCGGTGCCGATTGAGGTGCAGGCGGCGGTAATGTGCGGTTGCACAAACTCAATCGCTGCCCGGAGCGTGGAGACCGCGGCGATCTTCATCTCGTTGATTTCACACAAGGCTACGTTGGTGATGTCGTCAACATGCAGTGCAGAGTGTGTTACGACTCCTGGCTGCGACCACTTCTCTGTCTGCTTCTCCAATTCGGCGGTGACAGTCTCACGCTGTTTCTTCTCGGTGCGACTGATCATGTACTGCGTAGCTGCGCCCTCGTTGCGGTGCTGTGTGTTGGCCTTAGCACCGTCACCCTCGAAGTCATTTGTGATCTCTTCGACTACAAGGTTGAGATAGTGGCCTACTGGATTCAAAAACATCGTTGCCATGTTCCGGAATTTTTTGAAGTCGGTGAGCGCCACCGGCGAATTGCGCCGGTCTTTCACTTTGTAATCTTCTCTGTCGTTGAATGCTGTAGTGACGCCGTTCGCCAAATGGAAATCAACGGAGAGCCTGTCAGCAAGATTGCCCACCCCGCGCCAATATCGGTACAATATAGCGATGAGCAGTACGGCAACGACCGGATGCTGGCCACGCAAGGCGTAGAGAGAGACGCTGAGCATGAAAAACTGCAGGCCGCGGAAAAATGTGCGGGTGCTGCTCCCTAGGGCTCGAGCCAAGTTGCGGGTGGACCGGATGACACTGCCATCTGGACCTCGAAGCGCAAGACGGCTGCCCAAAACCCGTGCAATCAGTGTCTCTGATATGACATGAATCATCTCTCCAAGACACATAGTGGTTGACACCAACTCTGACGCGTGCATGAGGAAGGCAAAATAGGTCCAGCCATCGTTGACGAGCTCATACTGAGGAACGCTGACTTCGTGTGTCGTCGAGCCATTGCGCACATGAAAGAACGTCAACGTGTGCGACCATGCACTGAATGTCACAGTCTGCTCATCGACACCGAGGGAGTTGCTTTGCACGAGCGCTGAGAAGGCAAAACCCGCCAAGAGGGTCGCCATCGTTTGGATGATTCCAATGTGGTCGATGTAGTATTGGAGTTCCATCTCCCGCAATGCCACAATCTCCTTGCTCGTCCACGTGAGCAGGTTCTCCTTCTCCACGGCCAACATGGCAGGCGCAGAGTCGATATGGGGACGGCTTGGTCCCGGTTGGCGCAAAGTTGTCTAAAACATGATCATTGGACAAAAGGAGTGTGCGCGGCGGGTTGCGACACTATCTATGTGCTCTACAAAAGAAGGAGCATCTGTTGGACCGCACCACCTGAAGTTGCACCGCATCTGGTGGTGCCCGAGCGTTTCGTCATTGTTCAATCGCGATCTCGCTCGCTGGACATTCACGCATCATCGTCGCGGTCAGACGGACGGTCCACTTCCTACTTGAGACGGGACTTCCTGAGCACCCTCTGAGACTGCCGATCGCCCCGATGGTCACTAGAACGGCCGCTCCCGAGACCTGGAGATCATGGATCACGTCCTTCTTCTACGAGCAGAGGAGCGAGGAGCAGTCGTCAGCGTCAATCCACGTGCCGAATCAGGTCAGTCAAGTCATTCGGGTGCTTGAATACCCACCCACAGTGCAGGTGGCGGCTCTTACGCCGACTAAAACCACCGATTCGATGCGGCGCAACTTCTCAGCAGCAGACACGAATGCCCTGGTTGACGTGGAGGACGACCCGGCCACACCAAGCCCAGTCGAGCGGCTCTTTTGCGAGCAGCGGCTGAAGATGATCAGCATGATGGATCCGCAAACGCAGATGCTGATCCGCGAGCTGTTTGCAATCATCACGGGCGAGGACGATATGGCCGACGACTGCGACGACGCCGAGAAAACCGTCAACCTGATCAACCCGGGCTACGAAAAGACGGATGATCAGAGGCGACTCGACTGCGAGCGCGTGACGGAAATCCTGTCGAGTGGCGTGGATGGGATATCAGCCAACCTGACATGGACGTACGGCGAGACGCTGCTCTGGATGGCCATCGAGTACGACCACCGCCATCCTGCCCAGATGACCGACGTCGTCTTGCGCGCAGGAGCCGACGCGAACGCGCCCAACGCTGTCGACGGGCTGAGGCCAATCCAGTCGCCGTGGCTGTCGAGTCAGACGGTGGCGCGTGAGGATGCTTTCAACGCGGAGAAGCGTGCGCTACTTATCAGTGCGGGTGCTGCGATCTTGTGCTGCGAGGATGGCGGTCGGTCTGGTCGCAAGAAGAGACCTCTTCAGCAGGTGGACTTCGGCATGACAAACTCACACTTCTCACGCTCGCGCAGCTCAGTGTGGTAGTGACATGGAAGGAGGAGATGTGACATGGTCTCATGGGCGTACGATGGCATTTGAGTGCATACAGGCGCGGAAGCATATCGGTTGAATGGCGATGTCAGGGGCCGCCTGACGTGTAAGTTCAAGCGTGATGATTGATGATCTTCGATCATGTGCGCGCGACGTGCGGATTCGGGATTGCATCATGCATGCGGAAGTGCGGGCTGGCCGTTTCGGAGCGTATCCCATCGGCGTACTTCCGCTTTGTGTTCCCGTTAACGCTTCGGTGTGTTCTCGCCAAACAAAATTTCTAAACTACAGCCCTTATCCGGCGCAGGGGCGCGACGATTTCCGATCGGCGTGGGATTCGAAGATACGATCATGATGCGGTCCTTTCGATGATACTCCGATAGCCGGAGCGCGGTTTAACTCTCGTAACCATCGTCCCCCATATCCCGCTCACACAATCATCAGCGCGCCTCCTCCACCACGTAGTGCCGTATAGTCTCCATCGGCGGCCACCGCCCAGCGTGCTCCTCATCTGAAGGTGGCGACGACGCTTTGCAACTCGGTCAGGAGCTGAGGCGTCAGGTCCGCCAGGCTGAGAACAATCGTCTCTTCCCTGGCATCGAAGGAGGTCCACGGCTTGCCGCCTACAGTGACCGCCGCGAGCTTGCCCGCGAATTCGACAGGCGTGCGCATGCGCAGGCGCACGCCGCCCGGAGGTGCCGAGCCGGCAGCCGCGTACGTAGAGGGGAGTGTCAAGTTAGCATGAACGCTCATAGCTCCCGGACCGACCGCGACTGTTTGCAGTGTGTACGAGATGCGGCCGTAGCGCGTGGGCGCGCCATGAACCACGACGGGCGAGGCACCGGCCACGAGCCACTCACGTGGGAGCGCCTTTGCCACCCATACACAGCGCGTGTTTGGGTCTTCGAAGAGCAAGGCCCATTTGAGGTACGTGGGTGCTGTCACCACGCCGGCGGCCACATAGTCAGTCGAACCTACATCACGATCCGGGTGCGATGCTTCGGGAGTCGTGAAGGTACCGCGCGTGTACGTGTGCGCCGACATGCCAAACCAATGGAGCAGGAAGCGCTCGATCATATCTTGGCACAGCAGACCATACGCCATGCCATACGCCGTGTACGTCGTCTGCTTGCTGTTGTATCCGGCAGCGCCCAGGGTCAGCGGGCGTACCACCAGGTGCGTGTTGTTGCCGTACGTCAAGTACGTGAAGAGGTCGTCCGTCTGTGTCTTGCTGAGCAGCCCCGAGTACATGAGCTCAGGGTAGCCACGGAAATCACCTAGACACCCCCCCGGCATTCCGTAATCGTCAGGCGTCGGCGGGTCGGCGATCGTGGGCACGCACCGAGGGGCGCGCGGGTTGCCCGTGACGTAGATCTTCTTCGCGATCGAAGCGAGCAGCTTGGCGCGCGCTTGCGGGGCTGCGGTCAGCAGCTCATCCGCGTGATCCATCACATCCAACCGACCCGTCGCCTGGCCGATGGTGCGCCACATCAACCCTGCGTCCTCGAAGCCACGGACCGCGTTCGCCGTCGTCGAGTAGTAATGTGGCAGCTCCTGCTTACCGTACGTCTCGTAGATGGAGACGAAGCCGTCGCCCTCGTCGCCGCCACCCAGGATCCCGTGCGCTGGGTCGGCCGGGTCCGGGTGATCTGCGAGAGACTGCTGGTACCGATAGAGTAGCCACTGCGCGAGAGCGCGCAACTTGCCAAAGTGGGTCAGCATCAGCTCGCGATCACCTGTGGAGTCCACATAGAGGGCGAAGATCGTGAGCATGCGGCCGCTCTGGGCGAGCTCCTCGGCGCGGTACGTGACCATCCCGTTGTCGCGAACATAGTAGCGCAGCCAATTGTCGATGACGCCGCGAGCGTAGGGGAAGGCGCCCCATTCAAGAGCCGCCGTGGCGGTCGAGGTGAAGGTGTCCTGGAAGCCATCCTGCAACGTGATCCCGTATCCAGGGAGGACGCCGTAGCGAGGGTGCCACGTGTCATCGCGCGAGATCATCGAGCGCACAAAGGCAAAGACGCTCTGTTGCTCGAGCCACGTGCCGTTGGTCGTGGGCGTCTCGGGCAGCTCCAGTGCCATCATGCCCTCAGCCGCGAGCTCCGCTTCCCAATAGCGCTGTACCGCCAGTATGTTAGCATAGAAGCCCGACGCATTCGCCATGAGCTCGGGCCGGATCCAGCGACTCGTGATGGGCGAGTACGAGTACCAGTACGTGTCATAATACTGCGGCTTGCCGTGCAAAGCGCAAGGCGGCGCCATCGCGGGTCCAGCACATTTGAGCTGCTGGAAGCGGAACCAAACCGACTGCTCTCGTCCCCCTTGCATGTCAGGTACCGGCGAGGCGATCATGGTCCAGTAGCGCGAACCACCCCACGTCGAGAAGTTTTGGGTCAGCAGTGGGAAATAGAAGACCAAATTCGGCGAGGGGAGTCCCACGAGGCCCTCCGCCATGCCGCTGAAGTTGACATACTTCTTCCACCCATCAATCTGGATGGGTGGCTCACCGTTCGCGATCGCGGTCAGGTTCATCACGTAACCCTGCGGCCGCGGGAAGCCATTGTCGGTGCAGTCGTCGGCGTGGTCCGAGAAGGTCGCATCCACCGAGGCCGAGCGCGAGCCCGTGAAGGTGCGCACGCCACTCTCCTCCTCGTAAGGCGAGCACATGAACTCGTTGCCAGTCGCATCCTTGTTACCCTGCGAGTAGCGCATCACCGGCACCTGTGTCCATGGCGGCGGTCGATGGCACGAGCGGTCAGCGCAGGCCGAGGATGGGAGCGCACAAATAGACTCGGGGTGCAGAGGCGCACCGCCCGCTCGACACGTGACCACGTCGGCTCACACAGCCCAGTGGTTGGCGTCTTCGTCTCGCACTGGTTGACGATGGCGTCGCCGAGCATGTCCCATTTTGCTGCAAGCACGGTTTTCTTGCCCAGTCCGAGATAGTACGACTCATCAGGCTCGGGCGAATACGGCTCGAACGTCTTGGGCAGGTAGACCGTCTCCGCACCGTCCTCGTCATCGGTGGGCACAAGCGCAAGCGTGCCGCCCGGTACGGCCAAATCTTCGCACGCTAGCCAGCTCTTGCCCTCGACCGAGAAGGTGTCGACCTGGGTAGTGCTGGCCGGGCAAGCCGCGGCCGCAGCCTCCCTCGTGTGCGAGAGGAGGGTGAGCACGGTCACGCCGACGCTCTGTACCCCTTTCATTGCAACCTTTCATGTGCACCTTTCATGACACAATCATGTGTGAATTGGCTGTTAACAATCGGAAATTGGCTCTTACACCCCCATGCCGGTGGTGTGGTGTGTCGCCACACCGCTCCAGAAGCCACGGTTCAGCCCTCATGACACGCCCCACGAGACAGCCTCCACACGTCACGTCGTCACACCCTGACGCCGCGGCTCATGCCTAGCTCATGCCATCTGACCCGTGTACCGCACATCTCCACTACATCTCCACCCGCGCCTAGTCTCGACGCCTACTCGACGCCTAAAAGTCTGCCGTGGACGAGACTCAACATGATGCCCCTGTGAGCTCCTTAGCGAAGATCTTGGGCCGCTAGGAGCTCCTCGGCAGCGAGGACCGCCGCCGCGCTCGCTTTCTTGCTTGCGTGGCCCCGGCGGCGCACCGAGGCGTCGGCTAGCGGTTCGGGGCTGATCATTAGGAAGGACGCCGCGTGCGACTCCACCGACTGGGCGATGTACGTGTTTGTGAAGGTGCCGAGGTCCTTCCTGGCGACGATGTCGCGCACGTGGCATGTGGTGCACTTGACGCCAGGGATGTCGGCAAACGTGAGCAAGAGGTCGGAGGTTGCGTCGCCGTGATTCATCAGGAGTACTGCCGTCCTCGTACCGTCCGTCTTTAGGGGCTTGTACCAGTATTGCTCGCTTGGGATGGTCGGAGGCCCCTTAGCCCCTTGCCAGTCCTCACAGCAGTTCCACAACCGGAGGGTGTCGATGGTGGCGTTGCTATTGTAGAAGGGGCTGCCGGAATGCCCTGCCCACGCCGAGTTGACTTCGAGGACCTCGGGGTTGCTGATGAGAGGCCAGACCGCGTCACTGATCGCGCTGTCGGTCACGTCGTGCGAGAGGACGAGCGGCGACGAGGCGATCGCCCACGCATGGAAGTGCGTCGCCTGCTCCACCAGGCTGAGCCCCTGATCCACCTGCCAGCTCAAATTGACCTCGTCATCCGCGAGATTGTGCAGCTTCGTGCCATTGACCTCATGATCGGCGAGCGCCTTCGTCATATTGGCCTCATCGACGGCGAGCGCCTTCATCATCTTCGACTGCGTCTTCATCTTCTCCTTGACGAGCTTCAGGGCCATGGCGTTCCTCTGCGCCGAGGCGCTGTCCTCGTAGTCCGTCCCAATCTCAAGCATGTCGGGGTACGCCCAGCAGCCAGGACGGGAGAGACCAGCGTCGGCGTACGGCACGACCGTCTGCAAGTTGCGCACCACGGACGCGTAGCTTGACATGACGTCCATCGAGGTGCGGTACACGTGCCAAGGGCACCACGTCGCAGTCGGCGCGAAGGGCTTCGCTGTGCCCCAATGGCAGTTCTCGATCAACACCGGCTTTGCGATAGCTTGCGTTGCCTGAGCAGTCACTTCCTTCACTTTGTTGCCGTTGGAGCCCTCGTGGTTGTCCCAGGGATACTTTGAAGTCGAGGTCGACTTCTCTGACGACTTCTGGTCCGCAGGGGAGGCTTCCAGGGAGATTTCGCGCCCATCGATAAGGTCGCTGTACATCTCCACGTCGAGATGCGCGCCGCACGCGTCGAGTTTAATCCCGTCAAACCCAAAACGCCGTATCGCCTTCACGTCACCCACATAGTACTTGGGATCGTCGCCGTTCGTCTCTCGGCAGAGGCAGTTGTTGCCGTACCATCCAGCTGTGAGGTTCAGCTCATGTGCGTGCTGCACCATCCCTTCCATGGACGGGAAGAGGGTCTCGTTGACAAGCGGGTTGCCGGCAGAGTCGTGGTAGGTGCCGAAGGTCTGTCCCCACTCATCCGTTGATTGATTGGAGCACGCTTGCCAGTTGTCGTCCAAACCCACTGAGAGCGAGAGTCGCGATTGTGGTGAAGGCGTGTCGCGTGAGTGAGTGGCTGTGCGGTGGACGAGGATATGGATATAGAGGATATAGGCACAGAGGCGGGGTATACCATCACAGTAGCCCAGATCGCAGAGCGACGTTGGCACCCCATCTACGCTGCGATCCCGCCGCACCATCGCGTCCATGATGGCCTCCATCTTTGCCTGAGTCACGTTGGACCCAAAGGTATTCCACGAACGCCAACCGCGGGGCGGAGTCCTTGCCAAGCCATCCTCCTTGGACAAGGTGAACGCAAAACAGAGGGCAAGCATGAAGAAGACAACCCGGTTTTGGCAATTTTCGAAGCAATGCATGTGCGTGGAGGCAGGTTCCTTTCTTATCGGATCGGACTTAGACCTGGCATCCTCGTCGTACACAGGCTCTGCCTTCCAGAGCAAGCGCAGCTGCTCGAGGAGCTGCGCCCGAGAGTGGAGCTGAACCGAGCAGCTTAGCTGTGCTGCTGTGCCTGCACCTCGTCCTGAACAACTGTGGCTCGGTCCTGGCTCGGCAAGAAGGTGTTTCCCCTCGAGGCATATCCCACACACAGAGACACAGTCCTCGCTACGCCCTCGGGACTGATCTGAATCCGCTCTCGGGTTTAGAGACTCACTCTCACTCCGAGTTTATACGTTTTCGCTCCCCGCTCTCTATGTGTGTGAACGTGTTC
>Ga0209550_10005163_pt1 | contig 12271 bp, 7 predicted proteins | sample LauGreSuBDMM15SN_2_FD_187567 | JGI IMG/M metagenome (GOLD analysis project Ga0209550, IMG submission 187567) | Freshwater lake microbial communities from Lake Michigan, USA - Su13.BD.MM15.SN (SPAdes) (version 5) | ecosystem: Environmental > Aquatic > Freshwater > Lake | place: Lake Michigan, USA... | reverse complement strand
TGACGGATTCTCCAATCTGTCTAGCACACCTCCCGTTTGGGGTTGACCATTCTTTCTTCAAAGCGTGGGCCCAAAAGTTGATACCGTTACGTCTCCAAAAATTCCTCAGAAAAAATGGAAGAAGAATTGCAATCTCCGTCGCCCCCGCTCGTGGTGTCACCCATGACCCCCACGTCCCAGAGTTCACCATTCCTGACCCCCAAGTCACAGAGGTCACCCATGGCGTCGCCCCAGACCCCTGAGTCCCGGAGGTCATTTGCCCCTCCAACATCAACCCCGATCACCCTCGGTGGCGACCAGTGCAAGCTGTGGCACTGGAAATGCAGCGGCCGCATCCGCGGCGTCGTGGTCATTATACACGGCCTTGGATCACACGCGCGCTTCCCGACAGTTGCGATCGCTGCGGAGGCAGTCGCAGCAGGCGGCTACTCTGTCATCGCGCCCGACCTTCCAGGCCACGGTGAGAGCGAGGGCCTACGTGGATTCATCTACAGCGCCGACATGCTCGAGGAGGCCGGCCTCGCGGTCGTCCGCGCTGCTCGAGAGATGCACCCGAAGGAGCCGGTCTTCCTACTGGGCAGCTCGATGGGCGGCGCCATCTGCGTCCGATGCGCCCTCGCACTGGCCGAGGCTCATATCGACATTGCGGGCCTCGTGCTCCTGGCACCCATGCTGGCGCCGTCGGCGTCGCCACCGGCGCGCTTGCTGCTCGGCGCGCTCTCCTACACGCCGCTGTGCCGCCTCGCCCTCATCCCCTCGTCCGCGACGTCGAACAGCGCCCAGTACGCAGATCCGGCTGTGCTCACCTTGATCGAAGAGGATCCGCTCGCATACAAGGGCTCGCTTCGCATCGGATCCGCCGCCGCGGTGCTCGACCTCGGCTCGCGCTGCGAAAGCACTCTCGAGAGCATCCGGTGCCCTTTCCTCTGCATGCTCGCAGAGCGCGAGCAGGTGCTCGGCCCGATGGCCAGGGCAGCAGCAGAGCGGATGTACGAGCATGCAGCGACGCCTCCGAGCATGCGTTGCCTGAAGCGGTACGACGCATTGCACGGATTGTTGTGCGAGCCAGAGCCGCTGCGCAGCCTGATCGTGGGTGACATCCTTGCATGGCTGGGTGAGCGCGCCAATGCAAGAGGAGTAGGCCGACTTAGACCAATGTCGCGCGAGGTTTCGACGCGAGCCTTGGCCGCGGAGGCTGCGCAGCTCGTGTGAGCACGTGCAAGCACATATGCAAAGTACGATGCGCTGACGTACGTCACTATGTTATCTGGAGACAGGTTACACGGTGGGGTCAGAAGCGCGGGGGATGACGGGGGGACGCGGGTACTACTCCTACTCACTCTAACCGCGTGGTACTATTGCATCTCGCCGCACGCCGCCGGTATACTCGAGGACCGGCTCACTTGCGCGTCGTGGGCTGCACCGCAGTACGCGGTACAAGGTAGCCGTTCGGCTCCGGTGTCAAGTCGTGGATAACGTATAGTTCCACGTCCAGTCGAGCAAACCAAACAAGAGTATTCTCGTCAGCCCTAGCGTCGGTGACCGTTGCGCGATGCGACGAGAGGTCAATCCAATTTCGGCCGTGCTTTACGTGTTGGCGAGGCAGCAGTCCTGGACTTGGCTGGCGAAGGCGCGGCGGCATTCGACTTGGCCGTCGATTTCGAATTGGTGCTAAGCACGCCTTCGGCCGCCGCGGTCTCCAGCTTGCCCGAGATGATCGCGGCTGCTGCTTCAAGCTGCGCGCGTCTCCTCTGCATGCCAAGCACGACGAGTCGAAGCTGGCACCCGAGCACCGGTAGCACGTAGCTGAGGACGAAGAGCTGTGCGCCGAGAGATAGCTTCATCGGAGGGGCAGCCTTGTGCACGAGCCATCGCCACCCGTCCTCTGAAGCGCTCACGTGCATCTTGCCGTCCGCTCCCGTTCCCAGAGGCGTCAGCAGCAGATGAGTGGCATTGAGCTGGTAGTAGTAATCGTTGAGAGAGGGCGCGAGCCACGTGGAGCTCAGCACAGCCCAGCCCGCCGCGGGCGCCCACGTCATGGTGAGCAGCCAAATCCACACCACGGCGCCGTCGGGCAAGTCAGCAAGGTCGGTCGCCTCCTCTGACAAGGTGGCGCTCTCCGCAGCGCCTGGCCTCCGATCGTCCGCCTCGCCCGCACCACCCGCACCGCCCACACCACCCGCACCGCCCGCCGCGTCCGCCTTGCCGGCTGGGCGCGTGGCCTTGCCCACGCCGATCAGCTTCCCAATCCACCACTCAAAGGAGCAGACGAAACCCACACGCGACCAGAGCGCCAAGAGGCTCGCCCAGCCGAAGAGCGTTGCGAGGATGTAGAGAAGGACCCACACGTCCTCCGCGATGCCCTGGCGTGTGCGCTCGGCCGGCGAAGTTCGAGTCACCCCAATCTCGAAGAGGAAGGAGGAGTCTAGGCTGTTGTGGTCCGCGCCCTTGAGACTCAGGTTGGCGGCCACGGCGTACCTGCGGAAGGGCAGGTACACGAGGCGGCCGAAGAGGTCGTTGAAGGCGAACACCGTAAGGCTGCACTGCCCGAGCCGCGCGAAGCGTCGTGTCGAGCGCTCCCATGCGACGCGTCGCGCGGGCACGGCGTCGACAAAGGCGATGCCCACGAGGATGATGGCCATCTCGGAGGCGCCCCAGAGCAAGCGCGTGTGCGAGGAGGCACGCATGAACGCGTCCGTGGCGGGCTGCGCCGCATACACATTCTCCTCCTCGACCACTTTGCGCAGCTCATACGTCCAAGTCAATCCAATCGCGAACGAGAGCGCGCAGCCGAGCCCACCGACGACGTAAAGCGCGCGGTTCGGGCCGCTCTGGTGCAGATGCATTCCGACCGCCGCACCGGCGAGTGACGCAGCCAAGTAGCTGAAGGCGCCGTGCAGACCAAACCCAAGTTGCAATCCGAGCGCCGCCGCGCGCCCCCCCCAGCTCAGCTCCGGCGCGGTCATCGCGCGCTCCGCCCACCACGGGGCGCGCGTGCACGTGCGGCTGACGACCTCGGCCAATCTCGTCACCTCGGAGATCGCGATCGACGGGCACCACTCGCGACCGAAGGCGGCGTACGGCATACCGTGCGAGCGGCGCGCCTCGTCAGTGTACTGGTTGATGAGGGCCTCTCGGCACGTTGACTCGCGCGTCGCTGTCTCTACCTCGAGTGGGTCGGTGAGCAGCGACGCCTCGATGTCGGTGAGTCCAGCCGCCTCTCCAGCCACTACTCCAGCCGCCTGAGCCGCCGCCTCGGCCGTACGTACGGAGTCCAGTTTCGGTGCGCCAAACTTGGCGCGCCTGAGCCCAAGCCGCCCGAGCCGCTCGCGCCGCCTGTGCACTGCCTTGGCACGCGCGCGCGCGGCGTTGCGACGGCTCTCCGCGAGGCGCTCGGCTTCGGCCTCGGGCTTGGCGGCCTCGGCGCTCGACACGACGCTCGGATCGTTCACAGCGCGCCGGAGCTGTTCGGCCTGTGCGACGCGCTCTGTGGAGTCAAGGCACAGCCAGGGCTGGCACGCCCGAGGGCACAGCTCCGCGACAGGCCCGTCGTGCCCACCCGCCCCCGCCCGAGCGATCGCGAACGCGTCCGGCTGATCGATGAATGGAGTCGTGTCCGCCACCTTCGCCACGGCGCACTCGCCGCGCGTAGCTAGCTGCCTGCAACTCACCTCAGAGCCACCCACCCGCCACGGCCCCGCCTCAAAGCATGCAGCCCGTGGCTGGCGCTCTGCCCGTTCACACAGCGCCTCGGCCGTTGGTCCCTCCTCGAGGGCCGTCACGTTGAGGATGGCCGCGGCGGCCGTCAACAGGGGGCGTGTCGGGCAGCGTGGCAGGTACAAGCCGATGCCTGCCGGTGCATCAAAGTCACACGGGTCGAAGGGAGATTGTGCCGCCACTGTGCCGTTGCCAAGGACAAACGTGCAGCGTGCGGGCACGCGGAAGAGAGCGCCCTTGCCCGCGGGTGCCGTGCTCGTGCTGTCGCACGTCTTGACGGTGCAGCAGGTCGCGCGATCGACGGCGCGGCGTAGCGGTGGATGCGCCGCGAGCACGAGCGCCCCGAGGCCTAGTAAGGCTAGCTGGCGGGTGCCGTGCGTGGCGGGCAGCAGCACTTGGACAGCGATGAGCAAGCACGACGCGAGGAAGGAGCACACGCCATGAAAGACGAGAGCGCGCGGGTCGGACATGGCGACGTACAGCTGCCTTGTGAAGTCCTCGCGCAAGCGTCTTAGCTGTAGCAAGCGTCTCAGCTCTACGTCGTCAGGGGCCTCGAAGAGCTCCCTCGCCACATTCTCAACTGCATGCATGCTGACGCCAATGGCGGCGAGGAAGAGGCCGCGCACGAGCTGCGAACGGATCGCCGGCAGCGAGCGACCAGTGCGTCGAAGCTGGCCACACACGGAGAGCGAGTTGACCACGCCAGAGATGGAGAAGAAGAGGCCGCTCATGTATTCGAAGTAAAAGAGCGGCGTCGTCCAGTTGCACTCGTTTCGGCATGCGTGGCAGATCTCGAGGACATGCAGCGCGACGACGATCGTCACTGAGAGCGAGCGGAAGGCGTCGAGGTAAACGAGCCTCTTTTGGGTGCCGTCCCTGGCGGCCAGGCCGCCGACGCTCGGCGTGGCCATCCGTTCCCGTGGGGCCTTTTCGGCCAGACACACACCCACAAGCCCCGGGAGAGGCGTGCGGCGAGGCAATCGGCCGCGCATAGTGGCGCATTGCCAAATTTGTTCAAGAAAATTCGTCACAATCTCTGACATCGTGAGCAAGGTGCTGATTCCCTCGAAAGAGCCTTCAACCTCAGAACTCGAGTCGCGGTTTCACGATCAGAACGCAGAATTCACAGAGTACTGTGAAATTCTAGGTTGTGGGGAAAAAAATTCTTACGTCGCGTGGCCACAGGGGACCATGCCCGCAGCGGTACGCCTCTCCTCTCCGTGCCGTCGCCCGCCCTTGGCGTCGCTGGCGGTCTCAATGACGAGGTCAACGATGCCGCTTTGCTCGCAGGTCGCTAAGGCGAAGAAGATCACCAAGCGTAAGCAGACGCTCAAGTTCACCATTGACTGCTCGCAGCCTGTCGACGATGGGATCATGGATGCTGCCTCCTTTGTACGCTTCTCGCGACGCTCCGCACATCGAACCCTGGGGGACGGCAGTGGCGGCCCCCAATGAGATACTGATTTACGGCGGCGGGTGAGGTGGCGGCCCCCACTCGCGTGCGCCAAACGCGCCTCGACTTGCCGAGCTGGAATGCGGTCAGCTACTTTCGAGAGAGCAGCCGCACCGACGTGGGGTGGAGGGCAGTTGTTGGCGGCTGCGTCAACGAATGGCGGCCGGCGGCGGAAGGGATCCCTTCGCACCCGCTGCTGAAGCACGTGGCACCGACGCCGCAGACGCCCTAAGCTTGACATCGCCAGACCTCGTGCTTACTTGCCCTTGCCCTCGTGCCCGCTCGCGCTGCGCGCGCAGGAGAAGTTCCTGCAGGATCGCATCAAGGTGAACGGCAAGGTGGGCAACCTTGGCGAGCAGATCACCGTGAGCCGCGACAAGGCCAAGGTGCTGGTGAGCGCGGACACGGCCTTCTCGAAGCGGTACCTCAAGTACCTCTCGAAGAAGTACCTGAAGAAGCAGCAGCTGCGCGACTGGCTGCACGTGATCGCCTCGAACAAGACTGCGTACGAACTGCGCTACTACAACATCCACGAGCAGGATGCGGAGGATGAGGATGAGTAGATGCGCTTCGAGGTCGGGCGTTCAGGTTGGCGGCGCACTCCCAATCGTGCCGCAGCTACAGTGCATGCGCGTGTGTGGCCGCGGTTGTACCAACTCGGCAAATAACTATTCTCAGGAAAAGCTTTTCGTGCACGCACTGGGTAACGGCTAACGGTGTTGCGAACACGATCTCGAATTTATCGTAACTCCCGAACTCGAACACGCCGGTTTTTCGTTTTAGCTTTTACGATTTCGTAATTCGACCCCTAATCGACCCCGGTCCCCGCCGCTTCCCGCCTTGCACAAGGCGCGGGGGGCGGGGGGGGCGCGCGCGGAGCGCGGACCACGTCTGACGTCACTGTCATCTAAGCTAGTGCTAGCCGAGCGAGATACAGTACCGCCGCGGCGCACTATTTCTATTAGAGTTTAGAGAGCTGGGTGCGCGCTAGGGCCGCGGCCGATTGTCGTGGATTTGAGGCGACCGCCCCGCGCGGCGGGGCCCCGCGCGGGGGGCGTTCCCGTCCGCCCCGCGTGCCCGCGACCTTACCGCGACCGCGGACTTTGCTCTTTGCACTTTGGATTTGCCGAATCGCTTCATCAATCTATTAAAATTTAAAAACAAAATCCTCTCACGATACCGTGATTTCAAACTGAGTGATCCACGCGTCACGCGCCAGCCCCAGACACTGAGCCACCCTCCCGGAAGCCCCCGTAAGATCCCTTCTCTCTCGAACTCTTCACCGACGCTCTTCCCCTGAAAATCGCCCGCAGCACGCCCGCCTCACGTGCCGTCGAGGAAGATGTTGCTGAAGTGCGACTGCATGAGTGCCTGGACCTCCTGCAGCACTTCAGACCACGCGTACTCGCGCCCGTCGAGAACCACGTACAGGCCACGGGAGCCGCCGCCGCGGCCGACGATCCAGCCCGCTGGGCCGGCGTGCAACACGACCTCCTTCAGCCGGCCGCCGCCGCTGAGGCCGCCGCCGGCGACGTCGGTGTGCACGCGGTCCAGGAGCAGCTTGACCTCCGCGCCGAGGCCCATCCGCTGCGCGCCCGCCTTGGCCGCGCGCATCGAGCTCTTGAGAGCCAGATTGTGTCGGTTGAAATAGACGAAACGGTACGGCTCCTCGAGCTGCGTCATCCTCTGCTGCGTCTCGGCCAGGAGTGGCGCGAGCGGCTGCAGCTCGGGGACGAGGAGCGCCGCGAGCTGCTGGTACCAGACGGGCTGCTGCCACTGCGGCGCGCTCTCGTCCACCAGCATGGTCACCACCGCCTGCTGCAGCTGGAAGACGACCAGACGATACCGCTCGGTCGGCTGCAGCCTGCCGCGGCCTGCCGCGGCCGTCTGGCTCGAGGCCATGCCACTTGGGCCTGCGCCGCCATCGCTGTGCCCATCTGCGGCGCCACCTTCGCCGCCTTTGCCGCTCGCACCGGCGCCGTCTCGGGCGCCGTCGGCGGTCGAAGCCGACGCGGGCGCCGTCACGGGCGCCGTCCCGGGCATCGGTGGCGCGGCCGGCAAGGACGGCGACGAGGGTGGCGGCGGCGCGGACGGCGGTGGCTGCGACGGCGTGGGTGTCGGCTCGGTGGCGCTCGGCTCGAAGCCCGGCTGCGCCTCCAGATAAACTCGCGGCACGCGCACGGCAGACCGCTGGTCTTGGAGCGAATCGGCCGCTCCGCACACGAAGCTGCCTGCCGCGGGCACCGCACGAGGGAAGGCGCGCAGTTGGCGCTGGACGAGTGCGATGCCGATGGCGAGCGCCTCGTCGGGGAGCGACGCCGTGTTGAGCTGCAGCCGCTCGGCGCGCGACGGGTGCGGCGGCGGCGCGGTGAGAGCACTGACGAGATATGCATGCAGCACCTGCGTGGCGGCCTGCGTGAGCGAACTCCACACGAGGTGCTCGGCGTGCATCACCATAACGTGCTGGATGCACGGGTGGCGCGAGCGCAGCACGTTCGTGAGGTAGTGCACGCGCAGGTAGAGCCGCCGGTCGACGGGCAAGAAGCACATGCCCTCGACCATATCGAGCAGGTCCGGCCGGCTGGGGTCCTCCAGCACCACGCTCAGCACCAGCTTGAGCAGGAGCGGTAGCACGTGCCCGAGCAGCGTGCGCAGCTCATCGACGCCACGCTCCTCGGCGATGGCGCTGAGCGGCCCGCACGTCATGCGCAGCGTCGCGTACACGCGGCGCAGCAGCGCCATCAGGGTTCCATCCTGCAAGGCTTCCTCGGCGGCTGGCAATGTCTCGAGGTCCGCCGAGTCCTTATCCTTTGCCGAGGCGTCAGCCGCTGTCGGCTTGACGGCGGGGCTCGCCTGGTTGGGCGCTAGCAGCACGAGCCACAGGTTGGGTTCGGGCTGCAGAAAGATCTGCCGACCGTGCTGGGTGTGCAGCGCCTCGGGGTCGTGCGCCGTGAAGGACGAGAGCAAGTTGGTGACCGCCTCGGCGAGGCCGACTGTCTTCACCCGCTGGTCGAGCGGAGTGGATGCCGGGTGGTAGAAGAGGAGCTTACGCTCGGCCGTCTCCTCCGAGCCCAGGCGAGGGTCAAAGATGACAAGTTGCATGGGTGGTGGCAAAAGATGCACAAGGCTGCAGAATTGTTCACGCTCACTGCGAAAAGGTGGGACAGCCAGCGTCAGCGAAACCGACCCACATCGTTTGCCAATGAGCTTGCCTTATTAGAAAGGGGAGCTTCGCCGAGCTCAGCGCGGCAGTGTCACGACGATGCATACGCGTTCTACGGCCAGGCTACACAGGGCCCTGCGCGCGATGGTGCTCGCATGCTGCTGCGCGAGCGTGGTGCCCTTCCACGCGGCGCCTGGTGCGCCGAGTGGCAGCGGCATGCGGTGTGCCCGCGGCGTGGCTGCCGCACACAGCATCTTTGCGGCAGCCACGACGACGGCAGTCGCGGCGCCGTCGAGCGCGTGGCAGCTCGACTTTTACAGCCGGCCCGTGCAGGGGGCGGACGGTAAGAAGTTGTGGGAGCTGCTGGTGACCGACGAGACGGGTGCCTTTAAGCATGTCGAGGCCGTGCCCTCAAATTGCGTCAACAGCCGCGAGCTGCGCAGCCGCGTGCAGCGCCTCATCGATGAGGCCGAGGTGCGACCGAGCTCAATTCGCTTCTTCCGCGCGCAGATGAAGAACATGATCTCGATCGCGCTCAACGAGCTGCCGGATGTGCAGTGCAAGCCGAGCCGCGTCACCTACGCGCTCTACGACTGGATCGAGGAGCGGGAGCGCACCGTATACCCGTCGATGCCGGGGTACCGCAAGCCGCGGCCCGACCCGGCCGGGCTCAAGCTTCCGGTGAAGCTGCCTGAGCAGCTGCGCGGCGAGCAGTACGCGGTCGCCACACTGCCCTACGCCGAGTTCATTCCTGGGGGCTCTATCACCGAAGACAACATTGGCTTCGGCGCGCTCTGCCCACTGCCTGCCATGGAGTTGGAACCGGACAACATGGTGGCGGGCGTAGTGATCTTCTCGCGCCGCTCGAAGGCGATTGCGGCGTGGCTGACCGGCCTCGACCTCGCCTTCGTCTCTGCCGTCCTCGAGTCACGAGAGCTTCATATCGAGGTGGGGCTGGATACGCAGTACTTGCTCGCGCGCATGCGGACGCCTATCCAGACGGCAGAGGCAGAGACTTTCGAGGAGAGGAAGCGCGCGACGGGAGGGCTCCACTTCCTCTCCATCCAGTCAGGCCCCGAGGCTGAGCAGCCCGACGGCTTCTGGCTCCTGCGTGACATCGAGGCCGCCAACCGCGCGCGCGCTTGATCAACGCTTCCGATGGCGCTTCCAATGGCGTCGAGGCCGAGCTGCTCCTGCAGGAGCGCCCTCTGGCGGAGCAGGCGCTCGTGCGGCCGGTCGTCCGCCGCGTCGTTGGCCTGAACTCCTGCCCACCACTCGCCAGCAGTGGTGCTCCATGGAGCCGCACGCAGTCGATGGCAAAGCTCTCAAAGCTCAACCACGCGTCGCGAGGGCATCGCCTGCAGCTGCGGGCGCAGCAGCTTATGCACACTGTCCACTTCCCTCGCAACGGAGCACCAGGCCCGATCTTTCGGGGCTGCACTGCCTGCCGGGCGTTTGGAGCACCGCCACGACGCCGCCGCCCGCGCCGTCTAATTTACTATCGAGCCGAAACGGAGTCGAACTGAAAGTTAATTCGAGGCGTATCCATCTTATTCCATTTGCGACCAGTTCGACAGTTATTTTCCGCATACGCCACCCCACATATCCACTGCTGACGGCACAGTATGAGTATGGGGTCGCCCCCGGCGTGTAACGACATCGCTCATCGGACAGATTCTTCGCCCGGTGCGGCACTGAGTGGCGGTGGAACCCCGGCGGTTCCCGGATCCCGCGGTACCTCATCTGACATCTCACACACGTCACATGCGTTACACCGGCCACCCCGCCCACACTGACACACATTTCACATACACAAAAGCCCGCAATGGGCCGCCACTCGCCCACTAAGTCATACAACCGTCCTCACTGCCACAGCGCCAATCAAGCGCAACCACGCAGTGTTAGAGGCGCAGGCAGGTGCGCTTATTCAATCGAGGTGCCAGCAAGGCGTGGGTCGTGCGGCACGGGTGCTTCCGCTGGTTTGCTCTCGTGGCTGACGTCGCGGCCGATGGCTTTCACTTTGATCCCGTTGGCGAGGGCCTGTAAGACTTCTCCGGCCTTGGGGCGCACGTCGCGATCAAAGATCGCGAGGGGGACGGCAAGAGTGGCCACGGCGTTTGGCACGTCGACGATGCCCGAGATGCGCCCTTCGCACGGGCAGCACGAGAGCAGCAGGTAGACTTGCTCCTCGGTGTATCCAAACTTGGCCAGATACTTGATGCAGTTGAGCACGGCGCGTTTGTACGCGAGCGTCGCATCGAGAAAGTGCTGCCTGCCCTGCTCGTCGACGGAAATACCCTCAAACACAAGGTACTCAGAGTAGCGCGGCTCTAGCGGACCAATCTCAAAGATGGGATTGACGCACAGAGGCGATGGGCCGACGACCGGAAGCATCTTCATACCGCCTTTGATGACGGTGCATCGCATTTCGAGGAACCCGGACATCTCGATTGCGCCGCAGAACGAGACCTCTCCATCGCCCTGCGAGAAGTGCATGTCGCCCATGGACAAATTTGCGCCTGGCACGAAGACCGGAAAGTAGATGGCGCAGCCGCGTGAGAGGTTCTTGATGTCGCAGTTCCCGCCATTCTCACGGCCTGGAACGGTTCGGGCCGCCTCGTTCGCCACTGCGTCCCACTCGGACTGCCCCATCTTGTCTTTGAAGTGTCCGAGGTTACCTAGCATCGCGCCGACTGGGTTCGGGAGGCACGCTAACGGCCGGGTGTGGCAGTAGCCGCATGAGGTCTTCTGCAACGGAGTGCCTTCCTCAGCGACAAGCGCGGCCTCTCGCTCATTCCACATAGCGAGCAGTTCCTTGCTTGGTGCGGTGCCGATCAGGCCAGGATGGATGAGGCCGGCGAATCTGACACCGGGGATGTGGCGTGAGCAGCAGTAAACGCCCTCGAAATCCCAGCACGCCTTCGTCGCCTCTGGATAGTGATCGGTCAGAAAACCGCCTCCATTGTCCTTGTGGAATGTGCCTGTGAAGCCCCACTCATCTCCGTCTAGGGGTCCAAGGTTGAGGAGCTCCACCTTCAGCAGATCGCCCGGTTCAGCAGTCTTGACCTCAATGGGGCCGGATAGATAGTGTACCTGTGTCAAGTCCACATTCTTTACGTCGTCTGCGGAGTCGTCGTTCATGATCTGGCCGCCAGTCCAATCAACAGTCTCAACTCGAAAGACGTCACCAGGCTCGACGGAAGCGACCGCGGGTATGTCGGGATGCCAACGGTTGTGGAGCGGCGGGCTCTGCGCCCAAGGTGGAAGCTTCGGGTCGACGTGGAGCAAAGTGGGCTTGCGCTGGAGCGCGTCGGCCATCGTCGGGGGTTTGGCTCGCTCGATTATGTACAAGAGGTCTCACGCTTATACCCCCCTCTAGTTTGCCACGGTACCGGTACGACAGCACCACATTCACCTTGTGAATGTGATTAAGCGTGGTAATGCTTTTTGGAGTAGCTAAAGCCTTAAAAGCGCCGTACGATGACACGAGTTTTGCACGCAATATCCCTTGCGCACAATATCAATAACCATGTGGAATTCAAATTAATATCATATGTATGTGACGAGACCCACACGAGAGCGAGAGACACATCGTATTCGTTATGATATGATATCATCTCAAACACATTCGAAAACACATTACATCATACATGCAAGGCGTGCACATGTAAAGCCCGCTCGCAAGTCCTGACTCCTGTCTACATGTAATGTTCACGTTGAACTAGTATTCGGCAGAGAGAGCCTCCGCTCACGCCAGCGCGACGAAATGATGCGCACATTCGCTGGCACCCGGAAGGACGCCGGCTTCGCGCCCTCAACAAGTTCACTTGAAGTCAGCCACTCCATCGACGCGTTGCCGACGACGCGGGCCCACGACCCCGCCGGCGACTCAAGTAACGCCCGATGACACGCTGACATGTTCGTGTACACGTTACCGA
>Ga0209550_10005162_pt1 | contig 12272 bp, 11 predicted proteins | sample LauGreSuBDMM15SN_2_FD_187567 | JGI IMG/M metagenome (GOLD analysis project Ga0209550, IMG submission 187567) | Freshwater lake microbial communities from Lake Michigan, USA - Su13.BD.MM15.SN (SPAdes) (version 5) | ecosystem: Environmental > Aquatic > Freshwater > Lake | place: Lake Michigan... | reverse complement strand
ATGTCATCCGCTACTAATTACAGATAACGCCGCAATTGTTGAGTTAGCAAAAAAGCTGCAGGCTGATCTAGTAGTCGTTGGACCCGAGGTTCCTCTCGTTAATGGTGTCGCTGATGAGCTACGAGCAGCCAATATCGCTGTCTTTGGGCCATCAAAAGTGGCGGCACAACTTGAAGGCTCAAAGCACTTTGCTAAAGAGGTCATGCGTGATGCTGGAGTACCAACTGCACATAGCTTTACCTGCACTAGCAAAGAAGAGATTGAGATCGCATTAGATACTTTTGATACACCGTATGTTGTTAAGGATGACGGCCTAGCTGCAGGTAAAGGCGTTGTTGTCACCAGCAATCGACAAGAAGCTTTAGATCACGCACTTGCTTGCAAGCGCGTCGTTATTGAAGAGTTCCTAGATGGTCCCGAAGTTTCCTTATTTGGAATCAGTGATGGAACAACGATTATTCCAATGCAACCTGCACAAGATTTTAAGCGCGCTCTTGATGGAGATGTAGGGCCTAACACCGGTGGAATGGGTGCCATCAGTCCCGTCCCCTTTGCCAATGAAGTTTTCATGGAAAAAGTGTTGGAGAAAGTTATAAAGCCGACTATCAATGGTATTGATCAGGAAAGATTGGTTTATAACGGTTTTGTTTTCTTCGGATTGATAAATGTGGAAGGAGAGCCTTTTGTGATAGAATACAATTGCCGTATGGGAGACCCTGAAACGGAGGTTGTGCTTCCTCGTTTAAAGTCGGATTTGGTTGAAATGTTTGTTTCGATGTCAAATGGCACGCTGAACGAAGTTCAAGTTGAAGTTGATGAAAGAAAAGCTGCCACCGTGGTTTTAGTAAGTGGTGGTTACCCAGGAGATTTTGAAAAAGGTAAAATTATCACCGGACTAAATGAAGCCACCTTCAGTGATACAGTTGCATTTCATGCTGGTGTGATCGAAAAGGATGAAATTTTGTATTCAAATGGTGGAAGGGTTGCTGCGATTACTTCATTTGGGGAAAGCATCAGCGAGGCTGTGGCGAAATCAATTGAAAAAATAGCCTCTATAAAATTTGAGAAAATGGCCTTCAGAACAGATATTGGGTATGAATTTAAGGATTGAATAATACTTATTCCAATAACATAAAAATTATACTGAACCTATTCAAGATTTTTGATTGTTTATCCCCGTTTTTATTCCAACTTTGTAGTATCTATTAAATTAAGAACTGATGGGACTTTTCACATGGTTTACGCAAGATATTGCAATCGATTTGGGTACTGCAAATACCCTCATTATACATAACGACGAAATTGTGGTAAATGAGCCATCTATCGTTGCATTGGATAGGAACAACCCGAAACATTTGCTTGCTGTTGGTAAGAAGGCTTTGCTGATGCACGAAAAAACACATGAAAGCATACGTACTGTTCGTCCTTTGAAAGATGGTGTAATTGCTGATTTCAACGCAGCAGAATTGATGATCAGGGAAATGATAAAACTCATCTATCCAAAGAAACCACTGTTCCCGCCGAGTTGGAAGATGATGATATGCATTCCTTCTAGCATAACTGAGGTTGAAAAAAGAGCTGTGAGAGATAGTGCCGAACAGGCTGGTGCAAAAGAAGTTTACTTAATACATGAACCCATGGCAGCAGCTTTGGGTATTGGAATTGATGTTACAGAGCCCATTGGGAACATGATTATAGACATAGGCGGAGGCACTACAGGAATTACTGTAATCGCCTTGGCTGGCATTGTTTGTGATCAGTCAATCCGTATCGCTGGTGATGAGTTTACGGCTGATATCATGGAAGCATTGAGAAGGTACCATAGTTTGTTGATAGGAGAGAGAACTGCGGAGCAGATAAAAATTCAAATCGGTGCTGCCATGAAGGATTTGGACAATCCTCCTGAAGACATGCCGGTTAATGGAAGAGACTTGGTAACAGGCATTCCCAAGCAAATCATGGTAAGCTACCAAGAAATAGCTGAAGCTTTGGATAAATCCATTTTTAAAATAGAAGAAGCCATTCTTAAAGCGTTGGAAACAACACCTCCTGAGCTTGCCTCAGATATATTCAAACGAGGTCTTTATTTAACAGGTGGAGGAGCATTGTTGAAAGGCTTGGATAAAAGGTTGGCTCTTAAAATTAAGCTGCCTGTTCATATAGCGGAAGATCCTCTGAAAAGTGTTGTAAGGGGAACAGGATTGGCTTTGAAAAATTATCATAACTTCCCATTCATCATGAGATAATATGCCTCACCGTATACAATAAAAAAGGAGCAGGCAATCCATGCGCAACGTTTTTTTATTTTTTAAAAAGTATTCAATTTTTATATTCTTCCTTTTGATGCAGGGAGTATCCTTGTATGTGCTGATCACTTATAATCAGTTTCACCATACTTTATTTGACATGTTTTCCAGTGAAGTGTCTGGAAATGTAAATTTTAAAGTAAATAAAGTTGAGAGCTATTTCAGTTTGGCAAAAGAAAATGAAGCACTTCGTATTCAAAATGCAAAATTATTATCCCAGCAAAAAACTAGCTTTTTTTCTCCAAATACATCTTTCAATTTCATTGCGGATAGCAGCACTAATGATTCCGGAGCTGTACGCAGCCAGTTTGTATACATGCCTGCGAAAATAATTAGCAATTCAGTTTATTTACAACAGAACTATCTCATGCTTTACAGAGGAAGCGAACAAGGCATTTTGCCCAATATGGCTGTTGTTGGTACTAATGGCGTAATTGGCACCGTCATTAATACCAGCAAAAATATGTCTATCGTGATGAGCTTGCTTCATCGTCAATCAAAACTCATTGCAGTTTTGAAAAAAGGTAGTGGATTGGGGGAAATAAGTTGGGATGGGAAAAATCCTGCTTTTTTGGTATTGACAAAAATTCCGAAAACAGTTGTTATTAAGCAAGGTGATACTGTAATAACAACTCCTTATTCAGATCGTTTTCCACCGAGTTCACCCATAGGTACAGTTTATGAAGTAGGGCAGGACAAAGAAACAAATACTTATATTTTAAAAATTAAAACGGCCACTGATTTTTTTTCGATTCAACATGCATACGTTGTTAAAAATTTGCTTCAAAATGAAATGGATGAACTTAAAAGCAAGATCATAAGAGAATGAACCTTATTGCAAAAAATACCATACGTTTCTTTTTTATTTTGTTTATACAGGTTTTTATCCTGAATAAAATCCCTCCATTGCATCAATTCGTAGTGCCTTATTTTTACTTTTTATTTATTTTGTGGTTGCCATTTAAAACGCGAAGGTGGGTTATTCTTTTAGTTGGTTTTTTGCTCGGGTTTACCATTGATATGTTTTATAAAACACCCGGATTACATACATCCGCTTCAGTGTTGATTGCATACCTTCGGCCTTTCGTAATCAACCTGCTTCTCCCAAAAGAAGCAACTGAATGGGGTAATGAAGAACCCAATAGGGTGTCGATGGGCGCTCTCCCTTACACTACCTATGTTATACTTTTGACTATCTTACATAATCTTTATTTGATTTTTCTTGAATGGATGCAGTTTGGTAGTTTTTTATATTTTTTGGGAAAACTTATTGCAACTTCTCTTGTAAGTTTACTGCTAATTTTGATTTCAGAATTATTGGTTAACAGAAGAATAAGAACCCGTTAGCGCTGCATTTCACTATTTTATAATTCAAAACATCAATAAATAACAACGTGTTCAACCAGTCTAGACAAAATGTAATCAGATTGATCATTTTCGTAGCATTTTCTGTGCTGATAATACGACTGATATTTTTGCAATTGGTTTCTTCTAATTACGATAATTTGGCACTGGATAATGCAGTTAATAAAAAAATTATCTTTCCTGATAGGGGAATCATTTTTGATCGAAATGGCAAATCCATTCTTGAAAATACACTCACTTATGATTTGATGATTTTGCCGACACAACTCAAAGGCCTTGATACTGCTGGAATTTGCAAAATCCTCAAAATTAATTTAGTTCAATTTAAGGAAAGGGTTATCTCATCAATCATAAAAAATGGTAGGTACCGACCTTCAGTATTTGAGGCATCGTTGTCTGTAGAATCTTTTGTTCAACTGCAAGAGAATATTTTTCGATTTGAACCTGGATTTTTTCTTCAAGAACGCCCTATTCGGTCTTATCCGTACAAAGCTGCTGCCCATGTACTTGGGTATGTAGGTGAGGTAGATTCTAATATATTAAAGCGAACAAATTATTTTTATCAGCTGGGAGATTACATGGGGTTAAGTGGGTTGGAAAGGTATTATGAACCTGTTTTGATGGGACAGCGAGGTGTTAGGTATCAAATTAAGGACAATAAGAATAGAATTGTAGGAGCTTACGAAAAAGGGAAGTTCGATTCTACAGCAATTGCGGGTAGAAATCTCCGTACTTATATTGATATTGATTTGCAAGTAATGGCTGAAAGGCTTTTAAAGAATAAGCTAGGTGCAATAGTTGCCATAGAACCTCAAACAGGCGGTATTCTTGTCTTGGCAAGTGGACCAACTTATGATCCCAATCAACTTACGGGTAATTTAAGGAAGGCAAATTTCTCATGGTTGTTAAGAGATACTTCGCGACCTCTTTTTAATCGGGCCATCAAAGGACAGTACCCTCCTGGGTCTACCATTAAGCCCGTAGGGGCGCTTATTGCATTAGATGAAGGAGTAATTGGACCAGATTTTGGACTTGGATGCGGTGGTGCTTATTATGGTTGCAGAAGAGCGATTGCCTGTGAGCATAAAAATCCTGGACATGCATCAAACCTTCGTCAGGCGTTGGCTAATTCTTGCAATAGCTATTTTTCCCATATTTATCGTTTGGCGATTGATAATCCTGCTGAAAGAAATACTGTAAATGGATATTTAAGGTGGAAAAGGTATATGAATTCTTTTGGAATGGGTGTTAAGTTAGGCGTTGACTTACCCAGTGAAGACAGGGGTTTCATACCTGATACAAGTTTTTATAATAAATTGTACAATAGGTCTTGGAGCTCTTGCACAAACGTTTTTCTTGGAATAGGTCAAGGTGAAATGCAAGCTACTCCGCTTCAAATGGCAAATTTGATGTGTGTTATAGCCAACAAAGGCTATTACTATACACCGCATTTTGTGCGTTCAATTGACAATGCGTTGGTTACCGACACCATATTAAACGTTTATAAAGTCAAGCATGATGTTACCAAGATTCCTGATTCAATGTATAATATTGTTCAGCTTGGGATGCAGGATGTTGTTGAAAGAGGAACAGCAGTAGGGGCAAGAATTGCTGGAATTGCTTTGGCTGGAAAAACAGGTACAGCTGAGAATTATGGCATCATTTATGGGAAAAGAGAAAAATTGGCCAATCACTCCTGGTTTGTTTGTTTTGCTCCTAGAGAAAACCCGAAAATTGCCGTTGCCGTTGTGGTTGAAAATGCAGGCTTCGGGTCTACATGGGCCGGTCCAATTGCGTCTTTAATTGTTGAAAGGTATTTAAAGGATTCCCTTTCTCAGGAAAGGTGGAAAGAAGTAGAAAGGATTGAAGGTAAAGAGATCTTACTTCCCATTATCAAAACAAAAAGAAATAAATTAGATTCTCTTCGCAATGAACGTCTTAAAAAGAACCAGTTGAACATGAGGGTTGAAATTCCAACGCTATCCGTTCCTATCAATAAAAAGAAAAAGATTATTTTGGCATATCATTTGAATGCAATTAAATCAAATCATGAAGAAAAATTCATTTGAAATATCCAGTGGCATAGATTGGGTGCTTGTAGGGGTGTATGTCGCACTTGTTTTAATTGGCATTACCAGCATTTTTGCGACCACCTATCGTGATGAAAATATCATTGCTGGCTTTTTTTCTTTGAAGACCGACTATAGCAAACAGTCCCTTTATTTTCTGATAAGTGCTGTTTTGGCTGTATTAATTTTACTGACAGACAGTAAATTCTTTACAGCCACGGCCAACATTTTTTATTTTTTTGGCATTATTTTATTGATTTTGGTTTTCCCATTTCATACTGATGTAAAAGGTACAAAATCTATTATCCGTTTTTCCACCTTTCAATTACAGCCTGCAGAACTGTGTAAAATTTTTGTCAATCTTGCATTGGCAAAATATTTGTCTAGTATTGATTTAAATTTTGCAAAATTTAAATCTCAGTTTATCGCAATGGTTATTGTGCTGGTTCCTGCTATATTAACCATCTTCCAAAATGAAACAGGTCTTGCTTTGGTTTATTTTGCTTTCTTTTTGGTAATGTACCGTGAAGGGCTGCCCACCGCAATCCTGACCATTTCATTTTCAATAGCCTTGCTGGTTGTTCTTACTCTTTTAATTGACCAAAACACCTTAGCCATTATTCTTTCATCATTGGCGGTGTTGTTGATTTTTATTATTCGTAAACAGATTAAAAAAAGTAAGTCAATCCTATTTGCAATAATCACCATTTGGGCAGTATGTGTTGGTATTCAAAAATACGCAGTGCCTTATTTTTTTAACCACGTTCTAAAACCCTATCAAGTTCAACGAATTTATGCAACAGTAGGTAAAGACTTTCAGGTAGACCTAGAAAAACTGACTGCAGAAGATATTAAAAAGATGGAGGAGAAAAAAAAAGCCGGAAACTACAATGTAAAACAAAGTCAGATTGCCATAGGGGCAGGAGGATTTATCGGTAAAGGATTATTGAAAGGTACACAAACAAGATATGATTTTGTACCTGAACAGCGTACAGATTTCATATTTTGTACCATAGGCGAGGGGTTTGGTTTCATTGGGAGTTTGGTTTTGCTCTCACTCTATTTATTCATGGTATTCAGAATAGTTTCAATTGCGGAGAGGCAACGAAGTTTGTTTAGTAGGGCCTACGCTTATGGAGTAGCCTCAGTTTTGCTCTTTCATATTTTTATCAATATTGGTATGACTATCGGCATTGTTCCTGTAATAGGCATCCCTTTGCCTTTGATGAGCTACGGGGGTACAGCCCTAATTACTTTTACTGTCTTGATATTCATTTTAATTAGGCTCGATGCAGACCGTCAGATGATTTTACGTTAAAAAGTTTACATTTCCCATACATGAAGATTATTCCACTTTCAGAAGGATCATTTACCATTGACCAATCTAAAGAATTTGTTCCTTTTAATCATTCAAACGATGATCTTCAGCAACGATCAAGAGGTAGTTTATTGGTTGAAATTCAACCTTTTTTAGTGTTAACTTCATCCGATGTTTTGTTGCTAGATACGGGATTGGGATTCTCCGATGAATTAGGCATCTTGCAGCTACACAAAAACATGGCCTTGCATGGCATTTATCCGTTAGATGTCACCAAAGTATTGATGACACATTTGCACAAAGATCATGCGGGTGGACTCGTTCGTTTAGATACGTTGAAAAATGAATACCAATTATCTTTTCCACAGGCAGATTATTATATCAGTCAAAAAGAAATAGACATTGCTACAAATAGCTACAGTCCGTCCTATAACAGTGAAAAATTATCTTGTCTCTTACACCATGAACAAGTTCACTTGCTCCAAGAGGAGGACGGTGTAATTGATGAATATATTTATTTCGAAAAAACAGCTGGCCATTCGCCATTTCACCAATCTTTTAAAATAGTAGAGGGGGGTGAAATTATTTTTTTTGGGGGAGATGAAGCGCCTCAATTGCAACAAATGAAAACAAAGTTTGTCGCCAAGTATGATGCAGACGGAAAAAGAGCAATGGAACTCCGCGTGAAATGGTGGGAAATTGGGAATAAGGAAAATTGGAATTTCCTCTTTTATCATGATATCGAAACTCCTACGTACTGCAAAAAAGGTATTTAATTTGCATAAGTTATTCAGTATTAATGGGTATGGACATTTTAAAAAAAAAGAGGCCAGCTCTAGAAAGAGCCAGCCGTTGCTAACCTATGAAAAACACCGAGTTAAAATTACATTGTTATTTGTTCATATCAAAATCCTTTTTTTCTACGCTCAAATTGATCTTTTTCTGACTGCCTTTTTTGGAACTCTCTTCTCACTAACGACTTAAATTCATCTTCTGCACCAAATACCTTGTTGGCTCTTTCGTGTGTCATCACTTTGGTAAAATCATCCCTATATTTCTTCCTGATATCCAAGAGTTTCTGTTGTTTTTCAAGATGATCGCCTGTGTTTTTGTTGACAGACAATCCTTTCATTTCGCTTCTATATTGATTAAAAATAGGCCAAAACTTTTGAGCTTCATCTGGATTTAAATTGAGCTCTTTTGTGATAAAAGCCATCTCCATTGCTTGGATTTTTTTTAAATCGTTAGACCTATTTTCCGAACGATCAGATCTAATAGGCTGAGCATTCAATCCAATTCCACTTAAAAGGACAAGCAATAAAAGGCATAAATTTTTCATGATTACAAATATTTATGAAATGTTTAATTGGTTATATTATTGTCTGAAATACCGGTTAATTCTATAAATTCTTTCATCTCATCTTCATGTATTTCTGAAAGAACTTGCTTAATGGTTTCCTGATTAAGGTCTACTAACATGTTATTGCTTTCCTCAGCCGTAAATTCATTTTCCGTGTTATTGGAAACTTCGTCAACTTCATTTAAAAAGCTCACCATCCCTTCATCAGATAAATTATTGTTTTTTTCAACACTAATGGTTGTTGCTAAAGTATTTTCTTTTAATGGTGTGTTTGTTGCAAGGTATGAAAAGTATAAAATACTTACAAAGCAAGCTGCTGCCGCGTATCGAAAAAAGGCCTTAGATGTGAACATACCAACAACCTTCGCTTTTTCTTTGGGTTTTGCTATCTTATTTTGTTGAAAATAGTTTGCTGGAATTTTGAAAGGATTTTCCTTCTTTAAAGATAACAATGATGGAGCGAGTTCATGTAATTCTAGCTCTATTTCTGATATTTCAGCTATTTTTTTAGCCAAGTTATGGCTAAAGCTTTCAAAATAATTGGTGGGTAAGGAAAATACCTGTGTTGATTTTAACGTTTCATCGCGCAAAGTTAACAGCATATCCTCTTGTTCTACTGATACTGATGAAACTAAAATAAGTTGATAGATTTTTGATGGGAATTCACTAAAATATTCTTTAGACAAAGAGTATGGGTTTGTTTTAGGTAGGTTACCAACGGCTGGACTAATAGAGCATGTCTCAGTTAATATGTTTTCTCCGTTTTTCATCCTTACTTTGACCTCAATGAATTCAATTGGTTTAATGATTTAGAATATAATCCTCAATTTTTTTTACTGCGTGGTGATAACTGGCTTTTAAAGATCCAACTGATGTATCCAGGACCTTGCTCATTTCTTCGTAAGGAAGTTCGTCAAAATACCTCAAATTAAATACAATACGCTGTTTTTCAGGTAGTTGTTGCATGGCAATTTGCAATTTCCAAATGGCTTTGTTGGCATCAAAGTCTTTTTCGCTTTCTAATTTATCTTCCAAATTTAGGCTTTCATCATCCATAGAAATAGACGATCTTCGCTTCATTTGTTCAATGTAGGTAAGGCTTTCATTAACAGCAATCCTGTACAGCCAAGTAAAAAGTTGAGCATCAGACCTGAAATTTTGAAGTCCATTCCATGCCTTTATAAACACATTTTGCATAACATCATTGGCATCATCATGACTCACCACCATCCTGCGAATTTGCCAATAAATTCTTTCTTGATATTTTTTTACAATGGATGTAAATGCAGATTCTCTGGTATTTACATCCATAAACATGGCAACCAAGGCAATATCATCTGAATTTTGTGGGGTCATCTTTAATAAATCTCGATTGCGATCTTTTATAAAATATTAACCATTTTTCCTTGCTATGGCTTTTTCTGCAGCTGCAACGATAAACTCTGTATCAAGGCCATACTTTTTAAGTAATTCCGTTGGTTTACCGCTTTCTCCAAAGGTATCTTGTGTGCCTATCATTTCAATAGGGATTGGGAATTCTTTAACTGAAACTTGTGCAATGCTATCTCCTAATCCACCAATTACGTTATGCTCTTCAGCAGTTACAGCACAACCTGTTTTTTGTATGGAAGCAATAACAGCTTCTCTATCCAATGGTTTGATAGTATGTATATTGATAACCTCAGCATCGATTCCTTTTTCTTTTAAAATCCTACCTGCTTCAATGGCTTTCCAAACTAAATGTCCGCATGCAAAAATACTTACGTCATTTCCCCGTGAAAAATGTTGGGCTTTCCCAATGACAAAAGGCTCTTCTGGATTGGTGAAAATAGGCCATACTGGTCTCCCAAATCGGAGATATACCGGGCCGTAGAATGCGGCAATGGCTATGGTTGCGGCTTTTGTTTGGTTGTAATCACACGGAACAATAACTGTCATTCCTGGCAACATTTTCATCAAACCGATATCTTCCAAAATTTGATGCGTTGCACCATCTTCACCTAGGGTTAGGCCTGCGTGCGATGCACAAATTTTTACATTTTTATTAGAGTATGCCACAGATTGTCTTATTTGATCATAAACCCTTCCTGTTGAGAAATTGGCAAAGGTAGTTGTGTAAGGGATTTTTCCTCCAATCGTTAAGCCTGCGGCTATACCAATCATGTTTGCTTCTGCAATGCCAACTTGAATAAATCTTTCTGGGAATTCCTTGATAAAGGCATTCAACTTAAGAGATCCTGCTAAGTCAGCCGTTAACGCCACTACATTTGGATTTGTTTTCCCTAATTCATAAATGCCATCACCAAATCCACTGCGGGTATCTTTTTGTCCTGTTACTTGTATCGCGTCGAGCATGATTTATTTGTTTTGCGCAAAGTAACATCAATCAAAGATTATTTAGGCCGATAAATTGAAATTTTTAACGTTTATCAATTTAGTTTATGAGTCCTTAGTTCAAGATGCAATGGCATTTTTTCTAGAATTTGCTCCCACTTCCAAGCCGATGTCATAATTTCATCTAGTGAAAACTTAGGTGTCCATTCCAAAATATCCCTGGCTTTTTCGTTGTTTGCATAAATTGCTATTACATCTCCGGGTCTTCTACCGCCAATTTTGTAGTTCAATTTAATTTCTGTAGAATCTTCGAATGATTTGATGGCTTCTAACACTGAAACGCCATTTCCAGATCCTAGGTTAAAAACTTCACAGCTGCTATTATTCTTTTTAGCCATGAGAAACTGAATTGCTTTGGTATGCGCACTGGCTAGGTCGCACACATGAATAAAATCTCTGATACATGAACCATCTCTTGTATCGTAATCATCACCAAACACAGTAAATCCTGACAGTTTGCCTATGGCTGACTGTGTTAAAATAGGTGTAAGGTTTTGTGGTTTGTCAATCGGCAGTTCTCCAATTAAACCTGTTGGATGTGCTCCTGCAGGGTTAAAATAACGGAGTAAAATTGAATTTGTCGATGAATTTGCTGCAGCAAAGGCTTCTATCATTTGTTCCCCCATTTGCTTGGTTAACCCATAAGGTGACTCCGCATTCTTTCTAGGGGTTTCCTCTGTAACAGGAATGGCATCTGGGTTTCCATACACGGTACAGGATGAGGAGAACACAAAGTAAGGAGTTTTGAACTCCTCTATACAACGCAATACATTTACAAGAGAGCTGAGGTTGTTTTGAAAGTAAAGCATGGGTTTCTCTACAGATTCTCCTACAGCTTTAAATGCTGCAAAATGAATGACTCCAACAATATCTATATTTTCTTCGAAAATCGCTCTTGTTTCATCATAATTACAAAGGTCTACCTTGTAATTTTTGATTTTTTTACCAGTGATTTTTTCAACACCCAACAACATGCTTGGTGTAGATCGAGAATTATTGTCAGCTGAAATTACCTCAAATCCATTTTCAATCAAATCCACCAATGTGTGCGATCCAATGTAGCCAGAACCGCCTGTAACAAGAATTTTTTTCATGTGCTTTTCAATTAGATTTAGGATTCAAGCAATCCCATGATATAAGTTCCATAACCACTTTTTAATAGAGGTGTTGCCAATTTAATCAGTTGTTCTTTGTCAATAAAACCTTTGCGCCAAGCTATTTCTTCAATACAAGCAACCTTAATTCCTTGTCTTTGTTCAATAACTTGAATAAATTGTGAAGCCTGCATCAATGAATCAAACGTACCTGTATCTAACCACGCTGTTCCGCGGTCTAAAACAGATACACTGAGCTTGTCTCTTCTTAGATATTCTAGGTTTATATCTGTTATTTCGTATTCTCCTCTCGGAGATTGTTTAATATTTTTTGCTATATCAACTACATCGTTGTTGTAAAAGTAC
>Ga0209550_10005161_pt1 | contig 12272 bp, 9 predicted proteins | sample LauGreSuBDMM15SN_2_FD_187567 | JGI IMG/M metagenome (GOLD analysis project Ga0209550, IMG submission 187567) | Freshwater lake microbial communities from Lake Michigan, USA - Su13.BD.MM15.SN (SPAdes) (version 5) | ecosystem: Environmental > Aquatic > Freshwater > Lake | place: Lake Michigan, USA... | reverse complement strand
AGCGCAAATTGATCGAATCAATGCTGATATAACATCATTGAGAGTAATGTCACCAGACACTGGAAGAAACCCACTCACCAATGAGCAGAGATCAGCTGGATTGATAACAGGAATAATCCCATTACCTGTAGACAAATCTATTATGAATGTTGAAATTTGTAATTCAACATGGGCAAGTGTATCACCATTGGAAATACCAAGGGCAGGAATATTAAATCCTGTATATCTTACGCACTGATCAGATATGATTTCTGTGCATCCGTTAAAGCAATTAGAGCAGCTCATTTATTTATATTTTAGAAGTTTTACTTTACTAGCTATTTGACATACGCTAAATTGACTAGCGTAATCTGGGTTACAATACTTATATGTCAAGATTCTTCTATAGTTTAGAAGGTCTATCATTGTTGTAAATGGTACGGGCATATTCAATGCAAATACAGTGTTGTTGTATAGATTCTTTGCAACTTCTGTAATCTTGCATTCAATATCTCCTAATAATGTTGGAATATCAACACATTCAGGACAAGAGGTTAATCTAGGTTGTAGCATGTCTTTTAATTTTTATCTGATGGTGCAACAACTGTGATTTCATCTTTCTTCTTCTGTGCACAAAATGCACACATTCCGTTTTTAAGATTACATCCACATCCAACACTTGCTCCGCAGTTTGAACACTTTGCCATATTAATAATACGTTGTTACTGTTGCGTAATTATTTCCTGAACATCCACAATTATTTCTTAAGAAGTTGTTCAGCATTTTGTCAGCTTGAAGATACAATCTATTTGCTTCAACTGTAGCACAATTATTTGCAGCTGCCATAGCACCATTGATAAAGAATGATATAGTTGTTAGCTCCACCTTAGATTGTGTCTTAATCGCTCTGTCACACTCCATCATGTCAAGTCTCATGAATGCTCCATCAAACTTCTCTTGAAGTCTTTCTACACGCATGATGGTCCTCTCAACAAAGTTTACGTTTGCTGGAGCCACTGAATACTTTAGATAGTAGATACCATCAGGAAGTGGGTCGTTACCAAGTGGTGAAATACCTAAGTTGGAACTTGTAAATACATTCAATGTATTAACAACAAATGGAAGATTTACTATCCCAAAGTTAGGAACATTTATCTCAATAGATGGAGATGTAACGTTTGGTGGTGTAGTTGGATATGTAGAAGCATCAGCAACAGCAAGTGTTAACGTGCTGTATGTTGGAACTACAAGAATATCTAAATTCAGAGTTGGCATGGGAGTTATAAATAAAATGCCAGAGGACTTTGAGAACTAATCCTCTCATCCTCTGGCATAGGTTTTAGAAATTTTAACGTACCTACTATTAAGGAATTAAAGTACTAGTAGTGGTAGTAGTTGTTGGAGGCGTAGAAGTAGTGGTGGTAGTAGTAGTGATACAAACATTGTTGTCAACTACAGTACCAAGAGCAGCTTCAAGAACAGCTTCAACAGCGGTGGCAATACCAGCATTACCTGGAGTGGCAGCATTAGGAGCAGCAAGAATTACCATGCTATCCTCATAGATGTAATCACCCCACTGATAAGCAGAACGGTCATATTGATTGAACTTGATGTAATAAGTATCATAAATGGTACCAGTGCTTACATAAGTCTCAAAGTTCTCGTTGTATCCATTCATTCTGAACAAATGCTTCAAGTAACCAGCCTGATAGCTGTAGAAGTTCTTCTCAAGCTGAGCAATTTCTTCAGCAGTACCAGTTGGATAAGAAGATCTTTGAACAACAACAGGGTTAGCTACGATGTCACAGTTGTCAGCAACGATGAAATCAGCAGTGGTAGCAGGACCTTGGTATACAAAAGTACGGAAGTACATTCTGTCATATTCCCAAGGGAATGCAGCAATATCACAAGGCTGACCATACTTAGTAAGAGGCTTACCAGAAATACGAAGGATAGTGCCACCTATGTTTTGGAAAGTATAGAAATCAGACAATGTAATGTTGTCAGGGTTGTTACCAGGAGCTGCAAGGTTCAATTGATAAATGAACTGGTTGATCAATGCATTAGTGTTAACGTCAGCACAAGGATCAGCACCACAATCACAGCAAGGAGCTTGTACAGTTACTGAACGGGTGAAACCGTTGAAGTACAAGGTGTCAAGATAACTAGAGTGACCTCTTAATGTAAGAGTCACAATTTCTCCACACTGTACGTTCCAATTAGTCACATCAGTGATTTGGACAGCAGGAGTACCGCAACCTGATACTTTGTACCATTCAGTTACGTTAGATGAGCAACCTGAACCAGAAGGACAACCCTTGATTTTATCAGAACGCTTAGAGCCTTGTAGGTAGGTGTTTTGTCTACCTTGAGCTACATAGAAGTATGGCGCAGCTGCAATGTTACCAGCTGTAGCAATACTATAATCGTTTCTGAAAAAACCAACTTGACCAGCGGTTAGATCCTGAGTAGAACCAGAACTAGGGAGCGAAGTTTGCCCTACTGGAACTACAAAAAGGGTGGTTAACGAGAAATCAGCCATTTTTTTGTTTTTTGTTTTTTAAGTTTATTTATTCATTTGTTTGTATTCTGAACTGGGCACTCTGTACCGCAGAAGCATTCTCTGTATACATTGCTAAGTTCTGGACAGTTAAATCTACTAACTCGTCTTCCAGATAGGCTTCAAGTTCACAGTTAACATCCGTAGATGGTTGACCGTCAAACTTGATGTAGCCTGCCTTATCAATGTAGATGGGGTATCTCATATAAGAGATGTATATTGCGGATGGAGTGAACGTTCCGTCTGTGAATATACTAATTTCATCTGAGGAGATAAAATTAAATGTCTCTTGATATTCGAATGATGGCCTATAGTGAACGTTGTTCATTAAGAACTGCAAATCACCATGTTTTGCCAAATCTTTATTTATCCAAATTTGTCGATCAGTGCACACTCCCTTGTCAGCTAAAACATAACTGTCAATGTAGAACATGTACTTTGGATCAAGCAAATCAATATCTGCTGACCACTGATTTAGCACTTGGTTTTTGAGATGGAGGTTTAATACACCAACATTATAATTAATTACAAGTCTTTGTAAGTCTTCATAACGTTTTTTAAACGAGTCCAATCCCAAACCACTAACAACACTAAATCCATCAACCTTTTGTTTTATGAGCTTTATTTGAGCTTCATTAAGCGAAAGTATTTTATCTTCGAGTGGAATCTGTTGATGCTCATTGGTCGATAGTTTATTTAGTTTTTGATCAATTTTATATAATAAACTATCTACAGGTATCATACAGAAGCGAGTTTCTTAGATTTCAACTTTTGTTCTAGAGTGATTAGTTCGTCTTGATTATCATCATTTGCTAAGAACTTCACCAACTCTTCTTCATCTTTTGCTAGTTCAAATTCACCTTCAAAGACACGTCCACTGGACTTAACTCTGTAAACTGAATGTGCAATAGCTTGCTTAACCAAATCTTTGATATGGAGTAAATTTTCCTTCATGTCTGCAAATCTGTTAAACACCTCGACTGTTGACAATCCTTGGTATTTACCAGATGAGAATTCAGTCTGCTTGAGAACATTATCCACTTGATTGTATACAAAATCTTCTTTTGAATCTTCTGTAACTGGAAGTCCTAAAAGTCTTGCAACTTTTCTTTTCTTCTCAGGAGACATTAAATCAAACTTGGCGATTGCCTTGTTGATCAATTGTTTCTTCTTGAACACTACAGCATTTTCGATATCATCATCTACAACGTAGAATTGTGTATCTGCTGGATAGTCACCTCTTTCCCATGCTTGATAAGAACTTGCAACAGTTGGATGAACTCTCAACCAAGAGAAAGCAAGTTCTTGAAAAGTGATTGACAAATCGAAGTAGTTATCACCATCAAGAAGTTTTACAGTTTGTACGTGACTAGTGTCATCTGTAGACTTTGATAAGCCATAGTTCCAAAAAATAGCTCTTGGTCCAAGATCTACTCCTCCTAAAGCATCTTCAAGTTTTTCTCTTAACGCTGTTACACGTTCAACCTCTAGCTCACGCTCAGTAGGATCATTAATTCTTTTGATGTAAGCAGCTTCAGCATCTAAGCCTGTTCTGTATCTTCCATCAAGTTCCTTATAAGGATATTTAAAAACCCCAGTGCCTGGAATTCTTGATAACCCTCTTTGTGATAATCCTCCTTGCATGGTTTGCATGCCAGCACTGTTGTACTCCTTCTTAATCGTGGAGATTTTCCCTAATTTACCCATTACGTAGTTATTTGATTATTATTGGTTTGCTTGCAGAGTGCACCAATCAAATGGCTAGGCTCACTGACCCACACTCTGTTTTAAAGAGGAATAAAACTCCCCTCATGATTGACACGAGGGGAGATTTTATATTAGAACTGTGGAATCTCTTCGATGAGAACAGTTCGTGACAAATCTTCGATGAATACATCGCAACGATCTTGCATCCAGATCTCATATCCTGGGAATTTGTTGGCAGAAGACATACCCTGAGACTTAGCAAAGCCTAAGTGGTGTCTACGTCCATCAATATAACCCCAAGTCATAGAAGGAGCACCTTGCATTCTCACCTCACGAATGTTGTTCACTAATGAACCATCAGACATTGGAGATACGTCAAATACCATGAACACAGGAGTGGACTTCTTGTTCTGTCCAAATTCCAAGTTGGATTGAGGAAGATCAAGTTCTTTCAAGTGGATAAGTTCAACACGACCAGTCTCACGAGTTACCATTGCATCGAATGCAAAGTTGTAAGTGATGTGTTGTCCTTCTCCTTGCAAATATCTGTTTCCAGAATCTGCCATGAAAGTAAGGCCAGAATTCAAAGCATCTGTCTTAAGAGCTTGTTGGAACACATCGAAGCCAGCTTCGTTAGTGTACATTTTAACTCGTCTGTCCTTAACATCCACACGTCTGTAGAACAAGTCTCCAAATACGGAACGGATAAGGTTTGCAGAGAATTCTCCACGATTGTATTGTACCAAGTTACCATTGTTACGCATTCTGTGGTAAACACCAGCAGATACACGCTTCAATTCTTGCTTAGAACCATTAGTTTTTACAGTGCCTGGCTTAGACCAGATCATTCGCTTCACCTTAAGTTCAAGCATTGCTTTTCTCAACATGAATTCTACGAATGGCTCCCACTTAACATCATTACGAGTTAAAGGAAGTTGGTTTCTACGCTGAGGAGCGTATACCAAGATATCAAGAGGTTTGCCAGAAGCATCACGCATAGTCTTATCATCAGCCCATGCAGTTACTTGGTGCTCAAAACCATATCCAGAACCAAGAGATTCGAACATAGTGATTTTCTCACCAAGTCTTGGTAATCCAAGAAGATCCTGATCAAATTCACCAATTGCAGCATCAACCAACTCAAGTTCGATACCAATTTGCAAGAAGGTGCGACTTACGAAATCCATAACTGGATTGTCAGACACCAATGTGAAAGTGTAAAGGAAACCTGCATTCCAAGGAACTGGATCTTTTACAGCGTAAAATCTTGGACCATACTGACGAGAACCTACAGAAACGATAGCGTTCTTAGAGAATTCGTTAGTGTCCAATACCACCTGAAATTCCTGACCATCAATACCTGGCTTACTCAACTCAACAGTGGAGGTGGGTATGTCGATGATTTTAGGGAATTTGTAAGGAACTTGAACATCCCACTTCCAAGAATCGCTGTTGTTGTCGATGTAATAAGGAGTGGACTTGTTGATCATATCAAGGAAGTCATTGCTATACAATGAGCTCTGAGTGTACAAGGAGATAATCTTCTTGTCGTAGTCAGCTGGCTCAGTAGAGTGAAACGACTCCAAGTGATTTGAATCTGTTAGCTTTCCTACGGCACGTTTGTCCATTGACGCAACGCGAGCGTAGGTAAAGCCAGTTAAACCTGGGATTGTTTGAATTGCCATTGTTTTTTACTTTGTTTTATTTAATTTATAAGAACCATGAGTTTGCTTTTCCAGCATTGCCACCAGAACTAGGTTTTTTACTAGTCTGTCTCGCAACTTCCTCAAACAACTGGGTTGACTTCTTAGTCACTCCTGTTCTTTGTATGGTAGATAGCGTAGGATCTTTTTCTAAAATCTTAAGAAGAAGTCCCAGCTTAACTTTCGCAGCATGGTTTTCAGGTCTCTTAAGTTCCAGGATAGTCTTGTCAAAATCTGTCAGGGTTTCACCTGAAGGAGTTTTGTACTTGTCTACCAAAAGGAAGTCTTGTAGTTCTGATGCCAATTTGGGGTTTAATGGAATTCCATCAAACTCCTTTGTTTTCAATTTGTCTTGAAGGACAGACTGAACGTTTTGAATATACTGATTTCGAATCATTGCTTTCTGCTGAAGTTGTTGTTCAGCTTGTTGCTCTATTTGTTGCAACTTTGCTGCTTCCTTCTTAACAAGCACTTTATGATGCTTGCTAGCAACTGTTTCTAAATCACCGTAGTTTCTAAGTCTATCAATTTCTGTAGTGACATCTTCTGTATCAAAGCCTTGATCAGTTAAAGCTTGTTTGATAACTCTCACTTGGTTGTCTTCAATAGACAAATCCAATTCAGCAAAGCTCACTACATTGTTATATACGCCAAAATAATCTTTAGGATCTACACCCTTTACAAATATGGCATCAAACGCTTTTTGATAATCTTCTCCAAACTGACCAATGAAGTTATCAACGATCTCGATTGCACCTTTCTTCTTTTCTGCATTGAATTTTTCCAGGAATTGTTCTGGTGTTTCAATAACTGCATTCTCTTCATCATCATCTTGTGTAAATACACCAAGTTTGAAAAGATCCTTTGATAGAGAAACAAATGGGGATTCTGCAACATCTTCATCATCCTCTTCTTCAGCTTCTGCTTTAGCTTTGGTTGGTGCTGCTACAACATCTTCTTCTGTTTCTTCTTCTTCATCATCATCATCTCCAAGAAAGTTTTTTAAAACATCTTGTTGAGTGGGTTCCTCACCATCTAGCTTTTGGACAACTTCTTTACCTTTTGATACTTCTGGTTTTTTAGGAGCTTTTGGTTCATCCGCTGTCTTTATGATTTTTTCTAGTTTGTCAGGATCTTCTGTAGAAGTTTCTGGAGAAAACAAATCATCCAACAGCTGTGCGTTACCCATTCCCAAATCCATAGTATCTTCAATACCGAAGTTACCAAATGACGGAGTGTCTAGGTTGTCTGCCATATATGTAGTTAATTATTTGATTGGTTTGTATGATATAAATGTACTTTCGTTTGTAAAATAATCAAATAGGAATAATCAAAATTGTTGTTTTTTTGGTACGTATAGCATTAATGTTAATTTTTCCATATTTTATTATTTCTTATTGCTTTTAGATGCTCTGTTTGTAGCATTTATCTTAGCCACTTCTACATCATTCTTCATATTCTCTCTAGCAACATTTATCTTTTCTTTTTCAAGCTGTAGCTTCTGCATAGCTTGAGTGTTTTTAGATTGAATGTCTTGCATCTTCAATTGATAATCTTGAGCTGCTTTAGACTGTTGCATAGATAAGTTTGATATCTCTAGTATATCAGCGGTGCCTGAATCATCAACATCTTGTGTTGCTGCCTCACCTCTTGCAGCTGCATTAATGAGAGCTATTTCTTTCTTATTTATTCTATCAAGTTCTTGTTGATAGTTTTGATTAGCCAACATTTCTTGTTGTTGTTGTTGCTGAGCCTGCATCTGAGCAGTTGCAATTTGTTGTTGTTGCTCAAGCTGCTGTTGCTGTTGTTGCATCTGTTGGTCTTGTAGCATCTGTTGACGATCCTTGAGATTCTTGAATGTCTTCTTCATCTCTCTCATAGACTTAGTAGAATACAATTCTATTATATCATATAGTGTGCCACCATTCTGTATAACTGCTTGAGATAGCTGACGAAGCTCATTAAACATTTGTGTATCCTCTGGTCTGTTTGTAATAAACACTTTCAGATCACGAAGCTTCAAATCATTACCATTCACTTGTATAAATGCAGATTCTCCTTCAGATGTAATGTATGACAATGTAGACATAGGCTTAGCACTTTCTATATATTGTGCTGCATCTACAATAGCTTGATATAGCTGACCTAATACATACTCGTGTGCGATGAATAGGGGCTCTGTCTGGGCATATGACTGACTGACAGCTGTGTTGACACCTGTGGCAGATTCGCTTGCTTGTACGCTTCCTAAACGCTGTCTAGAGATGCCTATAAGTTCCCAACATTCGTTCTTCAATTGGAGAGCAAGGTTATATCTAGACTGGATTTCGTTAGTTCTTGTCAAATCTATGTTTCTTGCAATGCTAGTATTGGATACAGCAGCCTTTGTGTTCTCTGGGCTGTCATCATCGAATATAATACCACGCTCTCTTGCTTCCATTTCCCATACATCAAGAGAATCTTGATCATCTCCATCTTTTAGTCTTGGAACACGCCTAATGTTTACAGAAGCTACATTACCAATTTCCTTTTCTAGGAGTTTGTAAAGCTGATTCATACAAATGTTGTACAACACCTGGAATGGCTTCATCAAATCCACTAATGATTTGGCTTCTGTGTTCTTCACCTCATACGTAGTGCCTATGATTGGGCAATAGTTAACTATTTTTAGAGGTTTGATGTGATAGATGTCTGGACCAATCTTTGTTCCTTGATACCATTGGTTAATCCAGCCCCATTCAAGAGAGATTTGTGTAGGAATGGTTCCTGATTTGTAGTTTTCATCTACAAGAACAGTTTGATCATTACCCATTTCATCTACATAGGCAAGTTTACCAATCTTTCTTTTGCTAATCCAATAACATCTAACAACAACATACTTGTATCCAAATGAAGACACGTTAGATGTCAATCCCAAGAAGTCTTTTAGTCCATCATTGTTTTCTTTCATCTCACTTTCAATCATCATTCTTGTCTGAAGGACAAGAGGATCAAATGTATCATATTGAATAGAGTCAATACCATCAGCAGCATTAGGATTACCAAGGTTAGATTCACGAACGTTGATAAGTCCGTAATCTTGCAAGGAGCTTCTTAGGTGATCTATTTCTTCTTTAGTGAGATCAGGAACGCTTTCGATAATTTCAGAAAGTTCCATAACTTGCACAGTGCCAGCAGCATACGCTCCTTGGTTTCTTCCTGTTGGATCAGAAATCCACTTTCTATCTGGTGTTGTTAAGAACCATGTGTTCTTTGGGTTGGCCACTTCTATGTTAAATCCAAGCTTGGAGTTATCTTCATAGATGTGATAGAACTCTCTAGCGGAAATAAGAAGATCTCTGAATGCATCTTCTGATTTCTCTTTCAAATTGAATTCTGCTTTCTGACATGTAAGAACGTGGTTAGCCCACTTCTCTGCTACAGAGGTGTAAGAATCTAATTGATCCTTCACTTGCTCCATTGTCATTTGTTCTAGCTGTTCTTCGTCAATCTCTTGACCCTGCATAGCTAGCTTCTGCATTATGCCTTCTTTGGCTTTAGAAATAATAAACTCTTGTAGCACATCTGTCTTGAATTGTAATTCTTCAGACTGGCTATCATCATCAAATGCCTTTACACGAAATGTATCTGGACGCTTAGATATTTCACCTACAAGATTGTTAATAGGAGTGGTTACAATAGAATAATGCTTCACATAAGCGGGCAATCCTAAATCACCCTGTAATATCTCTGTAAAAGATTTTACTTCTGGCTCTTGGTAGAAGTCTTCCATTCTCAGGATTCCTTTTACAAGATCATAGTTTTTAACAAACGTATCACGACTCCTCATGTATTCCGCATACGATTTGTTTGCGAAATAATCCATCGTGTTCTTTACCCAACTCTCATCCTGCTTTTCTTTCTCTGTCTTGAACTGATCAGGAAAAATATTAAGATAGGCATATCGTATGGTTGCGTCTTTTGTGTATCTAATGATTGCCATTATGTGAATAATTTATTTTGTCTCGTATTGAACATATTTTTAGAGCTGCTGAACAGCTTGTTACTCTTTAATTTTTTAGAATACAGCGACTTCACTCTGTCATCATTACTACCTCCAATCTTCCCTAATATTGGGTCCATCTTAAGTGCTTGAGCTATGGCTAATTCTGCTGCAATGATTCTATCAAAGTTACCATCTTCATTATATTGAATAATTTCTTCCAGTAACATTGGATCAAATATCTTACTGACACCTGACACTTCTTTAATCACATTACCATCCTCATCCTTCTCTGAATAAATAACATCTTCCATGTATCTCTTCAGACATGTATGTAGGTAGTCAATCACTTTTCTTGCTGATCTGTGAATACCAAATTCTCTTTTCACTGTAGTGTTTGGAATCACTTCTAACAACCATTGTGGTTGCTTCTCTAGATAATGGGAATCTCCCTTGCTCTTCATGTATTCAATGAACGAAATATCGTCATTTTCACAAAGAGCTCTAGCGTTGTAATATTTAATTAGTAATCTGGCCTGTTCTTCCCACGTTTCCTTCTTATCAGGTCTTGCACAGTACGAAGCTACGAACATATCCTGATATTTCTCACCAGTGAGGTCGTGCATCCTTTTGTAAATATACACAGATCCTAATGAAGTTGAATACTTTGCCTGTCCTTGTCTATATGGGTCAATGCCTGCAACGTATAATCCGTAGGGAGGATTTTCTATAGGAAACTCGTATATCACTATAGGAGCATCTTTTGCATCTGTACTTTTGAGAGGAAAGTTTGTTATAGGCATCTTGTCTGTAAACTCATGTCCTATCTTTCCCTCATCACTAAATAATATAACGGGTGTCCCTGTTCTTTCGTTCTGTAGGAGTCTAGTCTTCTGTCTCTTAGCAGATTCTATGTCAAATATGTTAGTGTCTTCGTTGAGGAATATATCATCCACCTTTTGTGGATAGTACATCTTCTCCTTTAAATATGCTATTCTATCACCAGCTTTCTTCAATCTTTCTAAGTTGCCAGTGGTAATTATGTCAGCCTTCTCTTCATTAGACACTAACATTTTTACACTGTAAAGATCACTATCTTTTGAAGCTTTTACATAATCTCCTAATGTAGAATCTTCTTTGGCTTCCATTCTATATTTATTAGAAATGAATAGCCCATGTACACGTCTTGTATCTTCTTCATTATTATATGTAAGGAAGTTGTAATTCTCAACATCAAACATTAATGACTTAGCGTCCATAAATCGCTTCATGTCACCCCCTGTACCTGTAAGAATAGGAGAACATCCCCATCCAAATGGTGTTGTAAAGCCAGGAACAGCAGCTTGTAAACCTCTTAAGAAAGACCCCTTACCTATCTCATCAATAATGAGCTTTCGTGGCTTTGTACCAGCAATAGCTTCCTCATTATTTCCCTCATCTAGGTTACGAATAAGAATTTGAGAGAATGGTATTCTCTCTCCACTCTTTGTCTTTATTCCTAACGTCACCTGATTCTTCCAATTATCTTCTACACGTTGCCATCTAAAGTATTCAGGAAGGAAGTTAAGGCCCTTGTCAAGCTTGTCTGTAATTAGTTTAATATCTGGAGCATTCAAGCCAGCAATTACATTCTGTGAGTTCTCATCAAACGTAGCACCCCAAGCAATATAACTTGCTTCAAGCACAGACTTAGCAAAACGTCTAATGCCTAGAATGACCAACCCACGCTTCTCAGCATGGGCTCTGTCTATTTCATTTGTTACTAACCATTCATTGTCTCTAAGCGAGGGATTGGCATATTTCTGATAAATGCGTCCTCTGTCATCCATAACATCCACTTCTGTATGCCATAGATTTAAATGCCAATACAGAAAGGGATTGATGAACACACCATCCATCATAAATCCATCTAGACACAGCTTCTTATGAAAATCAAAGAAGGCTTTGTATTCCTGTGATGTTTTATCAGGAAGACGTGGCTGGTTAATCAACCACTCACTGTATTTAACATTTTCTAAATTCATCGTCTACCTTTAAGGAAATCTTCAGCCATTGAGCCAAGTTCACCATTACCACGTATTTCCACTTTAGATTCTTCTTTCTCTCTAAGCTTATCCACCACCTCAAGCAAAGCTAGATAGTTCTTCATTGTCTCCTGAATAAACTTACCTTGACTCTCAATGCTAGCAATCACCATAGGCAACATTCCACCTCTAGCTGTAGGTTTCCATTCTATCCTATCTGTAAGCTTATGCAGAGGATTGGCATCAACATATTCCTTCCATGAAGCAAGCTGTTGTTCAGCCCAATCGAGCTCTGTATTAATGTACGTAGTTTTCTT
>Ga0209550_10005160_pt1 | contig 12274 bp, 15 predicted proteins | sample LauGreSuBDMM15SN_2_FD_187567 | JGI IMG/M metagenome (GOLD analysis project Ga0209550, IMG submission 187567) | Freshwater lake microbial communities from Lake Michigan, USA - Su13.BD.MM15.SN (SPAdes) (version 5) | ecosystem: Environmental > Aquatic > Freshwater > Lake | place: Lake Michigan... | reverse complement strand
AAAGAACAAATTTTTTTTGCTATGCGAAATATTAAATTGAAGATTTAGCGGATTTTGTGGTTTTAAAATAAAAGGCTTACCGTATTGATTTTTATGAAACCGAATGTCAATAGGATCGATAGTTAGATAATCAGCTAGTATTTTTCGCAGCAGGGTATAGCAGGTGTAAAATCGTTTTCTATCAATCTCGCGAACATAGCGTTCGCCGCGTTCAATTTCGCTGGGAGGCAATATCACTTGATAATCAGGTAACGTCGCTGTCTCGTCAAAGGCAAAGTGATAAAGATGTGCTTCGTTGAGTTTGATTTTCATTTGGAAAAATATTTTCGTTTTGGATCGTTAGTGCCACTGCCAATTTCTACCACTAATTCTTTACGCCGCAAATGTGCTTTGATTTGTTTTCTACGCCTATAATAAGCGTTCCGCCTGCCGTATTGGAAAACGCAATCACGGTGCGTAGAATTTTTTCGTGCGAACTTAAATCTCGTTTGAATTCTAACGTTTTACCTTCGGGGTTTTTTATTAACGGAATAATATCCATTGTATTTCTCATGTTGCGCGCTATGCTCCGCATTTTACTCTGAAGATTACGCTCTGTAAAGTGATTCATAGTAGAATTCAGAGTAAGAGGGGTATAAATGAGTTCGTTGGTTAAGTTGCTTATAGATTAGTTTCCGCCAACCAATAATGCTTTTCTTCGTGATTTATTTTTTTAATTCGGCATTGATATAGAGTTTCCAAGGTGTTTTGCTCGAGTAATGTTTGAGTGTCGCCATGGCTCGTCACGCCGTTGCCAAAAAACAGTAAGATGTTATCCGAATGTTGGCTAGCAATGTTGATATCGTGCGTACTCATGACGATTGAATTCCCTTGGTGTGCTAACTCACGGCTCAGCGATAATAATAACTGCTGATGTTTTAAATCTAAATGATTAGTCGGTTCATCTAAGAGATAGCATTGCGGTGCTTGCAATAATATCGTGGCGAAATCGACAAGTCGCTTTTCACCGCCCGATAATTGCAATACAGATTTATTTGCTAAATCAGACAAATGTAATTGCTTGAGAATTTTTTTAATTTGTTCGAGCGTCTCTACGGTTTTTAAATCTTTGGCATATGCCCCTGTGGCAATAGTTTCGGTGACGGTGTTGGCAAAGGTATATTCTTGGTTTTGCAATAAAAATCCCAGGTGTTTAGCAATGGTTTTTGTATTAAGCGATTTTAGCGGCCTATCGTCTAAGTAAATCTCACCGCGGGCAATTTTATGTAAACCCATCAAGGCACGTAGAAACGTTGTTTTGCCTATGCCATTAGGTCCGAGTATCGCCCAGATTTCACCGGGCGACATCGTCAGTGATAAATCGTTGCAGATAGTTTTGTGATTAATGTTAATTGTGACCTGATCCAGGATTAATTTCATGTCGGCGACTTTCGTTGTAATAAGATTAAAAATACCGGCACACCGATCAAGGTTGTGATGATGCCGACGGGTAATTGTACTGGTGCGAATAACGTTCTTGCGATGGTATCCGCTAACATCAATAAAGACCCGCCGAGTAATACGCTGCTGGGTAATAAGAAACGATGATCGTGGATGCCGAGTAGCCGTAAGATATGCGGTACAATTAACCCGACAAAACCGATTGGGCCAGCAACAGTAACAGCGCAGGCGGTGAGTAAGGCGGATAGAAAATATAATTTGATTTGTAATCGTTGCGTGTTGACGCCGAGGGTGTTTGCCCGTAACTCACCCAGTATCAATACATTGAGTGATTTAGCTAGCAGTATACTTAACAATAAACCGACAATCAGCACAGCGGCTGCAATGTAAGGCCATTGCGCGTAAGACAAATCACCCATCAGCCAATATAATAAATTACGCAAATTATCGGTGCTGGAAATGCTGAGCACGCTGCTGATCAGTGCGCCCCAGCTAGCAGCAATCATTACACCGATCAGCAGCAACCCTTGGCTGGACCATTGCTTTTGTTTTAGTGCTAATAAGAAGACGATTAACATGCTAATCAGTGAGCCGATGCAAGCGAACATATTTGAAAAGCTCATGCTAAAACCGAGTACCATCGCGACTAAATTAAAAAAAGCAGCACCACCGGATATGCCTAAAATATAAGGGTCGGCCAAAGGGTTACGTAACAATACTTGTAACAAGCTGCCGGATAATGCTAATAAACCGCCGGCAACAAAGGCAGCGACTAAACGCGGGAAGCGCACGTCCCACAACACATTGGCGCGCCAACTGTTTGAATGATGGAGAATTATCATCGTTGTTTGCTCTAGGCTAATGTGTACGCTGCCACTGTTCAGTGATATAAAAAAACTGGCGATACTGAAAAACAGTAATAATAGGGTAATGAGTTGGGCGCGCTTTAAGGTCATGGTCGGGATTTTAGTGGTTTTCGAGTATTAAAGATAGTGGTCATAACTTCGAAAATTAAATTTGGTAACAGCGTGATTGAAATGCTTGATAATCAGATTTTCTGTTTGGTTGTGAAATTATTAGCAAACAACGCCGTTTTGTGATAGAAAAGAAATTGCAATTGGCATTAGCAGAGGGTGCGTAATGATTAAAGTGTTTTATGATGGCAAATGCGGCCTATGTCGCCGTGAAATTGAGCATTACAAAGTTATTTCTCCTTTATCTGTATTTGATTGGGTGGATGTTACTGTCGACAGCGCCGCTCTTGAGAAATTTAGTATTAGCTACGCAGATGCATTAAAGCTACTGCATGCGGAGGATGCGCAAGGCGTTCTGCACGTTGGAGTGGACGCGTTTCTGCTTATTTGGCGTCAGATACCCCGTTGGCGAATATTAGCAAAAATAGTCGCATTTCCTGGTGTTTATTCTATTATGAATATAATCTATAAAGTATTCGCCGTGTGGCGGTTCAATCGACTTGCCCATTGTCAACTGGCCATCGATGATAAAACTAAAAAGAAAATTTTGTAGGTTGGGTTAAGTTCGCGGAACTCAACAGCGTTGCTTAACAGCATCATCTTACTCGGCTTCGCAAGCTCAGCCCAATCTACAAGATTAAAACCTATTTTCTAGTCTTTTGTGTTTCATAACAAAACTCCCTCTGCCGTATTTCCGGTATTCGAAATCATCTGATCGCCGAGTTTAACTGCGGGATTGCCTTCGATGAAAACATCAGCAGATCCTGTGATAAAGATCGCTTTACCGGCGATTGTGCCAGAGCGAACGCCATTATCACCGGCTTCGTCACCGGTGCTTTTTGCAAAATAAGACGCTTGATGACATAAAGCGTTGCCGTTGTGAAAAACCGTTTGCGCCGTGTTAGTCGCGTCTTCGCTTTTAGCAATATTAGTAAAGCACACCACGCTGTTCTTTACGTAACAGGGGTCTTCTGTTCGCACTAAGGCGCCACTATTTCGATGCACGGCAGAGTTGCCGTTGATAAATAGTGCCATGTTATTCGCGCGTATTTAAATGAATGTGTTGATCAGAGTCGAGGGTAATATTTGCCTGGCTTTGAATTTTAATGTCACCAAAAGCAGATAGATTAATCGCCGCATGTTTATTCTGCAGCGTTATCTCGCCGGATTTTTTCAGGCAAAAGGTAGCGTGACCGTATTGCAGCTCTAAGCCTGCGGCGGTTTCAGTGAAGTAATAAATAGACGCATCAGTTCGTCTCAACTGTTTGATAGACATAACAAGTTCCTGGGAAAAATTAGAAAGGGAGTTTATTGTGGCAGAATATGATGAAGAAGGCAACCATACTCCTTCCACTTTAAAACTCCCGTTATGCATTCAATGTAGGTTGGGCTGAGCCTGCGAAGCCCAACAGCCGTGGCCTTATCAAGCTCCATCTGTTGGGCTTCGCAAGCTCAGCCCAGTCTACGAACTAAGTTTTTTTCGCAGCGGATTAGTTGTGAGTTGTATAGATTAGCTTGCGATTGCGTTGCTCTAGCAACATCTATCAGCCACGGTTTGCTATCGTAAGTTCTGTTTTGATAACCCCGGAGGCCTTCGTGATAAGCCAGGTACAATTCATAGGTGTTATGTCGAGAAATGCCGAGTTGAGTGTGAGCGCGATAAGCGTACCAACCAATAAAATCATCGGCGTCAGTGAAATCACTGCGGCTGGCATTGCGATTGCCCGTTTGTTCAATGTAATGCGCCCACGTTGCATCAGTGGCTTGAGCATAACCGTACGCAGAGGTTATGCGTCCGTTAGGAATAAAACCGAGTATGTATTTCTTGGGGGGCAAGGCATCCGACTGAAACGCTGATTCTTGATTGATAATAGCCATTTGCACCGAGATAGGTACGCTGTATTTATGACGAGTGGTTTTGGTTGCAGTGTACCAGTCAGGATGTTGTTGGAATAGCTGGCAAACGTTATTGGTATTACTTGGCGGCGCCGAGGTTGTTGAGCAGCCAACCAGTCCAGAGAGAGTAAAGGATAGTAATAAGATATATAGGTATCGTTTCATCGGGTCATTCTAACACGGGATAAGGAAAGGACAATATAAATTATTTTGTCTTGCATATGGTTTTTTATTTTACACCATATTTCATCTTGATTTAAGATTTCCTTAAGATTGCTGTGCTATCTTACGCTTACTCCTAAGTCGAGACGGTACGAAATTGCGAATGTACTGTACTCGGCAGGTAAAACGAGGCCTTCCAAGGATTGGTGGGCCGCCTCCTACTTCCTCTCGTTGTTAATTTTAGATACTAAAAAAGGACTAAAGCGCGTGCCAATGTCGTAGTAATCTATTTTTTCTTTTAGTTTAAGAGTCATCACAACAGCATAAGTTAATGGCGTAAACACAATCTCAAATCCGACTTTCAGCGCGTATTGAAACAACATCACAATGACTAATAAATGCAATGGAATAACGCCGATAAACGCAATGGTTGTAAACAGAATAGAGTCAGCGATCATCGCGATCGCGGTGGAGCTGATGGTTCTGATCCATAGCCAACGACCGCGGGTGAATAGTTTTAATTTAGCGAGCACGTAAGAATTGGTAAATTCACTGCAAAAATAACTGATCATCGATGCCAACACAATTCTAAACGCCATGCCAACGACCAGTGAAAATGCATCTTGCAATGGCCAATGTGCAGCAGGGATTAACGCCACAGCACCGAGTAGACAAGCAATCAAGGTGTTAACCAATAAACCCGACCAAATAATAATGCGCGAGCTAGCATAGCCGTAAATTTCGGTAAAAATATTATTAAAGATAAATACAAAAGGAAAAAACCAGGTGCCGACATCGACTGTTACACCGATAAACGTAGCAATTTTCTGGGTGGTGATGTTGCACGTTAATAGGATGGTGACAAAGATCATGCCAATAAAGGGATAAAAATAATAAAGTGTCTCTTGATGTTGATTGCGATAACACCTATGACATACGGTGATAAACGTAGTTGCGATGACGGTATACCAAAATAAATAACATAACATATGCGCCCAGGAAAAATTTAAAATGGACGCATAGGGTGCTTGGTAGGGCCAATCAGGTGCGGCGGGAAAGGCAACGGCTAGTTTGGCCAATAAAAAAAATAAGGCCATGGATATCGTGCTGACAACGATGGTTAGTAAGCTTTGTTTGAAACTGAATTGCTGATAAATAAAAAATAATAACAGGGCTAAGCAGCACGTCAGCATGCCAAATGCAATGAGCGATTTTAATAAGAATAAAATACTGGCGATCAATAAGCCAGTATAGAGCATGGCTAATGGCGTGTAGATGAATACTTTGACAGGTAGGGTTTTTTGCATGGTTTTATGATCTTCTTTTAAAAAACTACGCAGGGTGGGCTTCGCAAGCTCGACCCACTCTGCGGGAGGATACATTTTATTTTGCTAGATTATCAGTATGCTGTTTACAATGGGTCTCTTTAATAAAAAATACTAACAGGAATGCCACAAAGAACGAGATCGGCATGATGAACATCGCGTGATAGTAATCTGATAATGCATACAGCGGCGTGCCATGAATAAAGGTATGTTGCCAGTGGCTTTTGATTAGCCAGCCAAATAACGGTTGTACGATAAAGCCGCTGCCCATGATGATAATAGAAAGAATACTGGTGGCTGAGCTAGTGAGCGAATGAGAATTTAATTCTGATATTACTGGGTAAGAAACAATTTGTGCTGAGGTAAAAAATCCCAGCGAAAAGAATAACGCAACGATAGCCATAAAATTTAGGGAAGGAGCTAACATCAGTGTCAGCACAGCAACGAGCGATAAAGCAGCGCCGAGTAACATGGGTAGCTTTCGTTTTTTTATTTTATCCGAGAACCAACCAAACGCTGGGCAGCCTAAAATAGTACCGAGGAATAACATAGAGGTTGCTTCAGAAGCATGTATCGTCGACAGATTGTCTACTTGTGATAAATATAAAATACCCCAGACAGCGCCCAGAATAAAAATAGGTAAATTTAATAGGGTTGTATAGAAGCCGCAAAGCCAATTGTAGCGATTACATGCGACGATTTTTAGGCTTTTCCAGATACCTAATTGATGTACTTGCTGATGTTCACGGTAGTCGTCAGCGCCGTGATGCGGTGGATAATCACGTACAACAAAATAAATTAAACACATCATGATGAGACCCATGGTGCCATCGATAAGAACGGCGGTTCGCCATGAGGTGAGTTGAATAAGATAAGAGAACGGCGTTTGTGCCACCATGCCACCGATCATTGCCCATGTTACGACAAAGCCAGTGACCAAGGCTAATTGATGGGTGGGGAACCAACGAGAAGCAAGGCGGAAAACGCTTAAAAAACAAAAAGCAGCGCAGCAGCCTATGACCAAGCGCGCGATCGCTAGTACCCAGAGAGAGTGACCTAGGCCAAAACACAGGGTGGCAATCGACGAGCCGCACATCGCTGCAACAATTAAGTAACGTGTTGAAAAGCGATCGATGATAAGCCCGGCAGGAATGACCATCAAGGTATTAATATAGAAATAACAGGCTGATAAATTGCCTAATTGCGTAGAGCTGAGGTGAAATTCTCTCAATAAATAGGGGTTGAGCGAATTAAACATATTCATTTGAATGAACTCATAAAAAAAATAAAGCGAGGCCGTCATCGTGACGATCCAGCCCAGTAAACCCGGATTTTTTATGGTAGTGGTATGAGAATTATTGATTGCACAAGATCCGGCGGTTGCCATGGTATAGTTACCCCTTAGTGTTTTTGTCATTCCCGTCTTCGCGGGGACGACGAAAGAATGATGTAATTTTTTAAATCGTTTCCGCTGCGCCTGCCAATTTAGTCAGGTTTTCAGCTTTCTCCCGTTCTGCCGTGAAATGTTTGCGGCAAACAGCAATATAACGATCATTGCCGCCAATTTCAATTTGATTGCCGTGGATAACCATATTTCCTTGCTCATCAATGCGCATGTTCATGATTGCTTTTCGCCCGCAATGACAAATAGTTTTCAGCTCGGTGATAGTTTCTGCCCAGGCTAATAAATAGCGGCTGCCTTCAAAGGGTTCGCCTTGGAAATCGCTGCGCAGGCCGTAAGCCAATACGGGTATGCCCAATTTATCGGCTATTGTTGCCAGCTGCTCGACTTGTTGTTTCTTCAAGAATTGCGCTTCGTCCAGCAATATACATTTTATGTCGGGATTGCTAGCGAGAATCGCTTGGGTGTAAGTGTAAAAATTAAATTGTTCGTCAAAACCAATGGCCTCTGCTTGTAAGCCAATTCGTGACGAAACGCGCCCTACTTCATAACGGGTGTCTAATAGGGGGGTGAACAGCAAGGTCTCCATGCCGCGTTCATGGTAATTATAGCTAGATTGCAACAGTGCGGTGCTTTTGCCGGCGTTCATTGCGGAGTAGTAAAAATAAAGCTTAGCCATATTTCCTCTCAAGTGTGTGGTTGCTGTGGTTTCATGTGATTATCCATAAAAGCCAGGGGCAGTAAATCGCTTAATAGTACCGAGCGTTGTAACCCTTTGTTATTACACAAATGTACCATTGTGTTTTTTTGACTGAATTCGAACAGGAATTGACGACAACCACCGCAAGGGGGACAAATAATGTCATTGCTGCTGACAACAATAATGTCAGCGATTTGTCTGTATCCAGCATTCACCATGGCGGTACACGCCGCCCGTTCGGCGCACGCTGTTAAAGAATAGCTAACATTTTCTACATTAGCGCCCGAAAAAAATTCCCCATTGGTTGTTTTGATGCAACAACCGACAAAAAAATGGGAATAAGGCGCGTAGGCATGTTGCTGAGCTTCGCGCGCTAGGCACAGCATTTTATCAAAATCAGATGGAGCAGAGTGTTGCATTGAAGACCTCGAAGACTCAATTGATGGTGATTATAGAGATTTTTTAAAGAAGGTATATAATGCCTCATGAAAATTTTAGGGTTATTTAATGATGAGATCTAATTTTTTACGTTTATGCTGTGCTTGGTTGGTGCATTTAGTCACAGCGAGTGGTGCGGTATTTGGCTTGTTGTCAGCCTACGAGATTTCGTTGCATCATTTTATTGGTGCGTTTTGGTTGATGGTGGTGACCATTGTTATTGATGCGTTTGATGGTTATTTTGCGCGATTAATCGACATTAAGGTCGTAGTACCGAGGATAGATGGCGCCTTATTGGATAATATCGTCGATTTTTTTAATTATTCAGTCTTAGCTGCTTTTTTTATGTTGATTATTCCATCATTAGTGCCGTATGGATGGCATATTGCCTGCGCAGTGATGATTATTTTAGCGTCTTGCTATCAGTTTACACAATCTGATGCAAAAACAGACGATCATTTTTTTAAGGGATTCCCCAGTTACTGGAATATCACGGTTTTTTATTTATTTTTTTGGAATATGAATGAGTGGGTGAATGTCAGCGTGATTATTTTCCTGACGATTGCAACATTTATCCCGGTTAAATATGTTTATCCGTCACGATTGGATCATCTGACCAATAATAGTTGGTTGCGGCAGGGTATGTTTTTGTTAACCTTACTATGGGGTATTGCCACGATTGGTTTGCTGTGGGATTACCCGCGGTTAAATACTGTCTATGTGGTGATATCCATGGGGTATATTGTTATTTATTTGCTGGCGAGTTTGTATCGTACTTGGCGGCCGGTTTAATCCTGAATCTTAAAAGCGATGAGCATTCTTACGTTCAAATGTTGCACCCCCTCATTATTTCTGTATAATTTGTAGCTATTGAATAACAGAAAAGAGTGCAACGATGGGTAAAGAAACGAAGCAGGCTACGCAGCATTTTGATGCGACTTATGTATTTCAAGTCGGTCAAACGATTGAAAATTTTGTTAAGTATATCAATGAAATCTATGGCTCGCCTTTTCAAAGATCGGTAGCTCTGTTTAAGGGTGGTAAAAAGCAAACATTAGGTAGTTTGGTTGTGCATTCTAATCTGCCAGGTGAGGCGGCTTATACTAATCAAGCGAAGATTGTTATTCTCGCTAAAAAACCAGGGTGCCCGAAACGATATAACAAATTCTTAGAGGATTTCGTTAAGTTTTCTGATGCTATTAGAGCGCTTCGAGCGCAGTATGATTTACCTTGTGATGCCGCATCAGAATTTAATTTTGCTGAAATACAAGCTGGGTTAAAGGTGGATAGTGTCAGTTGTGAAGTGGTTTATTTTCCCGTTTGTTTTTTAGCGAAGCATGGTAAAACGTCTGATTTTGACACAATCCCCGAGCTTTTCTTAAAACTCTCTCAAGCATTTCTACATCTGCAGGTTACTGAGGGTACGCTGTTATGCCTACATTCTGTTAATGCAGATGATAAAGATGAACAACCAACAAGTTGTTTGTCGAGACTGTTTTGTTGTTTCAGTTAAAGTAAGGTTGGGTTTCTCAAGCTCAGCTCAGCTGAGCCTACCTATTGTTTCGCTTGGAAAAATGCAGCTAAATACGCTGCCTTTACCCAGCTCGCTTGTTATGAGTAATTGACCATGATGATGCGCCAATACGTGTTTCACAATGGCTAATCCTAATCCGGTGCCGCCGTTTTCGCGAGAACGCCCCTTATCGACACGATAAAAGCGTTCGGTAATTCGCGGCAGATGCTCTTTGGCGATGCCGATGCCGTTGTCTGATACTTTAAAAATACCGTTACCATGTTCCATCTGCCAAGCAATATCAATGTTGCCCTTGTTTGGTGTGTATTTGATAGCGTTGGTGATGAGGTTGTAAAACAAACTTTTTAATTCTTCTTCAGCGCCATTGAGTAATAAAGTGTGGTCAATGTTCAGGGTGATGTGTTGATTTTTACTTCCGCTAATGATTTTTGCATCGGTATATAAAGATTCTAATAGCTTGCCGATGGGAAGGTGTTTTTTGGTTTCTAACGGTTGGTCTTCGTTTTCTAGGCGAGAGAGCAACAGTAAGTCGTCGATGATCCGCTCCATGCGCAGACTGTGTTGATACATTTGACTGTATATCTTTTTGAGTGGGTCGTTGTCGTCGCGAGTATCACGCAATAAGGTTTCTAAGTAACCGTGAATGACCGTCAACGGGGTGCGTAATTCATGCGAGACGTTAGCGATAAAATCACTGCGAACGCGCTCCAAATGTTTGATGTGCGACTGCACCGATTCCGGTAAGTTTTCTAATAAGGGTTCAAGTTCTTTTTTCATCTTTGCCTCGTGTAAAGGAGTAGCCGGCGCCGCGCACTGTTTTAATTAATGTATCGTAACCGTGCGGTTTTAATTTTTCGCGCAGTCGTTTGATTTGCACATCAATGCTGCGATCGTCAATATAAACATCGCGGCCATAGACATGACTGATTAATTCATCACGGCTGTATACTTTATTGGGATGTGTTGCAAAAAAATATAATAGTTTATATTCGATGGGAAATAGCGTAATGGGTTGATTGTCAATGTGCACGCTGTGGGTGTCGATGTTGATAATCATGTCGGCTATTTTGATTTGATTGTCTGGCGAAACCAATAAGCCGCGGCGTAATACCGTTTTGATTCTAGCAATGAGTTCGTCAATCGAAAAAGGTTTTGTAATGTAGTCATCCGCGCCGGACATCAAGCCTTTAATTTTATTTTCTTCTTCGGCTTTGGCGGTGAGCATAATAATAGGGATGCTTTTTAATAACGGTTCTTTGCGAATCCATTTAATAAAATCAATACCGCTCTTGTCGGGCAACATCCAGTCGAGAACCATGACATCAGGGATATGATTTGTCAGTGTTTGCATGGCGTGCGCAACGTCTTTGGCATCCCAAACGATAAAATCAGTATTTTTTAACGAGAAGCGCAACATGTCGCGTATCGCTTCTTCGTCTTCAACGATGAGGAGGTTGATTTTCTTCATGAGGGTTATCCTAGCATAAGTTCTATAATAAATGTAGTACGTAGGATTAAGCGGCGTTCTCCAACCGAAGAGGATGCGCTTGTTCCTGATCTGGCGTTGCTTTTTGCAATTTAAAAAAATTGCTAATCTGCGTAGATTTTGTTTTAAGTGAGCTTGCTTGCCGATCTTTGGTTTCATCTTCTGCTATTTTAAGCAGGGCCGGTTCTTGCAGCGTCGCTTGCACAAAGCTCGGGCCAAATTTTTTGGCGTACCAAGCAGCGGCAAAGCCAGCCATAAATAATACGCCGATCGCAGCCCAGACGCCGCCACAGGTGGCTATCGATAATCCTCCCAATAATAAAGTGAGCGCCGAGCATTTTAATATTAACGTGGCTGTTGAAATCCCAACAAATCCATATGCAAATCCATTGAGCGTTGCTAAGACTGCGCCCATGGCCATTGCTGCGCCGCGATGCATGTTACTGTTGCTGACATTGGCGCTGTATTTTTTTGCGGTGTCAATTTTATTTGATAAATCACAGTGTGTGATTCGATCGAGTGCTTGATGATAACGCTCCATCTTGGGTGAGCGTGGTTGCATCGGTATGATATCAGCAGCTTGCGCTGATGGAGGTTGTTCAGGTGTTCGCTGTGTTTCTTGTATAATGAGATTAGACATTTCCACGGCCAGGCCATATTGCTGACCTATTTGTTTATTGACCGAGCCAGTGTTTCCCGTGGCGTGACCTGCTTTATAAATTTCACGTCCTTCAAAGAGGTATGACATGGCGCCGAACAGCAGTGCAGATACACCTGAGCAAGCAATGGTAATCGGATTGCTAATGTTGATAGCGAGTACTAGAGCCGCAGCAACTGCGCTGTATCCTTTAAATAAGCCGTAGATGATATTAAACCAAGCGAGGCAGTGAGTGATGGCTCTGCACCCAAGAGAGGGT